>ERZ772932.1423-NODE-1423-length-11294-cov-3.155085_pt1 | contig 11294 bp, 8 predicted proteins | sample MGYA00511684_ERZ772932 | MGnify/ENA primary metagenome ERZ772932 (study PRJEB29015, sample SAMEA2738078) | human oral metagenome | biome: human oral; feature: human-associated habitat; material: saliva | place: China | collected 2210 ...
TGTTGGGGATATCTTTCGTGACGATACTACCAGCACCAATGACGACTTCATCGCCAATGGTAACTCCTGGAAGAATAATTGCATTCAGGCCTATGACACAGTTTCTCCCAATAGCCGTTGTAAACATTTTTCCCTTTCCATTGCTGCCTTGACAGTGATCATGAGCAAGAACAACTGCATTCGCAAGAATCCACGTGTTATCACCGATCTTGATTCCCCTAGGATTAATGCTTTTATCCAACTTGGCTTTATACGAAATCCGAACCCCCGATCCTAGCTCCATTTTATAGAGATTTCTTAATATGAAGGGATGCAAGTTGGATAGAACATTCCACAATTTCTTTCTCAGTCCCATTATTTTGTTTCTAGTAAGTTTACGATAATATCGCTGAGAGTCTTTTGGGGAGTCCACCCTAATGACTTCATCTTAGAACCATCAATTTGAGAGCTTCTCTCTATTTGTGCGACATTCTGACATTCAATCCAATCAGGAGATGCCTTAAGTATTTTTGCACACTCAGCGGCATAGTCTCCCATAGAAACATCAATGCCAGGAACATTCATAATAGATGGGAGGTCGCATCTTTCCTGGGTAATCACAAATATAATAGCACTTACGGCATCGGAGATATGAAGCAACGTTGTATTATTGAGAGGATTGTCGATCACGACCTGTTTCCCATTCCGAAGGGAGTGGGGAATCAATTGAAAGAATCCGTTTTGACTCTCTTCAGTACATCCTAATAATCGAGGGAACCTTAGAGATATAACCCGAGACAAGGGGTAGCTATCTCGTACAAAATGGAAAAACTTTTCTGTAATATGCTTTTGGAAGGCATATGGACTATTAATGCGGATATCGTCTTCTTCAGTCTTCTTTTTATTCAAGGTCTGGTCGTAGAGAGACTGAGACGAAGCATTGATTACAAGAGGAATACCTGCTTGTGCAATCATCCTTGTTTGATCATATAAGAATGATATTGCCGAATAGACCTCCTCCTCAGAATGATTGGCCAATGCTCCGGCAAAATTCACTAGAATATCAGAGGTGTTGTAGACGGATTGGATGAAAGGATTCGTAGCCTTGACAACTTCTATTTTTGGCGATTGAAACTTTGAAACATATTTGTCATAAGAAGAGTCTCTACATACAAGTACAATTCTATTGTATTGACTGAGGCCTACAATTGAACGCACAAAAGCTGTTCCTAGGAAGCCCCCGCCGCCTAGAATTGTAATAGTTTGGCTGCTGGGCTGAGCGGTCTCCGTCCTATCGATCGTAGAGCATGCAACTTGACGTACTCCAACTTTATTCCTCGTGTAGTTTAGTGTACGAGGAGATTCTCCTAGAAAATCTGATACAAGGAACTTTACTTCATTAAAACCGAGTTGTGCCCGATTGCCGGTAATTCCCGTAAATCTCATGTTCATCTCAAAGAAGAATATCCCTTTCTCTGTTATGCGACCTTGTACATTAACAGGTCCTTTTACCCCCTGCTCTTCACAGATTGGAACAAACTTCATGATTTCGTCAAGATACTCAAATTCTTCAGGGAGAATTGTGTCAATGTGAACGGGAATCCCATTCTTGAGCACATTCTTAGAAATGAAAATGGACTTAAACTTGGCATTCTTACCGAAGATTAATTGTATCGAAATTTCGGACATCTGCACGAATTTCCGATTATTGACCGCCCGAACGATAGTCTCGTAATTCTTGTCATCTTTTGTGGGGAATAGATAGGGCTGAATAATGTCTTCATCAGACATCCCTGCTAACTCTTCCACCTTATGAACAATATAGATGCCCTGAGATGCTGAGCCCCCTGCCGGTTTGATGATGGCAGGGAAGATCGATAGATCTGGAGACTCCCTAAAGTCTTTGACCTTGTAGGTGGGGACAATGCTACATCCACGTTCATGGAAATATTCATACCATAAATATTTATCACGGCTGATACTTATGACTTTGGGTTCTGAAACGAGCACTTCAATGCCATGGGCATGAAACTTATCAATATCCTTGGATAGTAACGCAAGCTCGTGGTCATGACCAGGAATGATAATATCAGCTTTTCTCTCAATCGCAATATTTAAGAGCGTATCCAAATAGCCCTCTGAGTAGAGCCCGGGAACAAAGTGAAATTCGTCGCAAAAATGGGTGGCATAAACATTCCTATTCATGTCACACCCTATGATATAATCTTGTCTTAATTCATTAAGAGAATCTAGGACTGATTGTCCTACGCCTGATCCTACACAGGTAACTAAAACTCGAGCCATATTGTTTTTCCTATTTGTTCAATATCTGGTGATTAAAATAGACGGGATCGAAACCTGAATAAAAACTGTCTGAATGGTAATTCAAATCCTTTTGTTCTGCGAAAAATAGAAGATCTTTCGCAGTGTTGATTATGAAGAAATCCTTGTAATAATGAGAGGGAGTGGCCCTTGAGGCAAAAATGTCAAAGTTTAATTTTCCAACCAACTTCCCCATGCTAAGAGCCTCGAAAAGAACCGAAGAAATATCTCCCACGACATGAGAATAGTTCTGTAAGGCTATAAAAGAGTCTATCTTGGTGTCACTCATTTGAATATTCTGGTACCGACCGAGCAACTCTTCCTGCTGCGGAGAAAGCTCCTCCTGTGGGTGTAGTCTGAGGTGAAACCCCATATGGGGCCACCACTGAGCCCATTGGATGGTGAGTTCAACGATTTCTTTGGTGATCTGAGGAGTGGATATGATTAAGATCGTATTGTCCCAAATAGGGGTGATATGGTTGACTTGTAACACCTCTCTATATCCCCAGCCGATACATTTAATTCTCTCTTCTGGGATCCCAAATTGAGGGCCTCGCCAGATGGTCCCAAATGAGAGAAAATAGTCGGGATCGATCTCTTTTCGATAGTCTCCTGTATACAGAATCGTGTCTCCCATCGTAATGCCATGCTGCAGCTCAAATACCTCGCCTCCCAACGATTTTATTGCGACAGAGGGAGCAAAGAAAATCGCCCGATCTACGATAAATGCACGTTTAGTCTTATGCAAGGAAAATATCTTTCTGTACTGTTTGACTTGAATGAAGAATGACGAAATCAGTAGAGTGTGTATAATGCGCTCTTTTATGCTTGTTGGATCTATGCACGAAAGAGCACGAAAGAGCTTTCTTAAAATGCTCCAATGTCTGAGTACAAAGAGAGGTAGGGTAACGAGAGCACAGAGTAGAGACGATAGCTCTATATAGTCGGTCTTAATGGTTTTGTCTTGATGGAAGCGCGGCTCATGATGCTGCCCAGAGTGATATCGTTGAAAAATAATATAGCTACGTTTGAGGTCCGAAAGTTCAATTATAGGGTCTGTGAACTTATCAACATAGGAGTCTTGTATCTTGTAAAGCCGAGGGAATGCAAAGATAATATTCTCTATCTCTGTTTTTCCATGCCTTAGCCGTCTAAACTGTTTATAGGAGTTGATGAAGTTTTGCAAGGCTGTGGATAGGTTAACTCTTGCTTTTTTTGTGCCGCTTGGTCTTCCTATCTTCCTCGCAAGTTTCTCCCTAACTTGGAATCTAATGATGCGCCAAATAGGGATTCCTTTGATAAGCAAATTATCCACTCCAAGAGAGCGTTCCAAATCTGCTAATCCTTTGAGATCTAAACCGTGGTTTGACATGTTATAGTACTCCTTTGTTTGGTTGATTCGACTCAAAAGAGGTAAGCACGAGACTCATCCATACAAAATCATATATGGAGAGGAAAAGTATCGAGTCTGTCCAGGCCCTCACTATAATCACTAAGAGCAAAAGGGCCACGGAAAACTTCTTCTTTACAACTAGTTTGATAAATCCAATAGCAATAAGGCAAAGAAGCGGGACGGATAGAATTCCCGCTAAATAGTGCAGCCGAATAAATGAATTGTGAGGATTCTGGCCATAGTGGATAAACCAATAGTTGTCGGCAAAGTTGTAGCCAAAGATAGCCGTCTCCCAATTGATGTTGTTTAAATACTCATTGATGATGATATTCCTAGAGTAGGATACAAGGCCATCCTTTTGGAACTTCTCGAAAAAACTAGCTGTATTAAATATCCCGACAATAGTATCCCAATAGATAATGATAAGAAGGATGGGAAGGACAATCATTGTCACGACTGCAATTGTCTGTTTCCTCTTCTCCATTTCTCTCCATTCATATAGCAATGTGTTGATAAAGATAGCGGCAAGCATAAGGATGCCCGCCCGCCCCGTTGCTAGGACGGCGAGGACAAGAGAGAGAAAGGGAATGGTCAAACTAAGAGATTCTTTTTGGCGGGATTGAATCAGTTGCAAGACGGAGATGTTCATAATCAGTACAACTGAAATGTAATTGGCACTGATCCCTGAAAAAAGCCCATTAAAGTTCCGAAATAGAGCGTAGTAGGCGAAGAAGGCGAAGAGGATGAAATAGGTCTGGAGGGTAATATATTTCGAATTAAATCGATTGGTGACAACAAAGTATGCAAATAGCGGAGCTGTAATGATATAGAGAATAAAAGGAGAAGTCGTCTTATTGTAGATCTCGATAATTCCTACCATGAAAATGGTCAGTATAGAGATCGCTACAAGGTTGCTTTTGTTGATTAGACGATTAATCGCCAGAATGGGTGTCCTTGAGAAAAACGCGTACAAAGCAATAAATGAAACAACCCCGAAAAGACTATATCGAATGACGGAGTCAAAAAAGTAATATAGAAGAGCGCATAGCATATATACCATGAGTAATATGGTATTTGCATCAATAGACTTGCTACCAACCAGAGGTGTTGTCTTGCTCTTATGCATAATCGCGACTAATGATTATATGTTGATAATGTTGGGGTTTCGGATAATGCGTTCTACTACTTCAAGTATTTTCCGGATGTCTTTTCGATTGAGTATGACGAATAAAAGAAGGGAGATTGCATACATCCAATTCGAGGCATTGACATAAACAAAGACGACAGAAGTGATGAAGGGCAGTATCATGCTCAATGGAATTTGCTCGAGCAGCGATTCGATAATGCCAGCTCGGCATCCTAAATGCCTTTTCCCCATAATCCCGATGATAAGTACATATAAGAAGTAGGTTACCATAGTTGGGAGGACAGACCACACAAAGGGTACTTTAAGTACTTGAATCATCAAATAACAGAGCAGTACATTGAAACTCAATGCAGAGAATGCTATTTGTCCCAAGCGGCGCTCGCAATTACGAGCCATCAGCAAGCCCTGATAACCAAAAGAGTTGGTGTAAAGGACTAGTGTTAGCGCTAGCAGTATAAAGAAGGACTTTGATGGGGCATATTGGGGAAAGAGTAGCAAAAACAAGGGGAAGAGCATGATCACCAGATGGACCAATAGGTGTGAGGTCGTGATGTATGCAGCCCTTACTTCATCCAGTAAGGATTTAATTTGCTCGTTCGATCCGTTGGCAAAACGATTGAGGAGCTTAGGAAAAACGAGGTAGGATATTGAGTTGAGTAATAAGAATATGGCATTGGCCAACTGGTAGGAGAAGGTAAGGTAGCCAAATTCTTCTACAGAGTAAGCCTCGCCAATGAAGGATTTGGTGCTAAAGAGAATAAGGTAAAAAGAGGCATTATAGACGAATAGATGCCAAGCTTTCTTTTGAATCGAGGCCATTTCTCTAAAGTCCAATCTTGGGCATACCGATATGGGACGTTGAATGATGTATAGGATAAAGCTGATCAAAAAGGATACGATATTGGCAACCAGTATCGCTTTGAGTAAAGACTCCCCTCGGAAAAAGAAGATTGTGATGAGGGTTATTACGGGGAAAAGGGACTGATTGAGCCCTATGGCAAAAACCTTCCCGTAAATCCGAAATACATTGGCAAAAAGAGAGTTGAAATGAGTTAAGATCGCTAAGGTCGCTACCGGAATAACATATTGGCCAAACTGATACTTCTCTCCTAGGTTTACCCCGAAAAGCATAAGGAGGACGAAGAATAAAATAATCAACAGGCTAAGACCTATAATCATGGACACACCATTCCCAATGACCCGTTGTGAGTAAGCGTGGTCGGCCTTTTTTACCGAGACCATGACATTGATCGCATGAGGAATGCCGAGATTAATCTGAGCAAGATAGGAGATGACAAGATTTATAAACCCCCAGATGCCAAGATAATATGGCCCCATATAGACGGCTATGAAAATGGAGTTGATAAACTGAATCGCATAGGTTCCGTAGCGACTTAGCATGTACAAAATAGCCGGGTTTTTTAAGCTATTCCCTATGAGAGAAAGGAGTTTGCTCATTTTGAAGGTCTATATATCCATCAATTGCATCAACAAGGTGTATTCTACTAAAAGTGTAAAGAAGAGGGGTCAAGAAGTAGTATTTCCACAAATTCTCGAAAAACGCCTTCTCCTCCAGATTTAGAAACATGAGTATTGGCATATTGCTTCACGTAAGAAGGGGCATTATTTGGCACCGCACTGTATGCAACGGCCTTAAGCAAGGGAATATCAGCTAAGTCGTCCCCAATGTAAGCAACATGTGCCATGGAAATGCCCAGCTCTTTGACTAAACTTTGAGCTATCGACAACTTGTCTTTTACACCTTGGAATAGGTAATCGACCCCAAGTTTTTCCGCACGTCTTTTTACGATTTCGGTGTCTTCTCCCGTCAAAATACCGACAGGAATCCCATTTTTGTGTGCGAGAGAAACGCCAGCTCCATCATAGGTATGAAACTTTTTTAGTTCGTTCCCAAGCTGATCGTAGTACATTCCTCCATCGGTCCACACTCCATCTATGTCCGTTAGGATCAGGCGAATTGGTGAGTTTACTTTAGGCATTTCGAATAAATAATTTCGTCTTTAGGAATATCTATTGCAGCCTCTTTCCCTATTACAGAGTCTTTCTCAATCCATTTGAATCCATCTCCGGGGCTCAATAGGTGGATGTCTTTTTCTGTGATTATTTCTCCCTTTTTTATGTCTCGGTTACTTGCGATGGAGCGCTCTAGCTTTTCTTTGGCTGCTTGTACGCTTTCGTCGATATATAGAGCCTCGTCTCCCATCCACATTTCGGCAACACGAATATCTCTCACCATGCGAAGTACTCCATCCGGTCCCAAAGATCCTGCCTGATCCGTTCCTTTCATCCGCCGATCGATAGTGATATGTTTCTCTATAATCTCAGCTCCCATGCCTACTGCTACAGTTGGAGCCGCGATCCCTATCGTATGGTCAGAAAATCCTATTCGGTATTGAGAATAGTTCTTTTTTAGGAAGGGGATGGTCCTTAAGTTCAGGTTTTGAGGGGCTGTTGGATATTGAGATACACAATGAAGGATTGAAATGTTATTGTGATGCTTCGAAATAATCTCTAAGGCTTTGTCCAACTCTTCTTGCCCTGCCATCCCCGTTGATAGGATAATGGGGATACGTGTTTCTGCCAAAGCCTCTAATAGGGGAAGGTTCGTTAGATCTCGACTCGCTACTTTAAGAAAGTCTGGGCTAAATAATTTGAGTATCGACAAGCACGACGGAGAACATAGTGTTTCTACAAAATCAAGTCCTCGTCCCTTGGCGTAGCGAAAAACTTCAAAGTGTTGTTCATCAGACAATTCTAAGAATCTCCGATGTTCACCATAGGTGCGACCGAAAGAGTTTGGAGAGTCATAAATGCGATTCATTTGGGAGGATGAAAGTTCTTCTCGCAAGTCTCTTTTTGTGAGCTTAACAGCATTCATAGGCTTCAAGTCTAAACCAAAATATTCCTCTCTAATTGGTCTAGATACGAGCTCAACGATCAATTTCGCAATATCAACAGAGCCATTATGGTTTTGTCCAATCTCTCCGATTATATAGGTGCTCATACTCTTTTACTTTGTATTTTTCTTTATTTGTGTCTGCATCATACTTAGCCATTCGGAGTGCGTAGAGACGCATCGAACAATGGACAGGGGGCTGAACGATTCCCCTTGTGTTACGAGGCTGTCCACGATAGATTGAGCCAACGAAAAGTCTTCTATTGTGTCTATTGTTAGACGGATTTGACTCTGTTCTATTTCGATTGGGATGAGCCTTTCTTTTATTTGAAATTGTGTGGGGTGGGAGTAGATGTAAATAGTTACATGCTCATGATCTTGTTTCTCTTTAGACCATTCGTTTACGTTCTTGAGCGAGTTAAGTGTGACCCCTTCTCCCCAAAATCCATAATGAGTTTTGATCGTGGGCGTCCCTTGGGATGTTTTGAAGCAAACATAATCATCAGAGCCAGAGTCTAACATCTCGCCCAGAAGATCTAGGTCTTCTACAGAGATGAAGGGGTTGTCGGCACAAACTCTGATGATTTTGTCAAGATGAAAATGTGAGGCAGCGTCAATAAAGCGTTGGAGGACATCTTGCTCACTTCCTCTGAAAGAGGGAATGCCTAATTCCTCTGCAATTGCAACAATCTCCTTGTCTGCTTCCGCAGTAGAGGTGGCAACGTATACAGGGTACTTAGACTTCAATAACCTTTTAAGGAGATATGATAAAAGAGTGTCTTCGGCATAAAAACGTCTGCTCATTTTCTGAGGGAGACGAGTGGAGCCCAATCTAGCTTGAACAATAATTCCTGTGTGATTACACATACTATTACTATGACGCTTTTCTTTATTTGCAGATTGATATAGTAAGGAGGCGGCGTTGTGAAAAGAAATACTTGATCTCATCAGTTCGTTCTCTAGGTATCGCCAAGAAGGGAGCATGGGCAACGGCTAGGAATACCACGTCATACTCTTCGAAGGAGGAGGGGATTGTATTTGTTACCTCTATGCCGTACATTCCGTAAGCTTCTTCGGGTGATACGAATGGGTCGCATACCGAGATTTGTTCAATGCCATAGGAGTGTAGCGTGTTGTAGATATCCACGACTTTGGTATTGCGGATGTCTGCACAATTGGGCTTGAAGGCAAATCCTAGGATTAAAATCTTGGCATCTTTTACAGGAAGTCCTGCTAAGATCATTTGTCGGATTAGCTCTGTTGCGTAGTACACGCCCATGGAGTTGTTTACGGTGCGTGCCTCCATGAGAAGACGAGGATGATAGCCGTTTCGCAGGGCCTTTTCTATAAGGTAGTAGCTATCTACCCCAATGCAGTGCCCCCCTACCAGCCCGGGGTGAAACGGCAAGAAGTTCCATTTGGTAGATGCCGCCTCTAGTACTTGGTGGGTATCAATGCCCATCGTGTCGAACATCTTTGCGACTTCGTTCATGAAGGCAATATTGACATCCCGCTGCGCATTCTCCACGATTTTGGAGGCCTCTGCTACTCGGATGCTGGGGGCTTTGTGAGTGCCATTCGTTAGCACGCTGCGATAGAGAGCGTCAATATACTCTGCGACCTCGGGCGTGGAGCCGGAGGTTACTTTCTTTATTTTTTCTACGGTATGCTCTCGATCCCCGGGGTTTATGCGCTCGGGTGAATAGCCAGCATAGAAGTCTTTATTGAACTGAAGCCCTGATACCCTCTCTATGATGGGGATACAATCTTCTTCGGTGGCTCCGGGGTAGACGGTTGACTCGTACACCACAATGTCTCCGGCGGCAATAACTTTGCCGATGGTGGTACTAGCTTCGATAAGGGGGGTTAGATCGGGGCGATTGTTGTTGTCTACAGGTGTGGGAACCGTTACAATATAGAAGTTGCAATCCCGGATCTCTTCTATTTGGTCTGTGTATCGTAGATTCCTAGGCTCCGTTCCCTTCGCAGATTGAGCCCTGCTGATGGCTTCTATCGTGTCAGTCTCTTTTTGTAGGGTTGCCACCAATGTGGAATTGCAATCGAATCCTATCGTTGGATATTTTGAGGCAAATAAGCGGGCGAGGGGAAGTCCCACATATCCTAATCCTATGATGGCAATTTTTGCTTTGCTAATCTCCATTGTGGGTCAATCTCTAAGTTGACGTTCTAACTGTTTCTTTCCCATGAGGGTTTGGGCGCATCCTGCTTTGTTTGTGGAAATGCTGTTTCCTTAGATTCTTACTAGCTACAAAGTTAGTCCTTTTTTGCAAAAGGAACTAGGGATTTTGCCCCCGGTCTTGCCGGAATAGGCCGTTCCCTCAAGAGAGTGCTACGGAGGTGAGGGGTAGCCTGACTATTGCTGCTTTTATGGGGAGGAAGGATTGGGATTTTTGTTTAGCTACTTTTGCGGCCAAGCTTGCCCAGAAAGTGTTCCGGGAATCAGCTGGGATTTTTCCAAAAATCAGCTGGTATCGGAAGATTTCTTAGGCAGAGAATCCCTTCTTTTTTAGTTGATTTCTTTTCCTTTCGTAGCATAGGGTGGAAAATTGCCTTGTGGGGGTGTGGTATCTTTTGAGCGGTGAGTGATTATTCGGGATGGGGTAATTCTTTTCTAGGGGAAGAGGGGCGGCCATCAGCCGGATTGGGGTAATAAAAAAGTCCGTTACCTCTTTTGAGAAGTAACGGGCTCCGTGAGAAGGAAAATTTTTTTTCTTTGGAGCGGAAAACGAGACTCGAACTCGCGACCCTAACCTTGGCAAGGTTATGCTCTACCAACTGAGCTATTTCCGCTTATCGTATTAGCGACCACAAAGGTAACACAATATTTTTATTGTGCAATACTTCTTGCGGAAAAGTTCACTCGTGAGGATGGATGCCTTTAGCATAAGGCCGGTGAGGTCAGGGGGTCATTTTCGAATTCTAAGACATGCAATTGGGGATTTGAGGATGCTGATTTTCATGAATCCTAATTCTCGAGAGTCCGTTCTGTAGTCTATTTATAGTACGGCCTCTGCTTTTCTTTTTCTTCTGATTTAACCATTTGAAAATGAGTGGTTTGTTTCTGCCTTCTGTTTCCTTTGAGAGTTTTATTTTGTCAATAAGGGGCCTCCGAATTGCGATTTTGGGATAGAGAGTCCCCCCTTTTTCTCTTGTTTATTTATTTGCCTTTTCTATCTTTGCTGCGTCGCTGGCGGTGTGTTGCTAATTGCCGCTTGCGGTGAAAGGTGCTTTTGTAAACGACAAGGCAACTGTGGGCTTGTTTAGGAAGTGATACAATATAATCAAGATAATCAAGTGAGAGTATGAAAAGAAAATTTGACATTGCTGCGGCGTTTGCTGCTGCGTCATTGATGTTCGCGTTCTCTGCGTGTACATCGTCTAATCCCAAAGGGCTAGATGATCCTTTCAGTGAGAGTCAGCTCGCAGGGCTTCCTTATGGATCCGGAATGCTTCGCGACAATGGAACTCCTCCTCCCGATGAGCCCACCAATGATGACCCTATTGATAATATCGAA
>ERZ772932.1425-NODE-1425-length-11287-cov-2.564370_pt1 | contig 11287 bp, 9 predicted proteins | sample MGYA00511684_ERZ772932 | MGnify/ENA primary metagenome ERZ772932 (study PRJEB29015, sample SAMEA2738078) | human oral metagenome | biome: human oral; feature: human-associated habitat; material: saliva | place: China | collected 2210 ...
TGACGAAGAATGGCACCAGTACTGGATCGACTACCGTAAGGCATGGTACGTCGGCTTGGGTATTGACCCCGAAAACCTGCGTGAATACGAGCACCCCAAGGAAAAGCTCTCACACTACTCCAAGCGCACCGTTGACCTGGAATACCGCTTCGGTTTCCAGAACTCTGAATGGGGCGAGCTTGAAGGTATCGCCAACCGTACCGACTACGACCTCGGTGTTCACGCCGAGGCCAGTGGCGCCAAGCTCGACTACTTCGACCAGGCGACCGGCGAACGCTGGACCCCCTACGTCATTGAACCTTCCGCAGGCCTGACCCGCTCTCTCATGGCATTCCTCATCGAGGCCTACCACGAGGACGAAGCCCCCAACGCAAAGGGCGGCGTTGACAAGCGCGTTGTCCTCAAGCTCGACCCGCGCCTGGCTCCCGTCAAGGTCGCTGTCCTGCCCTTGTCGCGCAAGGAAGAATTGACCGGCCCGGCGCAGGCCCTTGCAGAAGAGCTGCGCGAGCTGTGGAACATCGAGTACGACGATGCTGGCGCGGTTGGCCGCCGTTACCGTCGCCAGGACGAGATTGGCACTCCCTACTGCATCACCTACGACTTCGATTCCGTTGAGGATCACGCCGTCACCATTCGTGAGCGTGACTCGATGGAGCAGGTCCGTATCCCGCTCGACCAGGTCAAGTCCTACCTGATTGAGCGCTTGGGAGTTTGCTGAGTGACCTCGCAGTCTCACGCTAGTGGCCCAGCCTGCTTGCAGGTTGGGCCACTGCGGCTGTTTACTCCCGTCGTCTTGGCACCGATGGCAGGAGTGACGGATGCCCCCTTCCGCCGCCTGTGTCGCATGTTTGGTGAAGAGGCATTGGGTGGGCCTTCGCCCCTGACTGGCACGCCCAGCCCGGCTGCTCTTCCCGGCGTTGCTGAAAGTGCTCGCCCGACCGCGGCCTCGGAAATTGGGAAAGAAAGTGGCGCGGGAGAGCAACTGACGCCCCACGTCGATGCGCCCGCGGGACTCTATGTCATGGAGATGGTGACCTCGCGAGCCCTCGTCGAGGGAAGCGCGCGCACGATGGCGATGATTCGCCCAGACCCTGCCGAACGCGTGCACTCCGTCCAGCTCTACGGCGTGAACCCCCAGGTCATGGCGCACGCAACCCAGATCATGATCGAAGGCGAGTACGCCGATCATATCGACCTGAACTTCGGCTGCCCGGTCCCCAAAGTGACGCGAAAGGGCGGGGGAGCGGCGCTTCCCTGGAAACGGGATCTGTACACCGACTTGCTGCGCGCCGTTGTCACGCAAGCACGCGTGAGCGGGGACGCGCGTGGCCGCGAGATCCCGGTGACGGTGAAGATCCGCATGGGAATTGATAGCGGACACGAAACCGGCCTCGAGGCCGCGCAGATCGCTCAAGAACTTGGTGCAGTGGCCGTGACGATCCATGCGCGGCCGTAACCGTACACGCTCGCACCCAAACTCAGCACTACGCGGGCCAAGCGCATTGGGACTACATTGCGCGCGTCAAGGAAGCCCTGGATATTCCGGTCTTCGGTAATGGTGATGTTTTCGAGGCCGCGGATGCGATCGCGATGATGCGTCAGACCGGGTGCGATGGCATTTCGGTTGGCCGCGGTGCGCAGGGGCGGCCATGGATTTTCCGCGATATCGTCGCTGCCTACCACGGGAGGCCGGCTTTCCCCGCACCTTCACTTCGCGAGGTTGCCGCCATCATCGAAACCCACGCGCGCTGGTGCGTGGAAGAAGAAGGCGACGAAGACCGTGCGATGCGCGAAATGCGCAAACACATCGGCTGGTACCTGCGTGGTTTCAAGGTTGGAGGACCGCAGCGCCACGCGCTGGGGATGGTCTCCACGCTTGATGAGCTTAGCGAGCGCCTGGCTGACTTGGACCTTGATCAGGATTTTCCCGAGGCCGCGCGTGGGCCTCGTGGGCGCGCTGGGGGAGAGAAGACCCCGCATTTACCCGATGGTTGGTTGGAACACCGTTACTTGACCGACGCCGAACGGGCGTCGATTCATCATGCAGAAGTTGGCTACTAAGGGTTGCTGAGCAGAGGGGACGTCATGGAGCCTGTTGTTATTGGACGCAATGATTTGGGCGAGGCCTATGGTGCAGCGCCTTCGGGTGTGGGCGCGGGATTGCTTGACCCCGCGGGAGCTATTCCTCCTCGAGGCCGAGTGCTTCTGGGCGGTGGGCAGCCGGTAGTTTTCATTGTTCCTCTGATGGCGGGGGACGTGCGTGGAGTCGTTGAACAGATCGAAGCCGCCGCATCGGAGCCGCACGATATGTTCGAGTGGCGTGTGGACTACTTGGATGTACTTGCGGGGCTTTCAGGTGAGGAACTGAATGACCAGGTCCGTGAAGAGATTTCAAGGTCTGCGGCAGAGATCTTGGATGCTTCGGATGTGCCCGTTTTGGCTACTGTTCGAACAGCTGCTCAGGGTGGAAAGGCTGAAGTTTCAACGCCGGTTTATGGCCAGATCGTTGAGCTGCTGGCTGGGTGCGGGATGGATGCGGTGGATGTGGAAATGGCTCCGGCTGCACCTGCATTGACCGAGAAGGCCCACGCAGCGGGTGCGAAGGTCGTCATGTCCTTTCATGACTTTGAGGTGACTCCCGAATCGGAGATCATGCGAGAGCTTTTGGAAACCATGGCAGCCTTGGGTGCAGACGTTGCAAAGCTTGCGGTTTTAGCCAATTCGGAGCGTGACGCGCTCAACGTTGAATTGGTCCAGAGGTGGGCGGCCGAGTACGTGTCGGCCCCGTCAATCGTCTTAGCGATGGGTGAGTTTGGCCGACAGACGCGTGCGACTCAACCTGAAGATGGCGGAGTTGCCTCTTTCGTTGCCGTGAGCGGACGCGAGAGTGCGCCCGGTCAGTGGGGTGCGCGGGAATTGGCGGAGAGGCTCGGGCAGAGCTGAGCCTCTCCGCTGCTAGATCGCGCTTCCGTAGATTAGGTCTCCCAGCGCAAGGATAATGAAGATCCAGAAGACTTCAATGAGCCCAAGCGCTGCGGCAAGCCATGAGCGCCGATAAATTGCCCACGCAAGTGTCGGAACGCCCAAGATACACACCCAGATGACGGTCGCTTTGCCGGTGATCATCGAAAAGATGACGAGCGAGGCCGCAATGACGAAGGAAATCGCAGTCCCGATGTGGGTTGTTGTCTTTGATTTCGTGGTAGGAATTGTGAACATGACGAGCCTCCATTGAGCTCGGGGAATCACGGTACTCGATAGTTTAGTTTTTTCGTGTCTCAAGGGGAATAGCCCTCAAGAGACAAAAGTGGGGGGCGCCTCCGAAGAGGCGCCCCCCAGTTGAAGCCAGACTCAATTAATTAGTTGAGATCCTTGGTTGCTGCGCGCAGCATCCAGGCCTGCTTCTCCAGGCCGGTTGCAATGCCGGTCAGCAGGTCGTTGGACAGGTGATCGTGCTCGTCCACCGGATCCAGGGTTGCCTTGATGCGCTCGGCAACGCCCAGCAGGCGCTCCTCGTACTGACGAGCGGTCTTATCGGTGGGCAGGAAGCCGGGCTCCATCGGGTCAACCAGCGAGGTTGCTGCGACGGTCGCTGCGCGGCCATCAGGGGCAACTTCAATTGCTGCCATGCGCTCGGCGACATCATCAGCAGCAAGGCGAACCTCGTCGATGATTTCGTCCAGGTGCAGGTGGAGCGAACGGAAGCCGGGGCCTTCGATGTTCCAGTGAGCCTGCTTGCCCTGAAGTGACAGATCGGTCAAATCAACGAGAGCCTGCTGAAGAGCTGCTGCAACAACGGGGTGTGCTTGAGTCATATTGTTCTCCTAAAACCTATCTGTAGATGCGCCCATGAGGGACGCATCATTGCCATCACTTCTGACAACTCCATTTTTGTCGATTTCATTCCCTTTCGCATCGTAAGGTGAAAAATCCGACAGGGGTTGTGACAGGTCGTCGATAAAGTGTCGAGAAATGCCCGAAATCTCTGAATCTATTTGAAAAGCGTCCCCAGAATCGAACGAGTGAGTGAACGAGCAGCAGTCGTTCCCACGGTCTTCACCGTGGACTCGATCACGCGTTGCGTTGCCCGCTGACGGCGCTCTTCGGCCTTCTCAGCCTCGCGCTGACGACGCAAGGCTTCCTTTTCCAACTCGCGCTGACGGCGCTCTTCAGCCTTTTCAACCTCACGCTGCAGGCGCTCGAGTTCCTTCTGGCGCGCAGCTTCTTCCTTCGCCGCCTGTTTTTCAGCTTCTTTACGAGCCTTGGCCTCGTCAAGCGCACGCTGGGCTTCAGCGGCTGCCTGCTCGGCGGCCTGAGCTGCTGCGGCAAGTCGCGCCTCCATTAGCTCAAACGCCGACTCATTGTCGACGGCATCGCGGTAGCGCGCGAGCAAGGGGGACGAGCTCACGATCGAGGATACGACCGAGGCTTCGGCCGGTCCCATGACCGCGGCGGGCGCATCCAGCATGGTGGGCGCGACCGGGGTCGGGCGGCCTTTCTCATCCAAAACCGTCACGACGGCCTGACCGGTACCCAGAGAAGTCAGCACTTCAGCCAAATCCAGGGGCGAGGTGGGGAAAGTAGACACTGCCTTCTTGAGGTTCGCTGCATCATTCGGTGTGTGTGCACGCAGTGCGTGCTGAACGCGCGAGCCAAGCTGAGCAAGAACCTCGTCGGGGACGTCGGTGGGGGACTGGGTGACAAACACAATGCCCACGCCCTTGGAACGGATCAGACGAACCGTCTGCACAACCGCCTGCAGGAACTGCTTGGAAGCGTCGGTGAAGAGCAGGTGGGCCTCGTCGAAGAAGAAGACCAACTTGGGCTTATCCGGATTGCCCACTTCGGGCAGCGTCTGGAAAAGCTCAGCCAAGAGCCACATGAGGAAGGTCGAGAACAATGCGCCTTGGCTGCCCAAGTCGGGCAGCTCAAGGGAGGAAATCACGCCGCGACCGTCTGTGGACATGCGCATAAGGTCGGAAATATCAAAGGCGGGTTCACCGAAGAAAACATCGCCGCCCGAGGCCTCCAAAGCAGCCAGTTCACGCAAAATCACGCCAGCGGTCGCCGGGGAGACCCCGCCGATTCCCTTGAGTTCTTCCTTGCCTTCGTCGTTATTCGTCAGGTAGTCGATGACGGCGCGCAGGTCCTTCAGGTCAATCAGCGCGAGCTGCTGGCTATCCGCCCAGTGGAAGATCAACTGCAGCGCTGAGGACTGCGTGTCATTCAACCCCAGCACGCGCGAAAGCAGAAGGGGGCCAAATTCGGTGATAGTTGTACGGATCGGAACGCCTTCGCCGCGTCCGCCCAGAGTGAGCAGTTCCGTGGGGAAGGCCTTTCCTTCCCAGTTCTGTCTGATGCTTGCGCAACGAGCAAGGAGTTTTTCGGAAGAGCTTCCCGCCTGTGCTAGACCCGTCAGGTCTCCCTTGATATCGGTGACAGAAACGGGGACACCGGCCTCGGAGAGGCGCTCTGCCATGAGCTGGAGGGTACGCGTCTTACCCGTACCTGTTGCACCCGCAACCAGGCAGTGACGGTTCATCAAGCCCAGCGGAATCCCCACGGGCGCGCCGGGAACCGGGGTATCGCCATCCAAGAAAGCTCCCAGTCGCATCGAAGGCGCGGTGAAGGAATACCCTGCGCGGACCTGCTCTGCGTATCCTTGCAGTTCCCCTTCGCTTGCCGAGGCCTCGGCGGAGGTGGCGGGTGTACTTTCCGCAGGTGCTGCAGGAGTTTCAGTGGGGGCCGCCTGCTGGGGCGCGGCCTCGCTCTGGTTGCCCTGACTAGCCTGCGTGGCAAGAGCAGCGTCAAGTGCAGCCTGCGCAGCCTGTGCCTTAGCGGCAGCAGCTTCGGCGGCGGCCTGTGCGGCCTCGGCCTTCAGGCGAGCAATTTCAGCGGAATCAGTCATGGTTCGTCCTCGCAGTGTTATGGGGAGAAAACTTAGGCATTCCAGTGCGCGCGCAAGGCATCGCACACGGCGTTATAGGTTGAGTGATCGACGGTTGCACCTTCGCGGCGAACATCTGCAGGGGCGACGATGAGAAGGCGGTCCAAGCGCACCTGACTGGGACGCCCCTGCGAATCCCACGCACCGGTACCGATGGGGAACCAATAGCGTCCCCAATGTGCCTCTTGCTCGGCGTCCTTACGGTGATCCTTAGAAGTGAGCTGTGCGACGACAAGGCCCTGAGATACTCGCGCAAGGACAACAACGGGACGATCCTTGCCTTGGCTGGGGTCATCTTCGTAGGAGACCCAGGTCCACACGACTTCGCCCGGATCCGCGTCGCCATCGGGATTGGGTGCGTATTGGAAAGGCGGCAAGCCGAGCGTGCGCACGTCCCAGACCTTGTTTTCTTTTCCCGCGGCCGTGCTGCGAGCCTTGGGTGAATGAGCCTGAGTTCCTGCGCTGCGGGAAGAAGATGAGCGCTTGCGGCGCTTCGATGAGCGCATTTCGTCTTGGACGCTCTGGCCTGCGGCCTGGATGAAAATCGCGAGAAGTCGCTTAATGAAGTCCACGTAGTCTCCAGGTGTGATGGAACAGTGATTTAAGTGTACGGGCAGTCCAATGCTTATTCCGTGGCAAACGCGCGCGGGTGAATGCGTGCGGTTTCAAACCAGGCGCACTGGCCAGGGGCTAGTGGAGTATCAGACGCAGTGGAAGTTGGCAGAACTCCCGTTGACACCAAGGGACGGTGTTCGGAAGGAACAACAACGGTGGTATCTGATGTGTTGAAAACAACCAAAACCTGAGCACTCATGTGAACCAAGCAATCCGGACCAGCCCAGGGCAGGCCTCGTACATGGGCAAGAGAGCCCGTTCCCATTCCGTGCTCTTCGCGCGTACGCAAAGCTTGTTGGACCATCAACACAAAGGAACTGGAAATGGTGTCTTTTGACGGCGAATCGAAATAAGTAGCTCCCGGAAGGGCTAGGGCGAAAAGAGTGCGTGCACGATGAATCTCACTGTCATCGTAGGGAAGCGCAGGCCAAGCGGCCACGTGCCCCACAGGGTCGCGGTTGGCGAAAGTATTCGCGATAGCATCGCACAGCTGCGGGTTCTTCCACTCGATGTCAAGAAGAGTGTCATTACGCAGGTGATGGAACCAGGATTCTTGAAGAATCTCTTGCAAATCCGAGTCGTCCATGTGGGGCAAACTTGAAGTCAGAATAGGCAAGGTATCAGTGTTAGCTACCTCGGCCATGACCACGCGCAAGAGATGCATGAACTCTCGGCGTTCAACTGAATCCGGCCCATAGTGAATGAACGGCAGAGTCCCAAAGTCGATCCCGTCGACGCCTGCATCTACGCATGCTCGCACGCGGCCAAGCAGAGTCGTCACCGTCTCATCGGCGGAGTAAGGACCGTTGAAATCGTAGGTATTCCAATCAGCTGAACCGGGAAGATGGACGATGATCTTGACACCGACCCTGTGAAAACGCTTGACCAGCGAAATAAGTTCTGGATTGACGCCCCAAATCATCTGGGGGATCGGAGAAAGCACGAGGGCATCAACGCCCACGCGAGCAAAGCGGATTGCCTCTTCGCTGAGCTGCTGAGCAAGATCATGGTCAACGCGCCGGGGAATGCGGCAAATGACCGACGAATAACACCACGGATGAGTGCCTTTCCGGGCAGCATGGACGAGGGTAGTTACCACCTGAGTCCCGTTCGTTGAATGCACAACACCATCTTATGCAATGAAAGCCTTCAACAAACAGTTAGGCTTATCATGTGAACACTTCCCCTGCCTACGTGCCCAGCGATTGTGAGCGTTTCGTCCCAGAAACAGCGAAATCCAGATCTCGGACAGATTTCGAACGCGACCGTGCGCGAGTACTCCATTCGTCGGCTTTGCGGCGTCTTGGGGAGAAAACACAGGTTCTGGGGCCCACATCGGATGATTTTGTCCGAACCCGCCTCACTCACTCTCTCGAAGTCGCCCAAGTCGGGCGCGAATTAGGCAAAGAACTGGGAGCGGACCCCGATGTGGTGGACGCAGCCTGTCTTTCCCACGATTTGGGCCACCCGCCCTTTGGGCACAATGGGGAGCTCGCACTCAACGAGTTGGCACGCGAGATCGGCGGCTTTGAAGGAAACGCGCAAACCTTGCGAATCGTCGCGCGTCTGGAACCTAAAGTTATTGGCCAAGATGGCCCGGCGGGCCTGAACCTGACGCGTGCCACTTTGGATGCGATCTGCAAATACCCGTGGGCGCGGGGTGAAGGCCCAGACCCGGTGAAGTCTCAACGTAAATTCTCCGTCTACGAGGATGATCGCCCGACTTTTGATTGGATGCGTCAAGGAATCCCAGCGGGCAAGCGCTGCCTCGAAGCCCAAATCATGGACCTTTCTGACGACATCGCATACTCGGTTCATGACATGGAAGACGCTGTTGCAACGGGGAAAATGGACCTTGAACGCCTGCGCAGCGATTCCCATACTCAAGGGGTCATTGAATCCACCATGAAGTGGTATGGCACATCGATTTGCGAAGACGATCTCTACCGCGCTTTCGAGCGTTTAGTGACCATGCCCGAATGGATGGCGTCTTTCTCTGGCTCCTACGCTGATTTGGCTGCGCTGAAGGACTTGACTAGCGAGCTGATTGGCCGTTTCTCCAACGCAACGGTTTCGGCGACCCGCGAGGTCGCAGGAGACCAGCCCCTGGGGCGCTACCTCGCCGAGCTCGTCGTCCCGACCAATACTCGCGCGGAAATCCAAGTCCTCAAGGGCATGGCGGTCCACTACGTTATGAGTCCGCGCGAAAGCGAACCCGTTTACTACCAGCAGCGCACGCTCCTCAACGACCTGGTTGATGCTCTTGTCAACGCCGGTCCCGAATGTCTCGAGCCACCTTTTGCCGCTCAATGGCGCTCAACCACGGACGAGGGGCAGCGCCTACGTGTCGTCATCGACCAAGTCTCCTCGTTGACCGATATCTCCGCATCGCGCTGGCACGCGCGCATGTGCGGCATGCTCTCCTCACAGTTGTGAGAAAGCGGATCGGGGTGGCCGATGCCATCCACATCTTTCTGCTAGAAAAGTGTCCACTCGCTAAACTGAACTCATGGCCGGCCTGATTCTCAAAGAAGACATCGCCGCCGTACGTGATGCTTCGCGCATTGAAGAAATCGTCGGCGAGCGAGTTGCCCTGCGTCCAGCAGGTGTCGATTCTTTGAAAGGATTGTGCCCTTTCCACGACGAGCGTACGCCCTCGTTCCACGTCCGCCCCTCCCAAGGTTTTTGGCACTGCTTTGGCTGCGGTGAAGGCGGGGACGTCATCAGTTTCGTCCAAAAAGTCGATTCTCTTTCCTTCACTGAGGCCGTGGAAGCCCTTGCGCTTAAGGCCGGAATTACTTTGCGTTACGAGGCCGCAGGAAGCGGGACCCTTCGCCGCGAGGAACCCGGTCGCCGCCAGCGTCTTCTGGATGCACACCGCGTCGCTGAAGAGTTCTACCAGGCGCAGCTCTCTTCCCCAGAAGCTCATGAAGGACGTCGTTTCCTTGGCAGGAGAGGCTTCGATGAGGCGACCTGTCGTCACTTCGGAATTGGCTATTCGCCCAGTTCGTGGGATGCGCTCACCCGGCACTTGCGCTCCAAGGGATTTACCGATCAAGAAATCGAGATTGCAGGCCTTGCAACTCGCGGAAACCGCGGCCTCTACGATCGTTTCCGCGGCAGGCTCATGTGGCCAATCCGCGACATTACGGGAGCGACGATTGGCTTTGGCGCCAGGCGGTTGAACGACGACGACAAAGATTCTCCGAAGTACCTCAACACCCCGGAAACCCCGATCTATCACAAGTCCCAAGTCCTCTACGGCCTTGATCTTGCGAAGAAAGAAATTACGCGAAACCGCAAGGTCGTTATCGTCGAAGGCTACACGGACGTCATGGCTGCCCACGCCGCCGGTGTGGGATATGCGGTCGCAAGTTGCGGTACCGCTTTTGGTGAAGACCACGTCAAAATTGTCCGCCGGCTTTTAGGAGACAGTGCGGACAGTGCCGCTGGAGTTGTCCTCAGCAATGGGAAAACCCACGGTGGAGAAGTGATCTTCACCTTCGATGGCGACGCGGCAGGACAAAAAGCCGCCCTTCGCGCCTTCGAAATGGACCAGAACTTCGCAGCCCAGACCTTCGTCGCGGTTGAACCCAATGGCATGGACCCCTGTGAACTCCGCATGGCTCAAGGAGAGCGCGCCGTTGTGGAATTGGTGAACTCTCGGACGCCACTTTTTGAGTTCGTCATCCGTTCGGTCCTGCGTCAACTCGATTTGCGCACCGCAGAAGGGCGCGTGAAAGCTCTGCGTGCGGCGGCTCCCGTCGTTGCTCGTATCCGCGACCACGCGCTCCAACGCGAGTACACGCGTTCGCTTGCGGGGTGGATCGGTATGGATATTTCCGAGGTCTCGCGTGCGGTTCGTTCAAGCGCGCACTCGCGCCCGTCCTCGTACGCGGGAAGGGGAGCGCCCGCGGAAACTCCGCAGCCTGCCCCTGTGAGGCGAGGCCCCGAGGACCCGGTTTCTCGCATCGAGCGGCAAGCCCTCGAAGCACTCATTCAATACCCCATGTACGTGGTGGGATCGGGCTTTGAAGAACTCGGGGGAGAGGCGTTTTCTGTTCCTTCCTACCGCGCAGTTCACGACGCGATCCGAGCGGCGGGAGGCTTGGATGCTTTCGTGAAAGTCCTTCGCCAAGCAGAAGAACACTTTGGGACTGGCGCCAAGGCTGTTCAGGCTGCAACGCGGGCCTTCGTCGACGATGTCCGTGCGCTCATGATTCCCGAAGTGGCAGCCGTGTTGCTGGAATTAGCGGTTGCTCCGCTTCCTCAAGACCGCGAGGACCAGCTTCGCGCGTACTGCAGGGGAGCGATGGGCGCGATGGTCCGCCTCGATGTGACAAGGCGACTGGCGGATGCGAATGCGACCCTTCAACGCCTGAGCGAAGACGATCCCCAATACACTCAGGCTTTCCGAGAACTGATGCGTCTAGAAGAAGTACGTCAGCGCTTCACCGAGCGCGCACAGTAGCTTGTGGGCTACTCCAAACCGACGCTTTCGCGCAGCTGCTTTTCAAGGGACCGCGCAAGCTCCATCGCCTCGTCATCAAGCCTTCCGCGTGCTGCAAGAACAGAAAACAACTCTCCATCCTCGCGCTTGCGGATCTGCGCGGTAATCACCGCACCATTTGGGGCTTTTATGCTGCGAACCAGAACCTGTGTGCGATTGACCTTCTCGCTGATGTCTTCCATAAAAGGACGCATTGACGAGTCGCTGGATTTCAG
>ERZ772932.1426-NODE-1426-length-11284-cov-4.021106_pt1 | contig 11284 bp, 9 predicted proteins | sample MGYA00511684_ERZ772932 | MGnify/ENA primary metagenome ERZ772932 (study PRJEB29015, sample SAMEA2738078) | human oral metagenome | biome: human oral; feature: human-associated habitat; material: saliva | place: China | collected 2210 ...
AGATAAAAGGATACTATTCAATGAATGAAATTTCATTAAGTGCTATTAATGATTCACTTATGAGTTTAAATCATAGTGTATCTGAAATTATTAATCAAGCGCATACTCAAATTAATGAACATTTAGACCAAAATGGTATTACTTTGAGTAATATAAATAGCGAGTATCTTAATAAAAACCAACGTAACGATAAGATAATGGTTAACAATTTATTCGTAAAAGAATTAAAATTAAACGGTAAAAATATATTTGACGGAGACGTAATCTCTTATGGCTCTAATTCATTATCTTTATCAGACGAATTGTTAGTGAATGATGAGCAGGTATTATTGGAAAATGATACCTGCTCTACTTTGTGTTATGAAGGCGTTTATTCTGCATACTTATTAAGCAATAAATCTGAAATCGTTATTTCTGGTTTATATGAAGAATCGAATATCGGTGATTTAATTATTCCGGTATCTATTTTAGAGAAGAACTCGACCACTACTGTTGGTAATGAAAAATTTGCAGTTCTTATTAAATGCACTGATGACGAATGTTCGATTGAACCAGGAAATCAACAGTCAGTTATTACGAACGTAATTATGAGGTAAGAGAATGAAACATTTTATCGATCAAGCCTCGTTAGATGAAACGAGTATTCAGTACCTGGTTTATAAATTAAATGAAGTTATTCGTGTCGTTAATAATAAACCAGATATCCATGATTTAGAATACTGGGCTGATACGTTAAAGCAATTCGAAAAAGATGGTTCTATTAATACTTATACGGATTTAATAGAAGCTCTTAAAAAGAAACCGGACTTTAATCAAGTAAGAGATACTGTTCGTGATGAGTTAACAAAATTTGTCGACCAAATGAATCAACGTATTTATCAACCGACATTAGACCAGTTGTTAAAAATAATTGGCGACGCATTGCAAGAATATATTCATGCGCAAGTCGACGATTATTTAAATAAATCTATCGATGATTTGAAAAACAGACTTAGTGCTGAATTAATTTATTGGAATTAAAGGAGATAATATTCTATGTCCAAAAAATTTGTAGGTAAAGCTCATTTTGGTTTATACGATCCAAAACGTGATAAAGGTATTGAACTTGGTGGTTCTGGTAATCAAAGTGGTTCCACTACTCCAGTCGATAACAAAGCTGTTGAAGACGTAACAAAACAAGCTAGCGCAAACAAAGAAGCATCTGCTGCTAATAAAGTATTAGCTGAAGCTAATAAAGCTGCCGTTGCTAAAGTAGCTGCCGATCTTGCTGCTAAACAAGCACAAGACGTTATTACTTTTTTAAGTAAAGTTGAAGCTGCTGCTCAATATCAACCTAAAGGTGAATATATCACCGATGCTAAAGTAGCTGAAAAAATTACCGAAGCTCAAGGTAAAGCTGACGAAGCTGCTGCTGCTAAATTTGCGACTAAAGCAGAACTCGAAACAGCGACTGGTGGCGTATCTGCTAAAGATCTTAAAACTTTAAAAGATGCTATTGAACTGCTTCGCGATAACCCAGATAGCATTGCCGAAATCGCTAAAAAAGCCGATAAAGATAAAGTATATGATAAAGATGCTATCGATAAGTTGATTAAAAAACTTAACGATAAAGATACCGATCTTGAAAAAGCTATCGCTAAAGCGGCTACTGCTGACGACGTAGTTAAAGCTGCCGAACTTACTGAAAAAGTTAAAGCTATTGTCGATTTAACTCCATATGCTAAAACTGCTGAAGTTGAAGCTACATATGCTAAAAAATCTGATTTAGCCGATAAAGCCGATAAAGCTGCTATCGAAACTGAGCTTGCTAAAAAAGCTAACGCTAGCGATTTGACTCCGCTTGCTACAAAAGAAGAAGTGGCAACAAAAGCCGACGCTACTGCTCTTGCTACTAAAGCTGATCAAACAGCATTGGATAACGTTAAAGCAGAAGCCGATGCAAACAAAGCTGCTGTAGCTGCAGAAGCTGCTGAACGTAAAGCTGCCGATACTCTTAACGATGCAAAAGTAAAAGGTATCTCTGACGATGTATCCAAACTTAAAATTGATGCGGCTCAAGCTAAAGTAGAAAACGAAAAAGCGTTAAGCCGCAAGGCGGACCAAGAAGCTGTTAATACTGCTCTCGAAGGTAAAGCTAGCGTAGCGGACGTTGCTGAAGCTAAACAAGCTGCTACCGATGCTGCCAAAGAAGCTGCTAAAGCAAATACTGCTCTTGAAGGTAAAGCTGATGCTACTGCATTAGAACCATTGGCTACTAAAGAAGCATTAAAAGATGCTAAAGACGAATTAACTCAAGCTATCGAAGCTGCTAAAGCTGCAGCCGAAGCGGCGAAGACGGAAGCTAAAACTGGTGAAGCCGTAACTGAAGCTAAGACAAAAGCCGAAGCTGCAGATGCAAAAGCTAAAGAAGTAGAAGCTGCTCTCGTTAATTATGTAACTAAAGCTGTTGCTGATGAAGCATACCAACCTAAAGGTGAATATGCAACTAAAGCCGAAGTTCAAGCTATCGGTTCTTTGGACCCAGCTACGCTTCAATCTCTTAAAGATCTTGCTCAACAATTAGCTGGTCATGCTGATTTAACTGTCGTACTCGATAAGTTAAATAAAGTATTCACTAAAGACGAAGTTAACGAAAAATTGGCGGCAAAAGCCGACGTAACTGCTCTTTCTGAATACGCAGAAAAAGCTGACGTCGAATCTAAACTTGGCGATAAGGCCGACAAAACAAAAGTAGCTGAAGATATTCAAGCTGCTAAAGATGTAGCTGATGCAGCTGTTCGTGAAGTAAATACGACTGCACAACAAGCTAAAGCTAAAGCAACTGAAAACGCTGCAGGCCTTGAAGAAGCTAAAATTAAAGTCGAAAAAGCTATCGAGGATCTTGGTAAATTAACGACTAAAGTTAACGACCTTGCTCTTAATGGTGGTACTGGCACAGGCCTTGATGCACAAGCTGTAGCCGATAAAGTAAAAGAAGTTGTCGATGCTCTCGTAGCTCAAGAAAAATTTGTAGGCGAAGCTAAACTTAACGAAAAGCTTGCCGATAAAGCTGATGTTAGTGCGTTAACTGCAGTTCAAGCTAAAGCCGATAAAAATGCTTCTGACTTATTGGGTAAAGCTGATGTATCCGCATTAGCGGACAAAGCCGATAAAGCTGTGTTCGAAGCTAAAGCCAACGAAGTGGATAATAAATTAAATACTTTAGAAACAGCTACTGTTCCTAACTTGATCGACACTAAGCTTACTGCTAAATTAGCTGGTTATCAAGAAAAAGGTGAATACGTAACGAAAGAAGCTGTTGATCGCGATTATCAACCTAAAGGTGAATATGCTACAGCTGAAAAACTTACTGAAGTTAAAGATATTGCCGATGCTAATAAAGCTGCTATCGAAGGTTTAGATAAAGATAATTTAGTTCACAACGCTGATCTTGTTGTATATGCTCGAGCTGCTAAAGTAACAGAAGATATCGCTGCAGCTGTAGGCGGTTTAGGCGATGTATACGTAGCGAAAGCCGACGCTGAAACATTCGCTAAGAAAGCAGAAGTAACTACAGAAATCGGTGAAAAAGAAACTGAAATTAAGCGATATGCTGACGGTAAATTCGCAACAAAACAAGAATTAGAAAACGCTACTTTAGCTGCTGGTAACACTGGTCTTAACCGTGCTCAAGTCGAAGGTATCGTCGATGAAAAATTAGGCGATATTAAAGACGCAGTACAAACTATCACTAACATCCAATCCGGTGTTAACGATAATAAATCTGCCGTAAATTCTATTCTTGCTGAACTTGCTAAAAAAGCCGATAAAGATGCTCTTAACGACAAAGTAGCAACTACTGATTTAGAAGAAGCTAAAACAACTCTTAACGCTGCAATTAAAGTTCAAGAAAATGCATTAGCTGCTGCTAAAACTGCTTTAGAAGAAGCTATTAAAACTAAGTCTGAAGAAGCTGCTGCTGCTTACCAAACTAAAGTAGAATTTGCAAACTGGGCTCGCGACACATACGGTACAGAAATTGCTCGTATTAAAGATGACATGATGACAGCTAACGAAACAGATGCTGCTATCGATGCTAAACTTGCTACTAACCTTGAAACTCTTAAAGGTATCTTCCAACTTAAAGGTAACTACGTTACTAAAGAAGAGTTAACTAAAACTCTTAAAGATGGTTATATCACTAAAGACGAATCCGATCGTTTGTATCAAGGCGTAGGTAACTATGCTACTATCGAATATGTCGACGATCAAATCGGTAAAAACAAATCTAAGATCGATGAAGTGAATACGGCTCTTGCTGGTAAACTTGATTTAACAGCTGCTCAAAACGTATTCCAAGCTCGTGGCGATTATATGACTCGTGGCGATTTAGATAATGTTGCTACTAGTCCTGCATTTACTAACGCTATTAACAATGCTATTACGGCTAAAGCATTCTTAGATAAAGATACTGCCGACGGTTTATATGCTACTAAAGGTACTTATGTAACAGCTCAAGGCGTAACCGATATTATCGAAGCTGATCCGACTATTGCCGGTAAACAAGATAAATTAACATTCGGTTCTGGTTTATCTTATGACGAAGGTACTAAAACTGTTACAGCTTCTGGCGTAAGTGTTGATTTAACTCCTTATGCTAAAAAAGCTGAATCCGATGCTAAGTATGGTCCAAAAGATACTTTAACTGAAGATCAAAAAGGTGTAGTAGAATCTATCCTTCGTGATAAAAACTATGCTACAAATGCAGATCTTGGTAGTTATAGTGCAAGCATGGATACTAACATTGGTCAATTAAGAGCTAGTATCAATACTTTAAAAGATACTACTGTTCCAGCTATCGATACTCGTGTAACTGCATTAGAAGGCAAAGCTGCTCCTACAGATTTCACTGAAGATCAAAAAACTAAATTAGATGAAATCCTTACCGGCAAAGGCTATGCATCTCATGAAGATATTGACAACGCTAAAGCTGAACTTAAAGGCGAGTTAGTTACCGAAGAAGCTGCACAGGCTCTTGTTAATGGTGCTGTTACAACTGCTGAAGGTAAAGTTAATGAAGCTAAAGAAGCGTTGGAAGGCAAAATCACAGAATTGAAAAATACTGTAGATGGAATCCATGCTCCAGATTTAAGTGCTTACGAAACTCAAGCTCAAGCAGAAGCTAAATATTTAAAACTTGAAGATATCGAAACTAAGTTAAAAGAAAAAGGCTTTATCACTCAAGCTGACTTGCAACCTATTCTCGATGCAATTAAAGCATTAAAAGGTGAATAATATATTGCCTTTCCTTAGAGTTCTAAATCTTCTCTCGTCTACACTTTAAGGAAAAGACTATGCAATTATTTAACTTTTTCACATTTTTAAATAATTATGCCCCCGATGCCGTAGAACGCTTAGTTATGTTTTTTTGCATAAGCTTTATCCTTATTATTATCGATACGATAATGAAGTTATTTAGTTTAACAATAATTAAACATAGCTTATGGCATTACAAGACCATCATAGAAGTGTTCTGGGGTGGTTGGGGACAGCAAAAATCAAGCCGCGTGTTTTATCGCGGCTTTGTTTTTAAACTTTTTCAATATTCTTTATTATGCTTATTCGCCTTCGGTATCGACGTAATTAAGATACCGATTACGGTTCATAGTGGATTTGCTCAGTTAGTCGATGCTATTTCTATCATATGCTATTTAGTAGTTATTATGACTGAGTTGTGGAGTTTTAAAGAAAATTATATGTTGATAAAATATAATCAGGATATAATTTCCAAACTCGACGACGCTGTATTGAATCGATTAGAGGCTGTTTCTCTTGGCGAACTTAAGCTTAAATTGAGGGAAAAGAAAGATGACTAAATTATTTAGAATGATGTTATTTGAAAACGGACAGTTAAGTTATACGCGTGTCATCTCCTTCTCCTTGTTGCTTTTGTTGATCGGAGTAACGTTATATTTAGTTATTACCGGTCACAACTGGCAACACTATGAAACACTTGCTAGCTTAGCTGGCGGTGGTTCTGCCGTTACTCAAGTCGCTAATAAATTTATTAATAGTAAATATAATAGCGAAGTTGGTAGCTATAAGGAAAAAAATGATGCCGAATAAGTATTATTTAAAATGGTTAGTGTTATGCGGAGCAAATTTGCTCTGCATGGCATTATGCTATCTAACAAATTGGTTCGTCGTTTTATTTGCCGACAGGTATGGAAATCTTCCACAAGTATTTAAATTATGGCAAACTTACGATAACTGTTTAGATGTCGCCTGGATGATCTACGAAAACAATGTTCCAAAATTCGCTCAATACGATTTTAATAAACATTATCTATATCATTTTGAAAGCAAAGGCGACGGATATATGATTCCTGGATACGTCGATCTTATCGACGATAACTTTACTCTAAAAGAAAGATTCCAACGATATGTATGTCGTTGTGCTTGGCTATATCGAAATTGTGGTTATGGGTTTGCTTATTATGTTTTTGGCAAAACTGTAAACCCGTCCGACGTAAAAGTTTGCGTCAACGAAAAAGATTTCTTTGTGGCTATCGATACTAAAAATAAAATTTTCTGTATTAAAGATGATCGCAGATGGTGTCGATTATTTAAAAAAAGTATTTATCTGGGATATAAGTTTATTAGCGCAAATGGAGCAAAACATCCTTTAAGATGTATGCTTGCAAATCGCATTAATTTCTTTAGACGTGTTAAATAATATTGTAATATACTTGCGTTCAATTATTTAACGACGAAAGGAATATAGGCGTGAATAAATTAAAAGTCGAATCTCTTAAGGTCAATATTTTAAATGCATTGCAATTAAAGACTGCTAAGAGTAATAATAAATATAAAAAAAGCGAGATCTATATTCAAGATCCCGACGAAATGATTCAGAATTTTGAAGATATTCAAAATTTAAAAGAATCGAAACAAAATAAACTAAAAGCCGGTAGTTCTATTAGCATTAATAGTGATAACGAAATTAGTGCCGAAGTCGATTTAAGTCCTTATTATACGAAGACGCAAACTGCTAAATTATTTATAGGCCGTGACGAAACGTATTCTAAAGAGGAGATCGATGAAAGAACAGGTGTTAATGGCATTATTGCTGGCGATAATATTTCTATATCTACTGAGAGCGGTCGTGCAAAAATCGCTACGACAATTGCGTACAAGCTCAGAGATAAGGCAATGTCTATCGGTAATTCTATTTTGGGCCGTGGTACTTCCGTTGGCGTTAATGCTTCAGCAACTGGTGAAAATAGTGTTGCATTAGGTGCGGATTCAGTCGCGACTATTAACAATCAAGTATCTGTCGGCAACGATACGACTAAACGTATTATTAGTAATGTCGCAGACGGAGTCGAAGCTAACGATGCGGTAACGGTAGGACAGTTAAATAAAAAATTAAGTTCAACTTTGGATCAACTTAATCGATTAGCTGGTCAATTATATCCGATTGGCTCTATTTATATGAATGTTAATAATGTTGATCCTTCTGCTATTTTTGGTGGTAGTTGGGAACGTATGCCTTCTGGTCGTATGCTAGTTAATAGTGGTGACGGTTTTCATCTTGGACAAGTCGGTGGCGAAAAAGAACATAAGCTTGCTGAAGATGAAATGCCGAGCCATCAACATAACTTAAATACGAATATATCTTTTACTGTTCCGAATGCTGGTGAACATTATCACGCTATCGGTACTATTATAGATAATAATGGTGATTTTATAACTAGCGATAGTAATAGAAGTATGCGTAACGGTTTCAAACTTCCTGAAGATAAATACTGGACAGGTTGGAATGGTTCTAAACACGGTAATGATCGTTACCAGAAAAGCGACAATGAAGGTTACAATTTATTTACTAGTATTAATAAACAAACTGGTACTTCTAGTATAAGTAAAGATATTAATGTAAATACAAGTAGCATCGGTAAAAACCAACCTCATAATAATATGCCTCCATATATCGTTGTTAATATGTGGAAACGCATAGGTTAAGGAGATATATATGTCCGAACAAATACAAAATATTTCTGAAGAAATTTTAGAATATAAAGATAAGATTTTTTTTAAGATCTTTAGTGATGCCTTAAAAGCAAACAAAGCGCCGTTTCCCGAAAACGTTGCGCATTATTTAAATATGTTAGTTATGAATATAGGAGTAAGCCCTAATCAAGTTTCAGTAGATTCTATTAGAAAAGAAAATAATAATTATATTGTATCATTAACAGGTCCATTCGATAGTTATATCGAAATTAACGGAATTCCGACTCATTTTGATAGCGAAGGTAAAATAGTAGATTTTAGCGTACCGGTTTTAATTAAAGCAAACGATATTCTTAACTTCTATATTTCTGTCGTCAATTTCCCATATAAAAAAGAAAAACCTGCCGATTATACGAATAGTAAAACTACTCAAGATATGATCGACACTATCGAAGCTTCTACAGCTTTAATGACATATGAAAAAATCGAAGAACCTGCTATCGGCGTATTAAAATATCTTAACAATATTGAAGCTACTTACGATGTAATACCTCATTGGATAAGTAAATTAGACACTCAAAATACTACAGGTAAGGGATTTATTAATTTTACAAATGGTTCAAATGTACCAATAAAAATAGTATTTAACAATCAGGAACATATTCTTTTAGAAAATAATTCTATCGATGTTCCATTTGATTTAGATGAATTTTTAGAAGTTTATAAAAATCCTGAATATAATCAAGTTCATATAAATAACTCAGAAGGAACAAACGTATCGAATGTTCAAATCATGGATCTTTTAACTCAAGAAGAGTTAAATAATGTTCGATTAACTGTAAATACTGCTATCGATAGAACTAACGATCAAGAGTTCCCGGCAAGAATTAAACCAATTCTTGCTAATACTAAGTTTTTCGGCGAAGCCGGATACTATGTTAATTTCATGGGCTCCGTTATAAAAGTACCGTCTCAAACTGAAGCCAACGGTGGTATTCCAGTATCCAAGGCTGAAGTTCTCGCTATAGATGAAAATAATAAAAAAATATTCATTTGTGACAAAGATGGAAACATGATCGGTAAATCAATCACTCCGACAATTTTTGTTACTAATAATGTAAAATTAATAAAAGCATCGATTAAATAAATAAGGAGTATACATGCCTGATAATAAAATACAAGATATAGCTAACGAGATTACAGCTTATAAACCAAACACAACTCTTTCTTTAGTTAAAGCTGTTTTAGAGGATCTTAATGCTCCATTTCCTGAAGAAACAAAATTTTATTTAAAAAAGTTATTTGGCAATATTGGTGTTGCTTATGGTACTGGTGTAAATATTAATGTCGTTACAGAACAAGACGATAATTATATTTTAACATTTAGTGGGCAACCTTTTAGCTATATCGAAATTAATAATACTGTATATAGATTTCCTGAATCTGGTTCATTGACTGTAACAGTAAAACAAGATGCAGAAAATCCTTTCCCATATGCTAAAATTTTATGGGTTCCTATGAACAAAAATCTTCCTGAAGGTTATGAAAAACCTGAAGAAAGTAAATACTTAGAAAACTGTTCTAAAAATTTTACTTATCCTGTGGCAGATGATAGTGAACACAGAAATAAAAATTATGTTAAATTTGGATATATTTTCTATGAAAATCCATCGGAACTTTTATTCTCTGATAATGTTTCTATATATCCAGATCAAAACGATCCTAGAATTCTTAAAGTTAGTGGATTGCTCCCGAATAAAAAATACGAAATTAACGGTATAAAATTCACTGCCGATAGCGGCGGTATTGCAACGATTGAAGATGGCGTACGATTAGCGGAAACATTCGATGAATTAAAAAATAGTATCGATATTGTTTCTAATTATAAAGGCAAATTTAAAGATGCCCTTCATTCCACAAGAAATGTTCCGGCTCCTGATGATAGCGCAACAGTATATACTGTGCCTAGTGTTTTTGGACGATATTTCTTTATAAATCAGTCACTATTTTCTAGTTCTAATTCTGATTATCCGCACCATATTATTAATCGATATTATGAACCATTAGAAGTCGAATATTTAGGTGAAACTTTTACGATTCCTGTCGGACAAAAATCAATGGAATTTGACGATAAAATACGTGGAAGTATGTTGTCTAAAATTAAACCTGGGACTACCGAGGTAAAAGTAAAAATTAAAAATAATTTCAAATATCCTTGGATAAAAGAACAACGACATGATCGAAGTAATACAATACTTAGTAAAGATTGTATTCAACAGTTATTTAATAATGACGATGTTTTTTATCAATGGTATACATTTGATGAATTAAAAGAATTTGGCTTCGATGGCAACAAAGTAAATCTTCAAAAAAATGATTATGGATATAATACTGAAATAAATAAATATGTATATGTTATCGACAATGTTTTTAAAACATTAGAAGAAACTGATGAATCTGGCGCTGTCGATTTAATAAATTCTCAAAATTTACCGAAAAATATTAGCGGATTACAAATTATACCGTTTGCTCAAAATAAACAATATACAACAACTTATAATTACAATATTACTAGCGGTGTTGATAACATTAAATCAGTGAACTCTATTAAAGCATATAAAAAGAATGGATCATATCATCTTATTATAAATTATAATACTGAATCACAAGATAATTTGATATTTAAAATTGGCGAACATAGTGATTTTATTGATGATTTTACGATTGAAGCTGCTATAGGTTTTGTGATAAAAGGCACATTTTTTAATTCATTATAATATAAGGATAATTTAATATGTCTGAAAACAATCAAATTCAAGAAATTTCTAAATTAATAGCTTCATTATTTTCTCAAGGTTTTAAACCAGAATTCGAGAAATTTTTAGCCGACAAAAACATTCCGTTTGCAAACCAAACAGATTTATATATACAACGATTATTTAATAGCGTATTAAATATCCCGAACGTTGAAATTATTTCTTACGACTTTAATGGCTCTGATATTACAGTAAAATTATCTGGGCCTTTTAAATCTTATGCTAATATCAATGGTAAAGATGTTAATTTTGATAATAATGGAATTGCGACTACTGTTGTTAAAAATGCAAAAGTTTCCTCTCAAAATGAAATCTTTTTAAATTTATTAATTCAGTCTGCACCATTTAGAACAGAAAAAGATTCTTCTTTTGTTATTGATTCTTTTTCTGCAGAAGAAGATATTGAGAGCAAAACTTTTGATCTTGCTTATGAAGAAGAAGATAGATTATATAAATTTTTAATTTCTAAAAAAATATAT
>ERZ772932.1427-NODE-1427-length-11282-cov-4.133161_pt1 | contig 11282 bp, 9 predicted proteins | sample MGYA00511684_ERZ772932 | MGnify/ENA primary metagenome ERZ772932 (study PRJEB29015, sample SAMEA2738078) | human oral metagenome | biome: human oral; feature: human-associated habitat; material: saliva | place: China | collected 2210 ...
GGCGTAATACGTTTAATGCATCAAAATCTTTATACATTTCTTGCACCATACGATCTACAAGTTGATCGCAGGTTTCTTTGTTTTCTAATGCACGTTTAATGATTTTATCGTCCACATCCGTAATATTACGCACATAAGTTAAATCGTAACCTAAAGAACGTAAATAGCGAGCAATCACATCAAAACATACAAAGGTACGGCCGTGGCCAATATGGCATAAATCGTAAACGGTCACGCCGCACACATACATACCCACTTTTCCTTCATGGATAGGTTTGAACACTTCTTTTTCACGAGTGAGGGTATTAAAAATCTTTAACATACTTTTTCTCTTAAAACAGGTTGTAAAACGACCGCACTTTTTCTGCTCATGGTGGCACTTTCTCGCCATTTGTGGAATAATGAATGCCTTAATTTTCAAGAGGAAAACAACATGGTTACATTACACACAAATTTTGGCGATATTAAAATTAAACTTGATTTTGATAAAGCGCCAATCACCGCAGAAAACTTTTTAAATTATTGTAAAAACGGTTTCTATAATAACACAATTTTCCATCGTGTTATTGATGGATTTATGATCCAAGGCGGTGGTATGGAAAGCGGAATGCGTGAAAAAGCAACAAACGCACCGATCCAAAATGAAGCTAACAATCGTTTAAGCAATAAACGTGGCACAATCGCCATGGCGCGTACCTCTGATCCACATTCTGCAACGGCACAATTCTTCATTAACGTGGCTGATAATAACTTCTTAAACTACCGCTCAAAAGAGATGTTCGGTCGTGAAGTTGTGCAAGAATGGGGCTATGCCGTATTCGGTGAAGTGGTTGAAGGGATGGATGTGGTTGATAAAATCAAGAAAGTAAAAACCGGTAATAAAGGCTTCCACCAAGACGTTCCAACAGAAGATGTGGTGATTACATCTGTTTCTGTTGAATAATTAATTCGGTGTGTGGATGCGTAATCTACACACCTTTTTCTTAAGTGAAATAACGCGATGCCTTTCTTTGATACTCATACCCACCTTGATTATCTTCATCATGACACTGGTGAGCCATTAGCTCAGCTCGTGGATAACGCTAAGCAAGCTGATGTGCAGAAAATCTTGATTGTGGCGGTAAAAGAGTCGGATTTTAAAACGATCCAAAATATGACCGCACTTTTCCCTGAGCATCTTTATTGTGGGCTTGGGTTGCATCCTCTTTATATCAAAGAGCATCAAGAGCATGATTTAGAGATATTGGATGCGGCATTATCTGTTCGTAATCAAAATTGTACAGCCGTAGCAGAAATAGGCTTAGAATGTGCGATTCCAGATTTATTGACTGATGAATTATGGCAAAAGCAACAGCACTTTTTAGAAAGTCAGCTTTATTTAGCGAAGAAATACAATCTGTCGGTCAATTTACATAGTCGTAAATCCCACGAGCAATTCTTCCGCTTTTTAAAACAAGCCAATTTGCCTAAATGTGGTGTCGTGCATGGTTTTTCTGGAAGTTATGATCAAGCAAAACGATTTGTGGATTTAGGCTATAAAATTGGCGTAGGCGGCACGATTACTTATGAACGCGCGAACAAAACGCGCCAAGCGATTGCGAAGTTACCATTAGAGGCGTTGGTGTTAGAAACGGATACACCAGATATGCCGGTGTTTGGCTTTCAAGGACAACCTAATCGACCAGAACGGATTGTTCACACCTTTGAGGCGTTATGCCGTTTAAGAAGTGAAAATGCTGAAGTGATTAAAGAAACGGCTTGGCAGAATAGCTTAACCTTATTCGGTTAAACCTTAAAACGATAAATCACTTGATTGGCTGAACCGCGCCAAACCAAGCTTGGGTCAGCCTGTTCTTGTATAAATTTTCCATCAATGAGCACGTCAATATAAGGCAACATTTGACGTTGATAATCATCAAGTTCATCCAGTTTATATCCCGTCCACACCCAAATATCCTTATCAGGACATTCTTTTTTGACACGTTGAACAAAAGGAAGTAAGGCTTCAACATTACGTGGATGCATCGGATCCCCACCAGAAAGTGTGAGCCCTTGACGTTTAATGCGCGTATCCTTTAAATCATTGATGATTTGTTGTTCCATCGCCTCATCAAATAATACGCCATTATCAAAAGACCAGCTCTTTTGGTTGTAGCAACCACGGCAACCATGCGTACAACCGCTAACGAAAAGGGTACAACGGGTGCCTTCGCCATTTACAACATCGGTAGGGTAGTATTGGAGATAGTTCATGGTTTTACCTTAAAAGTGCGGTTGATTTTCTCGTCAAATTCACCGAATTGATAAATTAACCTTTGCAATACAGGGCCAATTCTTGCATAATAGCCCACCTAATCGCATTGCGATATCAATGGAAATCTTCTCGGTCTCTCGCAACGGTGTCCGGTTTACTCGGTCAGGTTCGGAAGAAAGCAGCCAAAGTCGGAATTTCTGTGTGCCGAGAATAAGCTGGGAAGATTTCCACCCAACTTATCCTTCCTTGTTTTACACACGCTCCACTAATTGTTTGAAGAACCCTTTTTCTAATTGCAATAATTCTGCATAAGTGCCTTTTTCAATTAGCTTCGCTTCATCAATCACACAAAGCTCATCAAATTGCTCAATCGCCGTTAAGCGGTGAGTCACCATAATTAAGGTTTTATTTTCAGCATGGGCAAGAATCAAGCGCAGAATTTGGCGTTCAGTTTCGCGATCTAAACCTTCAGTTGGCTCATCTAATAATAAAATTGGCGCATCATTAAGCAAAATACGCGCTAAGCCTAAACGACGTTGTTCTCCACCAGAAAGTGGACGGCCGCCATCACCTAGCCAAATATCTAAGCCTTGTTCTTGTTCCAACAATTTGCCTAAACCAACTTGATTTAACACCTCGATCATTTTTTCATCTGAAATATTGACCGCACTTGCGAATTGCAGATTTTGACGAAGTGTATCGCTAAATACATGAACACGTTGCGTTAAAAAGCAGAATTGGCTGCGTAATGTGTCTTCGGCGTAATCAGCAATCGGCTTGCCAGCAAGAAATAGCTGACCTTGGTTTGCATCGTAATTGCGTACTAAAAGCTGTAATAACGTGGATTTTCCGCTGCCTGTTTTACCTAAAATGGCGACTTTTTTACCTTTTTGAATGGTTAAATTCAAATTCTCTAAAGCACGATTTTGACGTTCAGGATAAGTGAAAGAAAGATCTTTGGCTTCAATTAATGTTGTGGCGTTTTGATCGAACTCCGCTTTGCCATTAAAGGTCACTAATGGTTGCTGTTCGATAATATCTGTCACGCGTTCAGCTGACGCAATTACTTGCCCGATATGTAAGAATGCAGAACCTAATGGCATTAAGATTTCAAATGAGGCTAAGGCCGCAAAAGTGAAGAGTGCAATAAACGCCATGCGATATTCATCGTTACCAAACTCCGCTTGTGAGCTAAACCACAACATTGCGGCAATAATTAAACCATTTAAAAAGAGTGAAAGTGCGGTTGAAAATCCGCTTAAATTGGCTTCTTTTTGTTGGTCTGCTTGCCAGTTAGCTTCAGTTTTAGCCATGTTATCTTTCAATTTATCTTCAGCATTAAAGAGCAATAATTCCGCTTGAGCTTGGATAAATTCTAAGAATTGTGTGCGATAAAGTGCGCGTGAATGCACGAGTTTATCGCCAAATTTTTTACCCAGTTGGTAGAAAACGGTTGGAATGACGAATACTAATAAAAGCAGGCTCGCACCTAGACCTAAGGCTAAAGGTGCATTGACAAAACTTAGGCCAATACACATGGCTAGAATCACAAAAATAGCTGTAATAAATGGCGCAATTAAGCGAAGATAAAGGCTGTCGAGGGTATCTACATCAGACACTAAGCGGTTTAATAAATCGCTGTTACGGTAGCGATTTAACACTGCAGGGCTTAAGGGAATAATCTTCTCAAAAACTTGTACCCGTAATTTAGCCAAAATGCGGAAAGTCGCATCGTGTGTCACCAACTTTTCAAAATAACGGAAAAGGGTACGGCCAATAGCAAGCCCACGCACAGAGGCAGAAGGATAGAAGAAATTAAATAACGTGCCAAGACCCGCAATTGCTGTTGCGGCTAAAAACCAACCCGATGTGGTCAGCAAGCCAATGCTAGATGCAAGGCCTGTAATCATTAAAACCAAGCCTAAAAATAAAGGCAACTTGGCGAATTTAAATAAACGTAAAAAGGGAAGTAAAGCACGCATTATTGAATATCCTCTTTTCGTTGAGCCAATAATTCGGCAAAGAAGCCTTGATCTTTTAATTGGTTGAAATGCCCTTGTTGAACAATTTCACCTTCTTGCATCACAAAAATATTGTCACATTGTTTTAGATCTTCAATACGGTGTGTGATCATTAAGGTCGTTTGGTTATGGCTCATTTCTGCAAGGGCAGCAAGTACCAGATTCTCTGATTGAGCATCGAGGCTAGCCGTTGGCTCATCGAGTAATAATAAATTGCCTTTGCGTAGTAAAGCGCGAGCGATAGCTAAGCGTTGAGCTTGGCCTACAGATACACCAATGCCGCCATCTTTAATTTCGCTATCCAAGCCTAATTTATCGGTAAACTCTTTCGCTTGAGCAGAAATCAAGGCTTGCTCAATTTGCTCATCAGTTGCTTGAATATCACCTAAAAGTAGATTTTCTTTGATGCTACCTTGTAGTAGTAATGGGTTTTGACCTACCCAAGCAATTTGTTTGCGCCAGTCGCTTAAACGGCTTTGATTCAGTTCCACACCGTTAATTTTTAAGCTGCCTTCATAAGGCAAGAAACCGAGTAATACATTGATTAAAGAGGTTTTTCCTGCACCACTTTGGCCCACAAGGGCAATATGGCTTTCTTTCGGAATATGGAATGAAAGTGGCTTAGTTAATGGTTGACCTTGTGGAGAAAGCGCCACTAAATTTTCAGCCTGAATTTCGACCGCACTTTGTGCTGGAATTTGTTCATTGCCTTGATGTGCAATTAAATAATCTGCCTCTAAGAAATCGACAATGGCATCAGCAGCCCCAATACCGGCTGCACGATCGTGATAGTAAGTCCCGAGATCACGCAATGGTTGATAAAACTCTGGCGCTAGAATTAAGCAGAAAAAGCCGGTAAATAAGGTTAGCGTGGTGCCATAAGTACCAAATTCGACTTGGCCTAAATAGCTAAAACCAAAGTACACCGCCATTAAAGCAATGGAAATGGAGGTGAAAAACTCTAACACGGCAGAAGAGAGAAACGCCATTTTAAGTACGGTCATGGTCGTTTCACGGAAGTCTTCCGTTGTACTTTCAATATGTTGTGTTTGTTCTGAAGTGCGGTTGAAAAGACGCAAGGTTTCTAAACCGCGTAAGCGATCCAAGAATTGTGCACTTAAGCGAGAAAGGGTCGCCATATTTTTTTGGCTGCTGTCTGCTGCCGCAATCCCTACCAGAATCATAAAAATTGGCACAAGTGGTGCAGTGACCATCAAAATCAATCCAGCTGCCCAGTTGAGTGGGAATACGGCAATTAAAATCACCATTGGTACAATGGCAGACAAACTTTGTTGTGGTAAGAAACGCGCATAGAAGTTATGCAGATTTTCCACTTGTTCAAGCATGATGCTTGCCCAGCTACCAGCTGGTTTATTATTGATGGTAGCGGGCCCAACTTGATGGATTTTGTCTAAGATCTTTTGGCGCATATGATTGCGTAGTAATCGACCTGCTTTAAAGCCAATTTTTTCGCGTAGCCATAAAATGACCGCACGCAAAGCAAAAGTAATGATTAATGCAATAAAATATGGAACCAGTTCAGTGCGATCGACATTTTGCATAATGAGCTTGTCGAGCAATGTCGCAAGAAAATAGGTTTGAGCCACAAGAATTAAGGAAGAAAGTGTGGCAAGGGCAATATTGGTGCGCATTAATTTTTTAACAGGTTGTTGCTGCGCACGAAGCCATTTTTGTAAATATTTTTGGCGAAGTTTGTCCATAGATTTATAGAGTTAGTATTTAAAAAGTTCTCCCTCTCTATTGAGAGGGAGCTTGAAGGGCGAGTTTATTGATACAAAATTGATTCTTTAAAATCTCCCTTAACCCCTCTTGGCTAAAGAGGGGAAAATAAATAAGGAAATTTATTTATTCTTGTGCATCTAAATAACGTTCAGCATCTAATGCTGCCATACAGCCTGTTCCTGCCGAGGTAATGGCTTGGCGATAGTTGTGATCCATTACATCACCCGCAGCAAATACGCCTTCTACAGAGGTTGCTGTTGCATTGCCTTCAAGACCAGATTTAACGACGATATAACCGTTGTTAAGTTCAAGCTGACCTTGGAAGATTTCAGTGTTTGGCGCATGACCGATAGCAATAAATAAACCGTCTAATTTCACGTCTTCTTTTTCGCCAGTTTTTACGTTTTCTAAACGTACACCTGTTACGCCCATGTTATCGCCTAACACTTCATTCAAAGTGCGGTCAGTATGAAGCACGATTTTGCCTTCTTCGACTTTTTTGTATAAGCGATCGATTAAGATTTTTTCTGCGCGGAAACTATCGCGACGGTGAATTAAATGTACTTCAGACGCAATATTAGCCAAGTAAAGTGCTTCTTCAACGGCGGTATTTCCGCCACCGACAACGGCAACCGGTTTATTGCGATAGAAGAAACCATCACAGGTTGCGCAAGCTGAAACGCCACGGCCTTTATAAGCGGTTTCAGATTCTAATCCGATATAACGTGCTGATGCCCCTGTTGCGATGATTAATGCATCACATGTGAAGGTTTGCATATCGCCATAAAGTTTGAATGGGCGAGAAGATAAATCGACTTTATTAATATGATCAAACACGATTTCCGTTTCAAATTTTTCGGCGTGTTGCAACATACGTTGCATTAAACCTGGACCAGTGGTCATTTCAAAATCACCCGGCCAGTTTTCAATTTCATCCGTAGTGGTAAGTTGCCCGCCTTGTTGAAGACCGGTCACTAAAACAGGTTTTAAGTTTGCACGTGCGGCATAAATAGCGGCAGTATAACCTGCAGGGCCTGAACCTAAAATTAATAATTTGCTGTGTTTAACGTCTGACATAAAGAATCCTTTGTTTATAAAATAAAGCATGAGGCTTTTGGAATTCGTCCATTATAAAGCCTTCATGCATAAAAAAATAGTTGATCGTATTAGTAAAGCAATGAATACAGCAATCGGCGATATTTATTGGTGATAGGATCCGCATTGCCAATGGCTGATAAAATAGATAAAAACTGTTGTTTCACTTCACCATTTTCCGCAGAAAGATCTTGTTTAAGAATGCTAAATAATAAATCCAATGCTTCTTCGTTTCGATTGGCTTGATGTAGCTGAACTGCCAATTTCAACGCAATTTCAGGCGTTGGATTTTTCGCATAATCCGCTTGTAATTGCTGAATTTCTGGCGTATCAGCCGCTTTAATTAAAAGCTCAATCTGCGCTTGTAAGCCATGCCAACGGCTGTCGCGATCCTGAATCGGAATTTGCGCTAAAATATCTGCAGCAGGCTCCGTTTTCTTCATGGCAATATAGGTTTCCGCATAAAGTAATGCCACATCGCTGTTTTTCTTATCTGAAAGCTCCCAGGCTTCTTTCAGTAATGGAAGGGCAGAGTCGTAATCTTCCACTTGTAAAAAATCCAAGGCTTTTTGGAATTTTAAATCTTCTTCTTTTGGCAAAATGGCGCTTAAACGTTGTAATAAGCTGGCTTCATCTAATGCACCAGGGAACGCATCTAATGCTTGTGCCTCTTTGAAAAGATAGGTCGTTGGTAACGCTTGAATACGAAATTGTGCAGCAATCATTTGCTCTGTTTCACAATTGACTAAGCCGAGAATAAATTGTCCTTGGTGTTGTTCTGCAACACGTTGTAGAACTTTTGCAAAATCAGCTGATTCTTTATGGCTTGGCGCATAAAAGTTAATGACAAGCGGGGTTTCCACCGAACGTTGCAACGTTTCAGTAAGATTTTGTTCGTTGAGTTCAACTAAAAAAGGTAAATCTGCCATTTTTATTCCTTGATAAATGGAAAATGATGCCTGATTTTAACAAAGTGCGGTCAGTTTTAGAAATGTTTTACAGGAAAAGAAAAGGGCAGTGTTAATCTGCCCTTATTCGCTATCTATTTTTATTCTTTTGTTTCTTCCACTTTATCTTCTGGAAGCACGAGGTTAAGAATTAAGGCAAGTAATGAGCCTACGGTAATGCCTGAACCGAGCACTTCTTTGAAAAAGTGCGGTAATTTATCAAGCAATTCTGGACGAGTCGTCACGGCTAAGCCACAGCCAATGGAAATCGCGATAATTAAACCATTACGTTTGCTACGTGCCACTTTATCCAACATTTGGATACCCGCAGCGATAATCATCGCGAACATCATTAAGCCTGCACCGCCTAATACTGGTAATGGAATTGATACAATTAATGCACCGAATACAGGGAATAAGCCCGCTAGCGCTAGAAGTACACCGGTTAGCGCAACCACGTGACGACTTGCCACGCCAGTTAAGGAAATCACGCCGATATTTTGTGAGAATGAAGAGAATGGCGTGGTGGACATAATGGCAGCTAGGGCAGATCCTAAACCATCGGCTAAAACGCCACCGCGTAAATGTTTGCCGGTGATTTCTGTTTGAGTCGCATTACCCAGAGCTAAGAAGTTACCGCTTGATTCAACGATCGTGACTAAATACGCAATGGACATGCCGATAATACCTGAAATTGGGAAGGCTAAGCCAAAGTGTAGTGGTTGTGGAATCGCGAAAGTTTGTGCTTGTTTTACGCCTTCAAAGCTCACCCAGCCCATCGCCAAACAAACAATATAACCTGTCATCATCCCAATAACGATCGCTGCGGCAGAGAAAATCCCTTTACCCCATTGTACGAGAGCTACAACGATGACTAACACAAAGCTCGCCATCATTAAATTTTCTGGCGTCGCATAATTCGCATCACCACGTTGACCACCTGCAAACCAGTCAACCGCAACTGGAATCAGGCTTAAGCCGATCATCATGACAACAGTCCCCGTCACAAGTGGTGGGAACAATTTACGAATATATGGCATGAAAAAACTGCCGATAATCATCACTAAGGAACCAATGAGAGAAGAACCTAAAATACCGGCGATGCCATATTCGCTGAAACCAATGGCAAGTGCAGCAGCAACGAAAGTAAAACTGGTCCCCATTACACTTGGTAAACGAATACCCACAGGTCCTAATCCTTTACATTGGATAACCGTTACCACACCAGAAATTAAGAGTGCAGCATTCACTAGCGTAATGGTGTCTTCGGTAGGTAATTTTAAGACGTTACCAATGACTAATGGTACGGCAATAATTCCCCCTAGTGCAGCAAGTAAATGTTGTGCGGCAAGGAGTAAACTCAATCCGAAAGGTGGTTTGTCTTCCACCGTATAAAGCAGGTTGTTATTCATTTGGTTTCCCCAAGTAAAAAAATTGTGCGAATTATACGTTAATTTTTATTTCAGGCAAACGTTTGCGTAAAGAAAATAAAAAAAGTGCGGTTAAAAAATTACGTTATTTTCAACCGCACTTGTTTGATTTAAAGGCTACATCCAGAACAGATAAGCAATGGTTGCAATAATGACCATACAGGTTAAATCAATAAATTTACCCACGCGGATCATTTCTGATTGTTTAACAAAACCTGTCGAGTACACAATCGCATTCGGTGGGGTACCAACCGGCATCATAAAGGCACAAGATGCTCCGAGGCCGATAATCATCGCAAAACCAAGCGGTGGCATATTCAGTGCTTGTGCGATGGAAATAAAGATTGGGACCAGTAAAGCTGCACTCGCTGTGTTTGATGTAAATTCAGTCAAGCAGACAATAAAGGCTGCAACAATTAATGCCATCACATAGTAGTGGCCACCCTCAATAATGAAGACTATACCATCTGCCATGATTTTACTTGCACCTGAATGGGTGAGTACAGAACTTAAGGTTAAGCCGCCACCGAAGAGGAATAACACGCCCCATTCTGTATTTTCTTGTACTTCCTTCCAACTTGCGATTCCGGTTACACAGATGACAATCGCTGCTGAGAGCGCAACCATACTGTCAAAACTACCAATGGGTTTTGGTAAACCTAATAATTGAGAAAGAATTGGATTGATGTAACCACCAAAAATCCAAAGAATTGCCACGGTCACAAAAATAGTTAAGGTTAAAATACGTTTTTTCGTCATGTGAATTTTGGCAAATTCTGCATCAAAACGAAGGCCAAGTTTTGGTTTAAAAACAAGGTATAACCAACCAATAATTACAGGGAATAAAATCAGCATGACGGGTGTGCCGTACATGAGCCAATCTGCAAAACCTAAATGAAGTTGAGATGCGGCAATGGCATTTGGTGGGCTACCTACAAGGGTTCCCATACCACCGATGGTAGCACTATAAGCAATGCCTAATAATACGAATACATAAGTATTGTGATCTTTATTACGGTCTAACTGACTTAAAATAGTCATTGAAAGTGGGATCATCATTGCAGCAGTAGCAGTATTGCTCATCCACATGGACAAAAATGCTGTTGCGACGAATAAATAGAGTACAGCAACAGATAACCGCCCCCGCGCTAACTGCATGATTTTATTAGCGATCATTTGGTCGATCTTTTGCACATTTAATGCTGTTGCAAGTGCAAAACCACCGAAGAATAAAAAGATAGTTGGATCTGCAAAGGCTACGAGGGCTTCGCGACTATCAGCTAATCCTAATAGAACAGATAGAATTGGAACGAATAATGCAGTGATGGTTACACTAACTGCTTCGGTGAGCCATAGAATGGCCACAAATGCGAGTAAAGATAATCCTTTATTCGCAGCAGGGGCAAAAGGAAGTGTATTGAGTAGAATAAAAAAGAGAGCTACATCAGAAAGGAATATAATAGTTTGTTTATTCCATGCTTTTCGTTGAGAGTTTGTGACAGATATTACTTGCATATTTTTTCCTATATTTTTAAGGCCGGCGATTTTAGCATAACAGGCCTCAGTCAGGAAATAATGCATACTAAAAATTGATTATAGTAAAAGAAAAGTGCAGTCAAAACTGGATGCTTTTTGACCGCACTTCATAGTTGAATATCAATTTAGCGAGATAAATTAACGAGATAAAATCGCTTTAATTTGCTTTTGTAATACAGGGATAATCTCTTGTTCAAACCACGGATTTTTCTTGAGCCAAATTTGGTTGCGTGGAGAAGGGTGAACAAGCGGGAGA
>ERZ772932.1431-NODE-1431-length-11263-cov-2.548001_pt1 | contig 11263 bp, 14 predicted proteins | sample MGYA00511684_ERZ772932 | MGnify/ENA primary metagenome ERZ772932 (study PRJEB29015, sample SAMEA2738078) | human oral metagenome | biome: human oral; feature: human-associated habitat; material: saliva | place: China | collected 2210 ...
AGACGCCCTCAGATCTATGATTCAGTATCATGAAAGTGATATTGAATTTACTTTCCCCACAGAATTCCGCGGTTTGGTACGAAATACCAGCCTCAATCAGCGCATGAAAGACGCTTTGAGTAGCCCCACCCGAAAGATGAAAAACTAAAGCAAAAAGGCACCCGCAAGGGTGCCTTATTTTAAGGGTTAATCGTAGGTATCCTGCGAAAGGTCACAAAACGTCACCTGTCTCGATCCATCCCCTCCTGAAGAACTGCGGTCAAAGAATACAATCACACCAGTATGTTTCTCAACATTATACTGCGCATGAAAATCTTTGAGCTCATACTTCCATTTCTTGTCCTTATGATCGAAATATTTTAAATCCACTTCGCATACACCAGACACATGGAATAAATGCGGTTTTCCAACAGTATTCTGAAGCCCCAGTATTTTCCATCTGCGAGTCGGTACTTCTCCGAGCCTCAAATTGATGCCCGGTTCATTAACCTTTTCACTCTGAAGCACCTCAAATCTTGTTGCCGCCTTTCTAATATCATCACTCTGCGCAAACTTACACGCCGTAAATAGCTTATTGATATTAGGCCCAGCAACAATATTATAGCCGCCGCGTACGCTGAAATCCTCAAGCGTAAAATACGTTACGCTTGATCCCTGCAGTTTCTTGATACTCATACGTATCTCCTTCCTAAAGAACACCCCAAATTCGAGGCAAAGCCAGCCCACTATTAGACTAGTATCTACTATTATACAATAAATACCTCACTCTGTCAAAGCTAAAAATCACAACCTCGAATCAGGAGTCGCGGCCTCAAAAAATCAGGAGTCACAATTGCAAAGACCAGAGCCAATAGCTTCAAAGCTAGGACCATCTACTATAGGCCACTACGCTCTCGGCTGAAATAATCTTTTTTACTTTATCCCCCTGAGCATATAGCCTCGCCTCTCGTTCATGCTCATTATTCTCCGCTTCTTTTTCCGCCATCTCCAGTGCCCCCGAAAAATACTCTTTCATCGCCGCAATCTGCTTCTTCGCCTCCGCCAGCTCTTCTTTGTTCATATTTTCCGTCATCGATTCGGGTAAACGGTCCACCATCGCCGCAATCTGCTCCGCCTGTTCTGCACATTCCATCAACGTACACCATTTCGCTCGCTTTTCCGCCATCAAATAATCTCTTCGACGCCTCAAATACTCCTGCTCCCCATATTTTTCCTTAATCTCAGCCGCTGGACTCCCCTTTGCCAGCACATCCGCAAGATCAGCCGAATACCCAATCACAAAACGTGGCATCACCGGGATCCGCCCCTTCTTATGAATCGGATGCCAAGAATCATTCATATCCTCGAAATATTTCGCCGAAGCAAAACCCGGAATCTTCAAACCGTCTTTTTGTATTGAAGGTGTCGGATAAATTCGCACATATTCTTCACCATTCGCACGACGCTTTACCTCCGCTGCACCAAATTCCGATATCGCCGCATTGTCACGGCTTGCGCTGTTCCCGTATTCATGCGCCCAAGAAAATTTCTTCTGCAACTTCTCCTGAATTGTGTTATAAGTCAAATCCACCGCAAAAGGCACCACTTCGCCCCCGGTCTTCTCATTCTGGATCATCCCAATTACATCGATATGATTAAACAAATCGTCTACCTCTGAAGCTGGAAGAGTTCTTAGAGCCTCATATTTTTTATCCTCAGCAAATCGATCTTCCTCAGAAAACCAGTCACCCGTCTCCACCATCGAAGTAAAAGTAACCTCTAAAATTTTCGCATCACTCCGCTCCTTGTCCTTATGAAAATCCGGCATACTTTTCTCAGCTCTAACTAGTCTAAGGTCCGCACGAATTTCTTCAGGCCTATACACTGAGTTAAACGTTTCTGGCCTTGGCGTCAAGCTCTCGAGCGTTTTCTCCATTCGCTCATAATGCGTCAACTTATTCTTATTTCCCACTAAACTTCCTCCAACTGTATTTAGTCGCATTATATCACACAAAATAAGGCCCGTCTTTCGACGAGCCTAGCGACAAGCTGCCCTTAGGCTACCTGTCCCGTGGTTTGGCTGTTTCCAGCCATGAGTTCGACAAGCCCTTCCAGGTCAGCTAAACTAACCAACTCTGTCAAGGTCATCAACTCCATTAAAACTGTGAAATCTGTAGCTTCCATTATTCCTCCTTTGTCTCTTCGTGTTCTATTGTGAAGAATTTCGAACTAATCCAGTCCAAAATTCCATACACCGTATCATTACGGTAGTTACTTGCGAGTGTTGCCACTTTGATCTCGATAATGCCATTTTCAAACAAACGTTCATCATCTGTTACAAACAAAGTCTGATGCGAATGTGTCTCAATATAATCACAAAATCTCTCAAAGTTTACCGCATCACACAGCTCCATAAACTTCGAGCGCGAAAACCGCACATCAATCTTTACCGGCCGACCGATCACTGTACCGTCAGTCAAAGCAAACTTCAGTTCGTTATGTCTCCGGTTCCAGTTGTAAACAAAGTTATTCAGATTAGCAGTGCCTTCGATCATAAGTTTCTGCCCCAGGCTACCGCCAGAACTTCTCTTCTTTCTCGGCGTCACATCCTTACGAAAACTATTCATCACAGCTCCCCCTTTCTAAGGTACCCTTTTGCATCAACATTCAACATCTGAAACAAATAGCATCTTTTATTATAATATATAATTCTGTTTATGTCAATATCGTCGCTAAGGTCCTGGACCTAAACGTGTGCCAGTAATCATACCATAAATATGGTAAAATAATAGATATGAAACACGAGAAAAGCTGCGGAACAATAATTATAGACCAGAATAAAGTCCTCGTAATCGGTGCAGAAGACGATGAGGGTAAGCTTTTCTGGTCGTTCCCAAAAGGCCACCAAGAAGACGGCGAATCAGACACGGAAACCGCGATTCGCGAAACCCGCGAAGAAGTCGGGCTGGAAACAGAAATCATAGACGAAAAACCAATTTACGCGAGTCACCTCATTCACGACGGTGCAGCGGTTAAAGACATCTACTTATTCTTGGCAAAAATTACAGGTGGAGAGATTAAGCCGCAAGAGGGAGAGGTAGAGCAAGTTCAATGGGTAGATTTTGAAGAAGCCGACAAATACTTCTCCGACTATTACAAAGACGCTTGGAGTGAAGCGAAAAAGCGAAAAATGTGACATAATTAACCTATGAACAATCAAGCTTTTATTGACGGGCAGAATCTGAAAGTCAGCACTATGAACGCGAGGCCGTCCTGGACAGTTGACCTAAAACGATTCAGGGTGTTTTTATTAGAGAAATACAAAGTTAACGAAGCGTACTACTTTATCGGAGCATACAATCCGAAAAATTCGACAAGGTCGTATTAGTTTCCGGCGACGGCGACTATTGGCGAAGGTAGATTATCTCATTAAGAAAGAAAAGTTTGAGAAGCTACTAGTTCCGAATAAGCACACTTTATCGTCACTTTACCGTTTAAGGACGCCAGACATTTATCGTTCATACCTCGACGATTCCGCAGTGAAGAAGAAACTTGCTTTCAAGATATAGAGTATATCTTGACGATCCTGCCATAAGAAGCAAGATTGAGTTTAAGAAGAAATAGCCTGACAATCAAAAAAGCAGGTTCGCCTTAGGTATCTCTCCGTTCGGTACATCCCTGCGTCGGAATATACCTTAATTATATCACACGATTCCGAAAAATACAATAGATTCATTAAGGTCCTGGACCTTAATGGTATCTTTGACTTTTTAAAGCATATATGTTATAAATATTAAGTTTTGTACCTTATGAGGAAAGGAGGATAGAGGTAGAACCTCACTGGCAACCTGTTGGACTAAATCTAGAGGGTCGATCTTTATACTGAATAGATTTGCATTTCTAGAACATCTATCAAACTTGGAGGGAACATGTTTATCAGTAACATCAGAACACATCAACCGTTAATTCAGAATTGGGAGCTACATTTCCCGATGGGATATGGCGAGGGGAACCGCCAGAAGGCAGTCAAAGCCTTTCACGCCATTTGGAGTAAATCCGAAGTTGAAAAGTTAATTTTCGATCAAAGTATTGAAGGTCCGATTCGTAAGCAAATTTCCGATAACAGATATCGGATCACCACGAGCGGAGAACTTGAGATCGTTGGCACCATCTATGGCTACAGCGGTCACATCCAAGGTTTTTCCATTTTGATCGACAAAATTACCTCGATTGCCCGTATCAAAGATGTGAATGGTAACTACGATTGGTCATCTCCGCTACTCATTACCACCAGAGATGGTAAGCAGTACCGCATTTACGCCAAGGATTGCACTGATAAAACAGGACGCGAACTTAGCGACATTACAATGTTTGGAGAAGTCAAGACCAGAACAGACTATTAACTACATCCCAGCATGAAACACAAAGGATACCTGTAACCTATACTCCAATCTTCAAAGCCTCCGCCTGCCGGGGGCTTTTTCATTGACTTTTTATTCCATTTCATACTGCGGATCGTTGGAGAAACGGCTTTTTTATATTAAAATTAGATCCAATATGACCATTAAATATCTCGAAACTCCAATTACTCAAAATAATCTACCATTAACATATACTATTACGTCAGCAGGAATCCTGGAACTATCGGATGAGGACAAAACCAAGACTGGGCGTCTATATCATATTCAAGTGAATGATGAATGGCATGACTACTACATCCTCTACATAGGACCTCTTGATAACAATAAAATGCCGTTTTTACAGGAAATAACTTCAAATAAAGATATAGTTATTCGCATTGATTCTGGCTGTCTTACCGGTATGGTTTTTGGTGACCGCACCTGCGATTGTCATGAGCAATTACAGATTGCCGTAAATACTGCATTAGAAAATGGAGTTGGCTTCATAATTCATATACCAAGTCAAGATGGTCGCGGTATGGGCATTGATTTTAAGCTAAAGACCCTTGATGAACAGTATTATAATAATTTAAATACGATTGAAAGTGCAAAAACCGTGTCAGGATTAAACAATATTGATCGCCGCACATATCATGGCGCAGTTGGCTGCCTAAAGGTTCTAGGCGTTGAGACTTCTATGTCACTAAATATTGCAACCAACAACCCTGATAAGATAAATGCCTTTAAATCAGCTGGTTTTACTAAACTAAACACCACTAGAGTCTTTGCTACACATGTTTCCGATGAAGTCAAAAAACACCTATCTGCAAAACAAGAATTTCTCGGGCACCTAAAGTAACCAATTCTTATCGCACACAAAAGCCTCCGCCTGCCGGGGGCTTTTTCATTGACTTTTTATTCCATTTATGGTATAAATAATATATTGAGTTTCACTCAACCACTCGCAAAACTATAAGTTTTGTGCTCGACATATCGGCAACATAACAAATTCTTTTGCGCGTACATTATCATGAAAGGAGGTTTCGGTTTCACGAACGTAACTGTTCAATTTCATTTTTCCACAAAGGAGAGGAACAAACATGAGTAAGGAATTTACACCGAGAAACCGAGCAGGTAAGCCCACATATCTTGGGGGAAGCAAAGAGCCAACTTTTTTACCCAGAATCGAGAACTGGAATATCATTCCTGCTCCTGGGGAAGATGCAGAGCACTTTGAGGAGACTCTCAAGACCTTTGTCGCATTCTTTGACGACAGTAATGAAGAAGGCAGCGTCGAGATGACCAATCCCTTCTGCTTCACCGGCAAGCTCATCATGTCCGATGAGAGAAGAAAGGATGCTAGGGAAATTACCCTGGACGACATTGTAAAATTTGAAAAGATTTTACGCCCTTACAGCAGTGATCTCGTACGCATCTATACCGGCTCTGGTAAAATATACTATTTTTACTTTCAGTGCTGGTCAAATGACGGGAGGCATAAATTAGAAAAATATACGAAAAGAATGTTTCTCTACTCAAGCAGCATAGCGACCCGCAAGCAAACCGAACTGAGAGGACGTGAGTATAAAGTCTATCGACCCGTTTTAAACCTTATTGGCGGTAAAGGAATCGACATGACTTGATCCATGACCTACCTTTCAAAAAGTCCCCGGCAGCCAGCCGGGGCTTTTTGCATTCTAAAATCCAAGTAACCCACCACCGATTGCTTTTCTATACTGTTTATGCCATAATCAGGGAAGAGTAATTACTCGTGCGCAAAGCGTGTACCTTACAAGGTTAGCTAGACCTTCAAGTTCATCGGTACCTTCAAGTTCATCTCTAAGATCGTAAATACCTTCGTGCTTTCAGATGCCATTCGAGACTTCAGATGCAATTCGTGATTTCAGCCGCCAATTAACCAGTCTACAAAGGAGGAGTCAAATGAGACAGTGCAATATGTTGAAAAACTGGGGTTTCTGTTGCCTGAACAAGCATGGCAATCTCAACCGCGAGATTATTGCTGATTCGTTCGACTCTTTTCTGAGCCAAAAATCCAGCAATCGCCTGCGTGTCCCTGGTAAATGTGTCCTCAAAGGCATCATTTATAAGGGCAACGAAGCTTTAGATGGGAAAGAAATTTCCACCGAGGAGATCCGTTTCATTGATCGTGTTGATAAAGAACTCAGAGAAAAACTACAGTGTCAGCCCGAGATCATCTCGCCGCAGCACCGCCTCTATCGCGCCACCACCACCAACGGCTCCGAATTTTTCTTCTACTCCGATGAGCATGCCGACGAAATCTATCAGATGGTTGAACGTATCTAGCTATTCTCACCCCGGCACTCGTCGGGGTTTTCTTTTGACAACATTAGTTTTTATGGTATAATAGACCAGTCTTGTTTCCTTGTAGACAAAATGCACCTTGAAAGGAGATGATTAGTTTATTTTTCAGTGTAACTTGTAGGAGTTTTCAACTAGGGTTTTCAACCACGGAAGCCAAGCTTCCACACCCAAGGAGGGGGAATCATGGAAAGTACCACACAGAGAGTCCAGTATTGTCGCAAAAATCGTCTTGAGGGATGGATCCTTCTGTTCTATGCCAAGAACGAGCGTAAGCACCCTGGCACCCGTTTGGATGTCATGCGAGAAATTGCTGGCTTCTGGTACGACAAGAAAAAACCGAAGAAGATGAGCATTAAGGGGAAATGCCGTCTCTATGGTAGGGCCGTACCCCGTTCTATTCTCGGATGCGAGGAAAGACTTACTTCCATGCAAGTCGGTGGGATAAATACCTCCGCCGACTTAAAGACCATTGAGCGCGTTGAAAAGAACGAGTTCGGAATGCCCGAAGCGGATCTCTTCTGCCTCACCGATTCGTCCGGCGACAAGTTTTATGTCCACAGGGACAACTACTTGCCGGATATGTTCAGGTTGATTTCAGACGCCAAAGAGCGCAAACTCAACGCTAAGAAGCATTACTACCTTCCGAGCGAAATCAAAAACAGCCCGAACGCCGATCAGTACTTGTGAATCAAGCCCCCAGCGCTTGCTGGGGGTATCTCTTTTTCAGCACCCAAGGAGGGGGAACCATGGAAAGCACTACACAAACGGTTCGGCGTTGCCGCAAAATCCGTCTCGAAAGATGGACTCTACTCTTTTTTAACAAAACAGAGCGAGAGCATCCCGGGACTCGTCTTGAAGTCATGCTAAAAGTCGCTGACTTTTGGAAAGACGAGAAGAATAAACGGAAAAATCAGGAAAAGCTTGAGATGTAGAAAAACGGTATACCCATCAGTGGTAGATGTGTCGTTAACGGCATTTCGATCCCCACCTCAATTATTGGTTTTAACAAAACTGAACATACCTCTGCACCATTGAAGCTGATCAAACGCGTCAAACACAACGAGCGCGGAAAAGTCGAAGCGGATCTCTTTTGTCTTATTGACAGCCAGGGTGATGAATACTACATCAGCAAGAATCAGTGCACTGCTGGTATGCGACAGATGATTGAAGACACCCTGACTTACAGCGAGCTTAACAAAGAAAGATACTATTATCTTTCCAGTAGACATCAGAGACCAGTCTATATCTAAGATGGACCAACCACACCCAAGGAGGGGGAAAATGAAGGATTTCAAAAATTTGGGGAGAGCCGAACAGATCAGAGAGGCCAACACGAAAAAACGTTGGTGCCTGCTGTTTCTGGATAAAGGTCAGAATGATAAGGTCAACAACCGAAAGAGAATTGCTCAGCGCTTTGCGGACCTCTGGTATAACGACGAGAGAAATACAATCACTATAAACGGCGATTGTTACCTCGGATGGTTTACCAGAAGCGAGCATAACACTTCTGAAGTGCCACACACCTCAAAGGAAGTGGTCACCAAGATTCGCTTCATTACGCGCAGCAGTTGTGGTAGCTATTTCGATAATCTACTCGAAGTTGAGACAAAAGACGGGAAATTATATTACGTCTATTCCAACTCAGTGTCCGAACGCTTCCGCTCCATGATTGCCGCCTACAGAAAACTCAGCACACTTAATCCTGAGCCTGGTTTCTATCTCGAGCCTGAATTTAAAAGTTCTATCTACTTTTAATTCAAACTCATCATCTCCATTAAAAAAGCCGACAGTAATGTCGGCTTTTACTTTTTTAGGTTGGCCAGGTATATCGGTGCTTGATCTCTTCATAAACCTTCCGCAGTCTCTCGAATTCATCGTGAAAAGTATCGCGCTCCTCCCTGAGCCCCTTGAGTTCCAGGCTGAGTTCCACCGCCCACGCTCTTGCTGCCTCTAAGGCGACAATTGCCTTCTTCAGTGTCGGACCACCACCTGCAGTCTGTTTCTTCGTCTCGACGAATAATCGATTGCGTTCTTCTTTTTTTGAGTCAATCAATATCGTCAAGTTGTCACAATCAACTTGCAACTTCTGAACACTGATGGCGTTTTTATCCGCCTGGGAGGCTCTGCCGTGCTTGCGTTTTTCATACTCCTTCTTCTTGGTTTTCTTGATCATCTCCTCGATACAATGACGTTCCTCCAGCATGCTGTGAATATCAGCATACATTTCATCACGCTTACGCTTAGTCTCATCCCAGATGCCATCAACCTCCGCTTTATCCCCGGCCTTTGCGACTTTAACCTCGTAGTCGAGGCGCTGAATATCCTGTTTAATTTTCTTCAGCTCCGTATCTTTCTGATTAACCAGATCCCGCGCTTCCAGATACTTTACATAAGCTGCCTGCTTGGCCGTAAATGCCTTCTTTTCTTCCTGCTGGCAAGCTTCCCATTTTTGCTTCATAATTCTGCCCCCTTTCAAAAATACAACCGCAAATATTGTTGCTCTGCCGTCTGGTATTCTTGTGTCGTCAACAAACGATCAAGTTCCTGCCTGACGGCCTTATACTGTAAATACAGAGTAAAAAACTTCACAAAAGCTTCATACACGAGACTCTTATATTTATAGTAACCGCGTATCGCGGCTGCTGCTCGTCTACTCGACTTCTTATAAAGCTTCTCGATCTGAATAAACTGCCTATCGATTCTTCGAGTTTTTGCCGGAGTCAGATCTTTCATCACATCGTGATACAATGTGGCGTGTCTCTGTTTCGCTAAAATCGCATTTTTCTTGCGATCTCTGTAAATACAACCAGTAAACGACTTCGACAAATACGGCTCGATCTGAAATTCCTTAGAATCTTGGCTCGTATCACTTTCTAAAGCTTCTTTCGATACCAATTCAGTGTCCGAGATTTCATCCAAAGACCCAAAGCCAGCAATTGATGATTCATCTCTAAAACTCGACAAAATCCTATATTTAGACTTTAGTTGCGCTTTCTTTTTTCTTTCCTTCTTGGCCCAATATGCGTGTTGCAAAGTATTGGATTCCGGAAAAAGGATGCCTATTTTCTCCTCACAAATGATAATCTCCTCGAGAATATCTCGAATACAAAGATCATTTGCAAAACGAAACAGATCAATCTGCCTCTGCGCCTCATCACGTGCCATATAAGCATACTGACGCTCAAAATACTTCATATCCATGCGCTCCTGAAGTGTCAAACTCCATAAAGACATCACGCGAGTGATCCGTTCCGACCGCTCAAAAGTCTGATACGCCTGCTTATAGCAAGCCAAAGCCTCGAGGGTGCGCAGATATAACTGGTGCTCCTGTTTCAGTAATTCGTAGGTTCTGTTCATCTCGTACCAACCTTTCAAAGTGTAAATGTACATCCACGGCAAAAAGCCTAGTCAACATATATATTATACCATAAAATAAGCGTTTTGGCAATAAAAAACACTGGGAAGTTCATCCCAGTGTTAGTTGAAAAGATATACAATGAGTTACAAAATCATGCCTTAGCCAGAGTATAGCTTCCGTTCACTTCCAACGGCTTTCGGTCATAAATTTTCTGACCATATTCGTCAATTATGATGTGTCCGTGGTCCTGACCGTCGCTACATTCCTGTCCGCCATAATAAATATGCGCGACACCGTCCGGCTTAATGGAGACCTTCACCTCTTTCCAAAGCTTTGAGCTTATTCCAGCCTTCTTCAGCGCGTCTTTCTTTTTCTCCGTGTATAGAAGCTCTCGTTTTTCGCTCAAGTCCTTATAGAGCTGTCCTAATTCGTCGTCACACTTCTTAAAATCCGACACGGCTTCTCTGTAATTTGCGTCCGCCTCCTGCTCTTTCGCCTGCGCCTTCCGCAAGCTCTCTTCCATGACTTTCATCTGTTTTTCCGTCGACTCAACCAGTCCGCACGCCAGTGAGTAATCAAAAGTCCCCACTCTCGGCATACGCTCTCTCTTGCTAGCTTCCGCATCAGAGAGTTCTTGGGAAATTCGCCGCATTTCACGTTTATAATCGTTGATATTGTATCGACAATTATAAGCCTGCTTAAAATATTCCCGCGCGGTTAATTCATTTTCACTGTGACTAGGCGCTTCAGAATCTCCGTCTTCACCGTCTTCACCCCCTTCGAAATCATCGAAAGGATCTTCCCCGGCAGACTTCAAGGCCCTAGCCTTCTGAAAGCATTCTTCCATCATTTGAGTTTCCTCGTTGACTTTCTCGGTTAACACTTTCTGGCGTTCCGCGCAAGCTGATTTAATCTCTTCAAATCTACGCAAAACTTCCTCAGACTCGGCCATGATTTCATCATAAAATTTCTTTTCACGATTCATTCTCAGAACCGCATCATCATAGTCTTCACGAACTGACTTTAATGCCGATTCACAAATCCGTACATTTATCTGCGCCTCCTTGCGCTCGTACCATAAAGTCTTCTTGCTTCGGTTCAAATCACTCTTACGAACCTTCAATTTGTCGCATCTTACCTGCATCGTATCAATTTCTGACTTCATTGCATCAAGTTTCGAGAT
>ERZ772932.1432-NODE-1432-length-11260-cov-5.417492_pt1 | contig 11260 bp, 15 predicted proteins | sample MGYA00511684_ERZ772932 | MGnify/ENA primary metagenome ERZ772932 (study PRJEB29015, sample SAMEA2738078) | human oral metagenome | biome: human oral; feature: human-associated habitat; material: saliva | place: China | collected 2210 ...
TGCTGACTTCATCAGCTCAATTGTTTCTTGTGTGAGTTGATTCACGTTCATTTATTGCTCCTGATAATAAAAAACCGCCTGTAAGCGGTGTTACAGACGGCCTGCCTGTGCTGCCTTGACAAGTGTTGCCACGTCATCAAGCGAACCGTCATTCTTCACAATCGGCTGAAAACCTTTTAATGGGTCTTCGCCGTTGTCCTCTGCCTTGCTGATAGCTTTGGTGCTACCTTTAGGCGGCGCTGCCTGTTTCTTCAAGCTTTCGATTTCCGCCTGCGCTTTAGCAAGGGCGTCATTCGATTTCTTCAACGCGTCTTGTGCTTTAGCCAATTCGTCCACCGATTCGGCTTTGGCAAGGTCGTCTGATTTATCGGCTTTGGCTGCCAAACCATCGACCAGTTTGTCGGCTTCGCTTACCGTTAAAGCTTTTAACGATTCAGCAAGGCTGCCTGCTGATTCTTTGATTTGCGCAATAACAGCTTCGTCCACGCCGTCGTAACCGGCATCATTAATCAGCCATTTCAGCGACGTCAGCACATCAGCCAGTGATTTGACTTGCCACATAGATTTAGTGACCGGCTCGTCTTTCGGCTTTTCAGCTTTAGCCAAAGCTGCTTTCAAGATAGCGATTTCAGATTCAGACAAATTCACACTTGCCGATTTTTCGGCTTCATCTTCCTTGTCGTCTTTCTTGTTGCCATCTGCCTTTTCGGCATCATCGGTAGGCGTTTCATCGGTTTTGTCAGACGGCTTGTCGTCTTCCTTTTTCGCCTCTTCCTCGTCTTTCGGTTTGTCTGCCTTGTAGCAGGTAAATACCGCATCAGGATTTGCAGGACGATCAACAAGGCTGATTTCTGTCAGCTTCAAGCCCGTGATTTGCGACTTATTCAATTCATCGCGGGCGATAACGCTGCCGCCGATTGAGAAGCCTTTGTAAACGCCTGTCTTGACTTTCGTAACAGCAACAGGGTCAACGATGTGCGCACCAAAAAATGTGCGCCCGTCGTCTTCAACGTTGATTTCAATAGCCGTTCCCGCCGCGTTTGAACCGTGCATTTCACGCACCGCGCCAAACTTCATGTAATCGGGAATAGCTGCCTTCATTGCTTCTGCCGCGATGATTTCGCCGTCCGAATCGACCGCTTCACTTGAGGCATACCCCCAAACTTTGACAGTGCCGTCGTCCTGCGCCTCCATCTTGGCAATTTCTGCGTATAACTTCGCCATTCGTTGCTCCAAAAAAAAGCCGCCCCACGAAGAGGCGGCAAACACACTCACTTTACCCAAAGGAATCAAGATTTAGGCATATCCTCTGCCAAAACAGGGATAACCGTACATCTGCAATTCGGGTGTCCCGGAATCGTCAGCGAACCATGCGCGAAATGCTCATGTAGTCCAATAACGCCCATATCCCCATTGGTATTGCAAATCTCTGACACTTTATCGTCTTCAGCGGTCAGCCACTGCTTGCCGGAAACAAGCCCGGTCTCTTCCCAGCCTATCAGATTACCCATGCCGTCAGCCATCGCCGTCTCAGTTCGGGCAATGGTTCGGGCGCGGGTATTGCTGAAAGCGTGAGATTCTTTCAGACGGCCTGCCAATTCCTGCACGCTGTCGCCGTTTCGCATGGCCTCAACCACTTGGGCGCGTATCATTTCGCGCGTTCCCTCTGTGATTTGCCATTCGGCGGCAGGATTTTGGATAAGCTCGCCGCCCACCCACTTCATGCCGACCATTTCGGCGGCGCGGTCATGCGCCCATTTGACGGCACGGCTGCGAATATTCGTAACCATGCCGACAGCAGGGTCAGGCATGACATGCAACAAGGCAGCGACCGCCCCATCTTCCGCCGCTCGCCTGATTATCGGCTCAACCACATCGGACAAGCCCGACCACTCGCCAAAGTCCAAACCGTCGGTAACGATTTTAGCTACCCGATTCAGTTCGGCGGTCAGGTCATCGGCCTGCCAGTCAACAGCCGCACCAGCAATCAGCGCAGCGACTTGTTCAACCAAGCCGTCAACGCGCGTCAGCAAATAAGCCTCAATAAGCGCGGCGGCTTCGTCTTCGCTCATCGGGCTTTCCGACTTTCCCAGCTTTTCAGCCTCTTGATTTGGCTGTTCTTCAGGCTGTTGGCCGTCTTGCTTATTCGGATCGTGATTATCTTGCTCCGGCAATGGCTCCTTGCCCAGTTCGGCACGGATTTCATCAGCGGTCAAGATGCCAGCATTTTTGTATATGGCATAGATTTCAGCCTGTTCTTTCGGATTGAGTGATTCCTCTTCCTTCCAAACAAACTCATACGCCGCCATATCCATATAACGGGCAAGCACGTCATCAATCAGGGCTTTAACCCAATTTTTCAGACTACTCATGCCGTCTGAAAGTGACTGCTCACGGCTCGTCTCTGCTACGCTACGGTTTACCTGTGCCACAAACGGCGTAGGCTCGACACTAAATGCAAAGCAGACGACACGCGCCAGCCATTCATCGTAAACGTCTTTCAACGGTGGCTGTTTGGTCTCTTTAAAGTTTCGGGATAGTTCGCCCGGAACAAAACGCATTTTTCGCCGTTCCGCCGTCTCGCCCGATAACAGCAAGTCCCAATACTCTTGGAAGCGCTTAATATCATCAGACGACCAAGTTTCAGGCACACCGACAAGCGCATCAGGCACACTGCCCGCCGTGTAGTATTCCAGCGCATGAAGCTGCCTTTTCAGGGCAATATTCACGGTCATGATAATTTGCTCAACAGGCGAATAACCGTAAACCTTGTAGCTTCGATTATTGCGTGAGCGGTAAATCAATTCATCCGCCGTGTAGTCAACCGCCGCCATGCCATGCAGGATTTGCTGATACGCTGTATCAGGCGGTGCTGGCAGACGGCCTGTATTGTCTAACACTCGCTTAATCGTCGCCCCGTCTATCACTTCAAGGGCGTACAAGTCGCCGCCCAGTGTTTTGCGCGGATAAATACACGGTGCATCAATGACAAACAAGTCTTCCAGCAAGATACGCAGCCAATCTGCCCACGTATGTTCTTTGTCAGGCATTTGGAAAAACGCAATGGCTTCATCGACCTTACGGTCTTTGCGCTGTGATTCGTTGTCTTTTGTTGACTCAACATCACGCTTCTGAATCGTCCATTGCAGCCCTTCCATTTGGTCTTTGCGCTTCTCGATAACCAACCGCAGCACGTCGTAGTTATCGGCAAGGGCGCGTAATTGTGTAAAGCCTATCGCCTCACGTTCGCGCGGTTTGGAATGCCCTACGTTGTAAAACGGCTCATAGTCGAACCGCCGACCCTCTGCCTGCTGTGCGACAGGGGCTAAAGGCTCGCCCGCGTCAAACCACCCGTCCGCGTTGCCGGTAAAGGCGTAACGGACACCAGCGGCCACACGGGATATAAATCCTTGTGATAATGGTGTCTTTTTACTCATTTGTTTGCCTCAACCTGCAAACGCAGGTAATCAATCATGCCCGTTCGGGTGTCTAGCAACTCGCCAAACGCACGGCTTAAACAGTCGATTTGGTCGTCGTGCTGACCGTTTGGAAACATTCGCATTTCTGAAATCAGCGCGTCTGTGTCCCATGTGCCATCATCCAACAACATCACATTACCGATGTTGACCTGTGCTGCAAATGGCTCGGCTCGTGTTACCTTATCGCCCGATTCAGGGCTGGCAGATACAGAAAAACCCGCCAGCTGACGGGTTAAATATAGGGTTTGCGACTTACCGGCCTGCCCAGGGTCTTGAGGAATAGATATTTTTGTTTTCACGCCGTCTTTTTGCGCCGTGCTTTTCAAAATCCTATCCCGCTCGTCAGCTCCATACTGGCCGCGCACAATGTTTGCGATGATGTACCGCCCATCTTCTGTAACACCAAGCCTGCCGCCTGCCGTATAGTCGCCATCGTTCGCAGTGGACGCCAAGTCCCATCCGCGCACCCATCTGATATTTCCAGCGGGCAGGGCTTTCACAAATTGCAGATTATCAGGCTTAAACGTACCGCCATCAGGCGGTGCAGGTTTTTGCAAATACTGCCCGGCAAATACATAAGGCGCGGCTTGCTCCATGCGTCGCAGCGTCTCGATGTCGTGCTTTTCAGGCCACAATGCCGAACCATCTTCCTGAATAGCAGGTAAACACAAATGTTCCCACTCTTCGCCGTTGCCACCATCAAGTAGCCAGCCTGCAATATCTCTCTCATGCAATCTCTGCATAATCACGACAATAGGCGTGTCAATGCTGTTTTTACGAGATTCCAGCGTGTTCTGAAACCAGTCAATGACGTTTTGCCGCCTAACCTCGCTTCTGGCTTCGTCAGCCTTATGCAAGTCGTCCAAAATTAGCGCACCTCCGAAACCGTCTCGGTGCTTACCTGCACCAAAGCCTGTAATCGTGCCGCCTGTACCTGTTGCGTACATCACGCCGCCGACAGTCGTTTTCCAGTGATGGCTGCTCTCGCTTGCAAGCTCCACGCCCGGGAATATCGCCCGATACTCTTCGTGCTGTAACAGGTTTCTGATTTGCACTGAGTTATTGACCGCCAGTGTCGCCGAATAGCTCGCATGAATAAACTCACTGTCAGGAACGCGCCCCATTGCCCACGCAATGAAGTTCACAACCGCAATTTCCGTTTTCGAGTAGCGCGGCGGAATGTTGATAATCAGGCGCTTTGTCTCACCGTTAAAAACACGTTCAAGCGCATTACAGATTAGGGCGTGGTGCCTTGCTTGCGTCCACTGATAGCCTCGCCGTTCGCGGAACATCCACCGCGTGAACATGTACAGATTGATTGAGCTTAAAGCACGAATAACAGAGATTTGCTTCTCATTGAATTGCTCTAGTGCCATTTTATTCTAACTTCCTTTGGAAAATTGCTTAAAAATGGCAATATATCCCCTTCTATGATTAGCATTTTATGCTAAACCTTATTCAAAACATCTTCGGCAATCTTGCGAAACTCTTCAGCATCTAAGCGTACAGACGGCCTCATGCTGCCATCACTCGATTTAACGTCAAGCTCCGTTTTGTCGCCGTATTTCTTAGGCGCAATCTTGGAAGCAGCCCACTTTCGGGCATCTATCTGCAATTTTGCCTTTGAAACTGCCGCGCTTTCTTCTACTGCACTATCGGCAATCTCGATAATTTCTTCAGCGAAATAATCCGCCTGTTTCTCTCTCGCGCGCGCGTATTGCTCCGAAAATTCTTTATTCTCACTAAGCCACTTACACACGGTTGACATTGTAGGCATACAATCTTCAGCGCATATTGAACGCAAGCTTCTGCCATTTGCGATTTTCTCGCATATATCTTCTACCATCTCGCCGCTGTATTTTGTCGGGCGGCCTGTTTTGCGTTTTGTGTCGCTCATAAACACTCCTCAAAAAAGAAACCGTCTAACTCCGACCCCTCTCAGAATTAGACGGCTTAAACACACTCGACACATTGGAAAAATGGAACGCCCTACACCAGCAAGGCATAGGGCGTGGTAATTTGGATTTTCATGATTGTTTCTCCTTACGTTTTTTTTGATTAAGATTCTGAAATAGGGACATTTACCATTTATAGATAAATCTTGTTCATCATTCCCTTTCCTGAATTTAATAATTTCAAACTGTTCAGGATTGTATTTATCCAAAAACGTAATCGGCACACCCATTGCGCCATCAAAATCACAAGGGATTTCCGCCACTTTGGAAACATCAACCGCATCATAATTGTCGTAATGCGGATATTCTTCGGACGTGTAGCGTTTGTATAAAATCAACTCTTCGTGGCGTTTGTCGTGGTCAAGATTGGTAAACCAGCAGGCTTGGGCGCGGGCTTTGACTTCGCCGTCGATAATGCGGTAGCTGCTGCCCGATTTTTTGGTTTGAACCAACGTTTCTGCATAATGCTCTGGCACGCCAAACAGCATATCCGTACACATAGGCGTAACGCCCAGCCACATTTTGTCATCTTTAATCAGCGGGAAAATTTCTTTGTAAGTGATGGCGTTTTTATTGCCGATAATCAGAAATTTCTTGCCGTATTCCACCAACTGCGCCACATATTCGCGGAACAGCGAAAATGGCGGATTGGTCACTACAATATCTGCTTGTTTTAACAAGTTAACGCATTCTTCGCTGCGGAAGTCTCCGTCACCTTTCAACGGCTTGACTGCTACATCGCCATCACCTGAGTATTCCGACCAAACGCCATGCTCTGTATTCTCGGTTTTGTAACCGCTAGCAATCAGTTTCTTCAGCCTCAAATGTTTGAAGTTGTCGTGGAAGTAACGAAAGAAGTTGCTAGCACTAGGGTCATCGCAGTTGCAATAAACAGTTTTGTTTTTGAAATGGTGTTTGTAGTGCCGCAGCTCTTTTTCGATGTCAGAAAGCTGGGTGTAGAACTCATCGTTTTTAGCTTTGTTTGCTGCGTGAAGGGATTTGTTGCTTACCATATCAAACCATTTTAGAAGTGCGAGAACCACTTTATAGCCTGTCATGGCAGGCGACCATCTAGGCCGGGTAAACGCGTTTCACTCGCACCGCGTTTTTTACGTTCCACTCAACGTCATTGGGCGCGACCCCTGTTTATTTGGAAGCGTCCGCGGCATCTTCCTCAGCGGCTACGCCGCCCCTTTTGCCTATTGCCAGTTATGGCATGGCTAGAAACCCTGAAAATTCAAACGCCGCTTTCCATACAGATAGAAGCTCAAATTCAGGCCATCTGAAAACGCAAAAACCGCCCTATAAAGGCGGTTTATATAGCTATTTCCAAACTATAGCATAATTGTATCAAAACATTACACGGTCATCAATAGTTATTCTAAAATTTTTTCATCTTTCCCGTCTGAATACAAAACTTCCAACTTCTCAAATGACACATTAACCTTAGCATTACCCTGCTTGATTTTCGCCATTCTTAAATCATTAGCCGCTGCCGTGAACACCATTTCCGCTGTATCGCCCGGGCTTAGTGTTTTCTTGAAAACCTCATCGCCCATATTCAGGGCAACTGAGCCTTCCACACCATCAACAACCAACCTAATCGCACTACTAATGGCGGTAATGCCTTTATTGCTGTTATTGGTAAATGACAATTTCAGGTTAAGCCCTTCACCAATACCGGGAATCTCTGTGTTTTCAAATCCTGAGTAACTCACCGAATAAGTTTTTTGCACCTTTTCAGCCGTCGCCTTTTTTGCCGCTTCCTCAGCATCTTGAGCGGCAATAAATTCTTTTTGGCGTTTGATTGCTTCGCCTACCGTTACGCCATATTCAGCCTTTTCACCGAATAGGCCATTACCTTCTGCACGCAAAAAGTATCCCAAAACCATTTTTTTATCTTCATCAGGCAATTTCTTCAAATCGCCTGAATGTGTTTCAATATCTTCCTTTTTATTGATAACTACGTCTTTCACGTCAGTGCAGCCAGCTAAGAAAGCGACTGAAACTATGGCAGAAATTAATAATTTCTTCATTTTTAATCCTTTGTGTTTAATAGTGAGTCAGTGGGTGAATTATGCCACAGGATTTAAATTCGTCATACAGGGCTACCCCTGCCGTGTTTTCTAATGCAGCAATAATCGATTTCACTTTTTTCAGTTGTTTATAAAAATACCCGTTTGAAATGTCGTATTTATCCATAATCTCAAGTCGTTTAGGTCTCTCTTTCAAAATATGACCCACCAGCGCATCACATATCAGCAAGTTCACGCCGTTGTTCTGCTCTTCGATATAGGCGGTTATATCCACGATTCCGCTCAAATCCTCGCTGTATTTACACTCAACCACTGCAAGCTCGTGCCGATTCAATACGCGCTCAATACGGCTGATAATCATCGCGGCGTTTGCGTGTGTTTCGGCCTGCGTTAAATCTCCACCGCCGCCCGTAACGCCTTTGCTTTCGCACCAAGCGCAAACTGAAGCCGTGTTGTTCATCGGCTCCATTCTCACGCCTCGAATTTTATATACGTCCTCTAAAACCTGCTCAACCGTGTGATACATTTCCCGCCCCTTAAAATTCCCAAATTAACCCGAAGTTCCCTGCCGCCCACGCCTGCAAGCGGTTTTGATAGTCTGTCATTTCCGCCGTGTTTAGCGTTGTCGTGCTGATTGCCGTTTTAAGCTCCGTTCCGTCCGGCATAGCCTTAAGCTCATAACCTAGAAACATTCCCTTGCAATACTCGTGCCACGTTTCCGCGCTGTATCGCCTACCGTTAACCCACGCTTTATCTGCTAATTCGCCGTAGAGTTTCCATAACCGCCTGTTTTGCTCTATGCTACGTTTTGAGTTATACGGCCTGATGCACACTTCAAGCTCTGCGTTTGCCTCCAGCCATACGCCTAGATTGTTGTAGATGGTCGTCATCAGCGGCCGCTTATTGTCTTTTGTCAGCTTGTAAGATACGTTTTCCATTTAGCTGCTTAAAATCTCCTGAACCTGTTTCAACAATTCTCTTTCCGTGCCGTACAAGCTCTCAAACGTTCGCGGTGCGGCATGAAAGGCTATCCCTACTCCACCAGTCCGATGATGTGCAGGGCATAGCGGTATCGTCTCAAAATGGCTATTGCGCCGTCCTATCCCTGCACCGTTTCGGATATGGTGCACCTCTGCCGGTATGTTGTATCGCCCCTCATTACGACAGACGATACAACCGATAGAGGCCACTTTCTGCAGATGTAATTTTTCCGCTTTAGTTTTACCTTTCATTCCAACTCCGCAACCTTTACCACCAAGCCACCGCCTGCTACTGGCTCACTGCCATACTCGGCAACAATACGTCTGACCTGATTGTCGTTTTCGTAGGCGATGCCCTGTAATGCGTCAAGACAGACTTTCAGGCAATTATCCAAATCCAAACAGACTTTGCTTGCCGACCCGTCTTTATTCGCCTTTGGGATTAGCTGCACCGTCAGACTTACCGTCTTGTCGGTCGGCTTAATACCGCTCTCAGCAGCGATGGCGGCAACACGCGCCTTATATGCCACTGCCTCCTTGCTGACGATTTGACGGTTCCGGAACGTTCGCCAGTATCGGTTAGTGCTTATCGGGTAAGGCAGGGAAAGAACATTTGCCCTTTCCGCCGCCTCTACTATTTGCTCAATCGGGATTAATACGGCCAATGCCCACCCCAATCATCGTCTTGGTTGCGCACTTTCTTTGCAATCCATTCAACAAAACCAATCGCCAACACCGTAACCGATACGCAAATCAGAAATACTCCAAGTTTCATAAATAGCTCCATTCCATGCCGAATTGTTTGTAAATCCTTTGGGCTTCCCCTGTTTTCCAATACTGGTTATCCAACAGGGGGAATGCTTCGTTTGCGATTTGTACGGTATCTTCAACGCTTATTTTCGGCATAACCGTCAAATCCCATACGCTCGGCTTTGGCGGCGTAGGAACTGGCTTAACGCCGTGTTTTTTTCTGTAAGCCTCTCGTTTGCAAGCCTTGCACTGCCAGTAATAAACCCAGGCTCCATCACTGTTTTGATATTTTTGATAAAACTCGCTAATCGGCTTTTCCTGTTTGCAGCATTTGCAAACTCTAGACTTAGGCTCAACGTACACTGGCTTGCATTTCTTAGTTTCCATCTTCAGCCCCTTTTAAGCTAAATCCAAATTCATCAATCGGCGGCATATCTACCCAAACAGTGATTCCGATAAGTGCCGCTATTGCACCAAGCCCAATAAGAAAAAGCGTCATCATTTGCGGCCTCGCTTGAATTTATTGCGTTTCAGTAACTCCAATTCCCCTTTCAGGCGTGAAATCTCGCTTCGTAGCGCGGAATCTGGTTTGTTTCTCAAAACGTCCAGTAATTTAACTTTCGTATCGACCAGTTCTTTGTTTTTTCGCTCCAATTCGTCCTGAAGCTCTGAAACCTTGATTCCCAGTGCCGTGCCTTTTGCCATCAAACCGTTAGAAACTTTGCGCTCTTCGTTCAGACGGCTGATTGTTTCCGACAGGTTCGCGCTAACCATTTCCGCCGCCTTTTCCATTTCGGCTTTTTCGTCTTTAAGGTCTTCAATTTTCTCCTCGAGTTTTAATATCCGATTAATGTATTCCTCCATCGTTTCCTCATAGTATTCATACGCCTTCATATAGGTCTGTTTTGGCACGCCGCCCAATTTCTCGATTAACCAATTTTTCATTTCGTTTTCCTTGTTAAAAGTGACTTACAATGTGCTTTATTAAATCTTCAGGGATTGATGAACGCCCGATATACTTGCTTACTTTCCAATCTTTAAATGCAAATTTCGCGCGCTTCGCCTGTTTTAAATTCATCGCTACGCCGGAAGCAAAGCCAGTTCTCTTAAGTGGGAAATCATCGCTATATGCGGCGTAACAAGCTACATTCTTCACAAAACTCAACCCCTCGCGCTCCAACTTGTCAAAAATCATTGATGATTGAGGATTCTCAATAACAAACGGTATTCCCAAAGCCTTGACCAATTCAGCCGTGAACAACGCTGTTAAATCGCCGTTCACTCCTTTTCTCAAATATCTGGAATAAACAGTCGGAATTTCAGGTGCGTTACGCTCAACCAATTTACGGACTGATACATACGGGTTTTTTTTCCAGTTTTGAAAAGTTCGTAACGCTAGGGTGTTTTTATCTCGATAAGCGTTTCCGTTATCTCCTGCTGTTGCGAAGCTCCAAGATTCACACGGCGGGCTTGCCATCAGTAAATCAAACGGTTCTTTTTTGTGCATATCGACAAGTTTTTTAATGTTTTTCATGTCCGACAAATCCATAACAATGTCGGCGTTCCCAATTCCTACCGATATGACCTCATGGTCTGGCAGTGCTTTTTTTACACTGCCGTTCCCATCGTCAAATAAAGCTAAAATTCTCATTTTTTTCTTTCCCCTTAATTGCCTCTGATGGCGCGGCGGTCGCTGATGGGCGGCCGCTGCTTGGCTTGTACTGTTCCAATTTTCTTGACGACTTCTTCGACGCCCATTTTGTTGGCGGCGTATCCTGCGCTTCTGACGCGGTTGTCGAGGTCGAGCAGGTAATGATTGATTTCGTTGGTGGTCAGGTTTGGCAGCCCCAGCCCGTAGGCGACGTTGATGGTGTTTACCGATTGCACCAACTGGCGGAGCTGGGCGACGATTTCCTGCACTTTCTCGACTTGCTCCACCTGCCCCAGCGTCATGGTCATGGCGGCCAGCTCGTTGGCTGTGTAGGCTGGTTTCGGCTGGCTCGGCATGGCGTCGCGCTCTAGGGCATTAAAAATCTTGGCTTGCTTGGTTTTGGCGGCGG
>ERZ772932.1440-NODE-1440-length-11224-cov-2.368251_pt1 | contig 11224 bp, 12 predicted proteins | sample MGYA00511684_ERZ772932 | MGnify/ENA primary metagenome ERZ772932 (study PRJEB29015, sample SAMEA2738078) | human oral metagenome | biome: human oral; feature: human-associated habitat; material: saliva | place: China | collected 2210 ...
GAAAAAACACTAACTGAGAGCAGTGTAATTAGATTTCTTAATATGTATGGGTATAAAGATAAATATAAATATTCAGTTATAAAGAATCTTGTAAAAGTTATGGAGCTAACATACAAGAGCGAAATGAGCGAGAATACTCGTTAAAACATATAATTTTTGTATGAGTTTTAATTTCTAACTTATTTTATTATGTTCTTTTGTGTGTTGGCTACTTCTAGTCACTAATTGATTTTAAGTAATATTTATTTTTAATCTTTATTAAGTAGGATGGAATTTATGGCAAATATAGATGTGTATAACGGAATAAGTGAAGAGTACGCAAGAAAAGCAGTAAGCAATGAGCAGTTTACTCATGCAATGAAAGCAGCTGAAGAAACAGCGAAAATGTCAACAGACGAGTATGATTTTTCTCGAAGATTTGTTCAGAGAGCACTTAAAACAGATCCAGAATTAAGTGCAGATGCTATGAAGGTTTTAACAAAAAAAGTTCCGGCTTTAGCAGGAAAAAGAGTTGACCAGCTTCCAGCTAATATTAAAGCTCTTCATACTAAGATTGTAGAAACTGGTAAGATTAATCGTGAATATGCAATTAATTATTGTTTTTTAAAGTGTTTGCCAATTGTTAACTCATCTTTTTCTAGATTTGCAAAAATTGCTCGTTCATTAAGAACTCATGAAGGCTCAGATATTTATTCTGAGTATGCAACAGAAGCTTATTTAAAATTCATATACATGATGCAGGGTGATTATTTTATGAAGGATGTACCCGCTGGTGCTGCCAAGATTGGTGGTTCTTTTAATTTTGAAAAAGTAAAAGCGAAGATTGAAAAAGAAAAAGCTTCTTCAAAATCAAAGAATTCAAGCTATGATTTCTTTGACGCATTAAGAGGCCGATTTTATCAGGAACTTTTAAATACTGGTCGTGATATGTTGTATACTGCATCTAATGATGGTGCGGCTGGTCAAAAGAAGACATACACTGACGAAGATGGAAAAACTCGTGTAAAACGTTCTGCATTGGGCAATATTTCCTTAGATTCTGAAGCTATTTCTTCAAAAGATTCTTCTGATTTTAGCTTAGAGGATAAAATTACTTCCGAGTATATCAATAACAGCGGAAAAATTAGCGATAATGACGCTTATAATGAAGCTGATGCTTTTATGGATAAGTGGCGTGATTGTTGTGAAGATACACAGAATACCTTTGACGGAATTACTTCTCGTTGGGAAGTAAAAGCATATACTCGTGATGGAAAAGAAAAGCCAAATCGTAAAGCAAAAGCCTTTAAATTTTTGATTATAAATGCTGTAGGCCAGGGAGGATTAACCTCAAGCGCGGATATGGCAAAAGCTGTCTATAGTGACCAAGCAAAACCTTCTGAATGGTGGGCTACTGATATTATGGGAACTGGTAATCCGAATTATAAAGAAGCAAGTGTTATGACAATTCTTAAGGATTATGGAATTACTATGGAAGGTATTATTAACGCTTGTAATAAAGTAGGAATTGAAAAGGTTCTTGCTCCACTTGATGGCATTGGTTCTCCGCTTCCACAGAATGAAGTTGTTCAAAAAATTACCAATATTGGTAAAGGACTTTCTAAAGGAAAAGACATTCTTAATGAGACTAAAGAAAGCATGGAAATTGAACGGCTTTCTAAAGTAAAGCTTGTTGAAGAATTTTTCCAAGATAGAATAGCAGTTTAAAAATATATAGTTTTTATTCTCTGAAGCCAGACCTAAAAAGTCTGGCTTTTTTAGTTTATCGCTAATTTCTATATATGAAAGAAAGCTATAGAGATTTAGATAAATCAAATGGGTATGAAAATACACCACCTGACCCAAATTTTGCTTCTGCTAGAGAAGAAAGAAATAAGTCTTCAACAGTTCCTGATGGCTATATTCCAATAGAGTTATCCACTAAAGGTAGATTGTACGCACCTGCAAAGTTTCATATGAGAAACTTTTCTGCTGAAGATTTGCTTGGTATTGCATTAACAGATGACGAGTCACTCCCAATAAAAGTAGTAGATTTAGTTAATGATTTAATTTATGAAGATAATGTAGATATTGGCTACTTCCACGAAGCCGAAGTAGTGGAAACTTTATTCAATTTTTATAAAGTATTTTATTCATCTACACTTAAAGATGTTCCATATACTTTAACAGAAGAAGACTATCAGTATTTAAAAGATACTAAAGGTGGAGAAGACTCGGAAGAGTACCAGCGGATAGTACGGGATATTAAGTCTAAGCGGTTTATTCCAAAATTTTCTATCAACCTAGAGGAGGTTAAAACGTACGAACTTCCTGAGGATTTTAAGCCAACAGCATTTGTGCGAAATAATCGTTCAGGATTTACTTGTAGATATGGCTTACCACATTATGGTGATGTCCGTGATTTAACTGACTTTATCCAGATTCTTTTTAAGCAAGAAGATGAAAAATTTTCCGCAATTACTCGTAAATTACGTTATATTCAAGAACAGAAAAAGAAGCGCGATGAGGGTGAGATGATTCCATTTGAATCTATTCCTTCACTTACTAAGCAAGAAGAGAAAGACTACTCTGATTATGCCATTAGGCGTAATTTGGCAACAATGAGAGCAACTCGTGCAGCTCATCTTCTTGAGTATAGAGGGCAAGATATTTCTAAACTTCCGCTTGAGAAAAAGCTTACATTAGCAGATGACCCCGAGCTAGATATTAATGTTTATAAAAAGATTTCGGAGGCTTTAGAAACTTTGAAAATTGGTTTGCAGAAAGAGATAAAAATTGTTAGTCCTATTACTAACAGGGAGGTGATGTATCCCTTTACGTTTCGACTCTTTGATTTATTTCAAGCCATATCAACCGCAGAGCCTTCTGGAATTACTGTTGAGTTTGAGTAAGCATACACATAATAGTGTAGCAGAACTTTTAGTAATGCCATTTGAACGTGTTAGAATGTTATATAACGCACTTATATCATTACTAGAACAGGAAAAGAAAGCAGTTGATAAACAGCAACAAGATAGCGGTGCAATGAATCCAGCAAACATGCAAGGACTAATGAAAAATCCAATGTCTGGAATATCTAATCAAGCGAATTCCTTAATAGGAAATGCTATGTCCAATTTCAAAATGCCAAGCATTGGAAGTTTCCATCTATAGAAAAGGCTAGCAATTATTAGAGAGCTCCTAATTTCTTAAAAGAGATTAGGAGCTTTTATTTTTTGAAGACAGAAGCAGAATTATGTACAGTTATAAGAAAGGCACTTATAAAACCTTATAAAATAGCAGATGAAAGCGCATTCGGAAGAGCGGGCGTTTTTTCTAGTATAAGACCTTTTGATGGAATAGGTTTAATTGAACTAGAAGGAAAAAAACATTTTCTATGTTGGGAAGCAAAATACCTGAAAACTGCTGGTGCTTTTTCCTTTAAAAGATTACAACCGTGGCAGAATGAATTTTTAACAGTATATTCAGAAGTAGTAAAATCATTTGTTCTAGTAGGTATAAATTATGGCAGAGCAGATATAAGAGTTTTTGCCTTTGACTGGGATAATGATTTTAGCAATTTATATCTTTCCGGCTTTTCTATACATAAGAAATATATGGATTTACTTCCATACAATAAAATACAAAAAAATAGTTTGACATTATCAAATATTATTTCATATAGTGATTTAAAAAATATATATGAAGACTTTGACAAAACTTTAGAAGGTTTTAAAAGTAAGAATGGCAGCAGCAGTATTTAAATGTGAGAAATGTGGTAAAGAGAAAACTATAACTTTTCAGGTAGGGAAAAAACCAGAGAATGTTGTATGTGACTGTGGCAATTCTATGATTAGACTTTTTAAAAAAGTAGGTGTTGGTTATATTATAGAAGATGACATTCTGAAAGCTGGATTTCGTATGACCTATTATAAAGATAAAGGCAATTAGAAAATGTCATTAAGGCCTAATGATACCTGCTTTATTAAACAAGCCTCACCAGAATCTATAAATTTTTACAGAAACCACTCTACTAAAAATCCTTTTCTTATTAGGCCATGCTCTATACCAAGGGATGAAGTTCTTATTATAGATAGATTATTAACAGAAAGTATTGCTATGGTCCATTATTTAGATAACCCAGCTAAAGTGTCAGTCCTTTATTTAAAGGATTTAGTCAAAGCTAAAAAAGGATAATAGATGATAAAACTGAATTCGTTGGATTTAGAAAATTTTATGTGCATTAAGAAAGCGCATTTAGAATTTGAAAATCAGAAAGTAATAATATTGTTAGGTGATAATGGAAATGGTAAGTCGGCGGTATTAGATGCTATAGCACTCTGTTTAACAGAGTCAAAAAGAAGTAATACATATAAAGAATATATAAGACGTGATGAAAAATCAGCTTCTATTTTATTAAGAGCAGAAGTTAATTCTTATCCAATATCTTTTGAAATTTCTATTAATCAGTCTGGAACTGCCTTAGATAGGAAAGTAATTTATAAAAAAGAGCGAGAAGAGCCGTTTATTAATTCTGAAGTCACTGAGTTACTTGAAAGATTACAATTGCCATATTTTGGACAAATTTTAATGTCTGCGCAAAGTGAGGATAACATTACTAAGAAAACTCCTGCTGAAAGAGCAAAGTATTTAAGAAACCTATTAAATTTTTCTTTTGAAAAGCAGACAAATTTTTGTAAAGATAAATTAGAAGAAATAAAAGTAGATTCAAAGAAAAATTTAGATTTAATTGAGTTCAATACAAATGCTATAGAGATAAAAAAGAAGCAGATAAAAGAAGTTCCTACAGAAGACTATATGCCAAAATTTAATAAGTTTGTTGAAGCGAGTAAGATAATAGAGGAGAGGTTAAAAGATTATAAAGATTCTTATAAAGAGCAGAATGACCTAGTACATAGGAATCGAGAACTTCTTGAAAAAAAGTCTAAAATAGTTTCAGAAATTGAATATAATAAAAAATGTTTAGCTGATTTACCAAATCTAGAAAAGCAACTTAAAACATTAGAGGACGATAATAGATACTTAGATGATAAGATAGCAGAGACTCATAAGTTTATTGAAGATGACACAAAATCCCTTAATGAACTTATGGATGATTTTTCTAAAATAAATGATTCATCTAGTGATGTATTAACTTCCGATATAATTCAGTTTAAATCCGAGTTAGCTACTGTTAATAATCATATAGACTTAGTAAATAAAGGTAAATGCCCTACTTGTGGCTCTGTTTTTTCAGTAGCTGATGCGGGTTCCTTAAATGAAAAGAAAGAACAGCTATTAGAACAAATAAAAGTAAAGCAAGAAGAAGTAAATAAAATTAGGATTGCTAAAAATAGTTTAGCAACGGAAAAGGATAAACTAGAAAAATCAATTTATAGTTATAAGTTAGATATAAGAAAGCTCGAGATTAATAAGCAAAGTAATAAAACTAAGTTTGAAGAAATAAACACCAAGATAGCCGAATTAAAAGCTTTATCTGAAGTTAATTTTTCTGAAAAGGAAAAAGAGTTAAAATTATTAGACGAAGAAGAGCATGAATTAAATATTAAACTGAATACAGTAAAAGAAAGAATTACTATGTACCAGCAGTTAACTGCTGACTTACAAAGTGCACAAGAAGTATTAATAGATATTACTAAGAAAATGTCAGAAAAAGACAACATAATAAATACCAATAAACTACTTAATGATGAAATTGAAGCATTAACAAAAGCAATAGAAGAGTCTTATAAAAAAATTGCCAAATGTGAGACTGATGAAAAAACATATAAAGAAGCTTATGTAATTTTAAATAAAAAATTGCCAGATTATTTAACTATAAAAACATGTGACTTATTAGAAGAAGAAATGAATAATTTTGTTCATGTAGTATTTCCTAATATGGTTATAAAACTTTACCAGAATAAATCCGGCATAGAATTCTTCTATACTGATAGCATAAATACTAAAAAAGAAGAGATGTCAAATGCTAAAATGGCGTCTGGATTTGAAAAGGACTTATTATCTTTAGCATTTAAAGTAGCTTTATGCAAGTTGTATAATTTGTCATTCGCCTTTTTCGATGAAGCTGATGGACATAGCTCTGATAAAAATGCTGAGAAGTTGTTTAAGTCTTTATTTACTAATGGACTTTTTGAACAGGTATTTTTAATATCTCATAAATCTACAGTTAAAGATGTAGTTAAGTCCAATGTAGATAATGTATTAGTATACTATGTAAAGAATGGGGTTTTTTCATTAGATAGCGCGTATTAGGAAATTCAATTTTCAAAAACAAATTAGTTATATTTCCATAGCAGAAAAGATTAGTGTTACTATTATAAAGTAGAAATTGAGAAAGGTTTAGCTTACATTAGAAGTAGCTAATTAAATTCCATCTCTAGAGGAAGAAAGCAAGCATTATAAAAAAAAGGAAAAAGATGCAGGTAGTAAAACGTGACGGTTCAAGACAAGAATTTAATGATAAAAAAATTTTTAGTGCAGTATCAAAAGCAAACAGTAAAGTCGAAAAAGAAAAAAGACTTACAGAAGAACAAATTTCAAAAGTTGTTGAGACAACTCTTAGGTTTCTTCCAAAAAAAGAGGAAGTAGTTTCAGTAGAGTTAATACATGAAAGTGTAGAAAATGCACTTATGAAACTTAACTTTTTTGATGTTGCTAAACAGTATATTAGGTATAGAGAAGATAGAGATAAAGAAAGATTTAAAAAGTATACAATAATTAAAGAAATGGAAGAGAAGCTTGCTGCTTCTAATGTACAGAATCAAAATGCTAATCTTGATGAGGAATCTTTTGGCGGAAGAAAAGGCGAGATGGACTCCGCTTTTTTAAAGGATTACGCTCTTAATTATTGTATTAAGCCTAAATTTGCTCGTAATCATAAGAATAATAGAATCTATATTCATGATTTGGACAGTTATACTATTGGACAACATAATTGCTTTAATAGGGAAACTCAGTTTATAACTGAGTTCGGTATTAAAGCTTTTAGGGAATTTAGTGAAGGTGATATAGTAAAAGTTCTTGCTAATGATGGTGTCTTTAGAGACGCTACCATAAGATACTATGGTAAGAAGCCAATGTTTAATGTAGTTTTTTCATACGGAACAAATAAGGAAAAGACTGTAGTATGCACTAGGGACCACCGCTGGTATTTAAAAGATGGCACAGTTACAACATCATTACAAAAAGATGACGTAGTTTTACCTTTAACAGAAAATACTATATCTAGCAAGGATATTTCTTCTACAAGAGATGCAGAAATGTTTGCATTTGGCTTTATTATTGGTGATGGATGCGATCATGGCAGTTTTCTTCAAGTTCGTTTATGCGGAAGTAAAATGCAATATAAGTATATTTTTGAAAAGGCCGGTTTTAAAGGGCATAAACAGCTAGAGGAAAATAGTGATCAGACCTTTGTTAAAAAGACTAAAGTGTCAAAGCAAAGCTTTCTAACAAATAAAATGTGGAATATTCTAAGTCTTAGAGATAAACAAATGCTATTCGCAGGATATTTTGCCGCCGATGGCTCAAATGGAAGACAGAAAACTATTTCTACAAGTGATGAAAGATGTGTAGAGCTGATATATGATATTTCAGCTTTATGTGGTTATTATGTTAATAATAAGAAAACTATAATTCATGATACCAATTTTAAAAAGAACGCAGTTTTGTATACTATAAGTTTTATGACCCATCAAGTAAATAATTATTGTTGGAAAGTTAAGAGTATTACAAGAAATCCTAGTGCAGACCAAGATGCATGGTGTTTAGAAGAGCCAGTAACTAAGTCATTTGTTCTGGAAGGTGGCTTAATAACAGGTAATTGTTTAAGTTGTCCAATAGATGAGCTCTTGGAAGAAGGATTTAAAACAAAGCAGGTAGACATTAGACCAGCTGGTTCAGTAAATACTGCATTCCAGCTTTTAGCAGTAATATTCCAACTGCAGTCATTGCAGCAATTTGGTGGTGTTGCAGCAACACATTTAGATTGGACGATGGTACCATATGTTAGAAAGTCATTTTTTAAGCATTTTAAGGATGGCCTTAAATATGTTGAAGAAATGTCAGATAAAGAAATAAAAGAATTTGAAAAAAATTTATTGGAAGAAGATTAATGGTAAGAGTTTCAACTAAAGAAGAAGCTATAAAATATATGTGGAAAATGGTAGAAATAGAATGTGAGGAATGTAAAAAAGTTTTCTCTCGTAAGGTTAGAAGTGATAGACCTCGTACATATTCCGTTTTTCTTTGTCCAAAATGTTCTAGAGTTAAAACTTGTTTGAAAAAGTTTGGACACAGCACAAACCTTATTGTACATGCAAACCAAAAAAAGACATGGGCTGAAAAACATGATGAGATTGTAGCTAAAGTTAAGGAAACTTCACTTAAGAGATATGGTACAGAATCGCCTAGCCAAAGTAAAGAAATTCAAGCTAAAATGTTAGCTACTAAACTTAAGAATAACTCTTTTGAAAAACAAAAGGAATCTACTAGACGGACAAAGTTTGAGAGATATGGCGATGAGAATTATCATAATGTAGAAAAATTCAAAGAAACTATTAAAAATTATAAAAGTAGTTTTGAAAAAGAGAATAATTGTTCAGCTTTTCAAAGGCTATTAGAAACCTATGGACAAGGTTTTAAATCGTTAAGCCTACCAAAAATGTACGATGAGAAAGGTAACGCTTATATATCTAATGAATATTTGCAAACAATTATAGATTATGCTAGCCAAAATCATAGAGTTTCTACTTCTAAAGGTGAGAAAGAGCTATACAGATATATAAAAAGTATATATTCTGGCGAAGTTAAAACTAATGTTAGGAAGCTAGTTGGAGGATTTGAGTTGGACATTTATTTGCCAAGCTTAAAAATAGCTTTTGAGTATAATGGTATTTATTTTCATTCTAGTAATAAGAAAGATAAATATTATCATCAAGATAAAACTAAAGCTTGCTATAATGCTGGAATAAGGCTAGCACATATTCTAGAAACAGAATGGCAAGATAATAAAGATGGTGTAAAGGACAAAGTAAAAAGATTACTTTTTACAAATGAGTCTTTTAATGATGGATTTTTTCCAAGTACAAATTTGAAAGTTGTGCTTTCTGAACCAAGAAAGCACTCAGCTTGGAGATGGGAATATTACGATACAGGAGTAGAAGAGATTGAGAAAAATTAAGGATATTAGTATAGAGGATAAAGAATATAAAAAGTTTAAGAAAGCTTGGAAGTATGCGTTAGAGATGACTGAGAAAGAGGTTTATCAAGGTGCTGAAGGAATGACTCACAATTTAAATTCGCTTTCTTCTCGCTCAGGCAACCAGCTTCCATTTTCGTCTATAAATTATGGAACATGTACTCTACCAGAAGGTAGAATGGTAACAAAAGCCATTTTAGAGAATACAATTAAAGGCACTGGAGATGGACAGACTTCAATCTTCCCATGTCAGATTTTCCAGAAAATGAAAGGTGTAAATGATAAAGGCTCGCCAAATTATGACTTATATAAATTGGCAATAAAGTCTACATCAAAACGTCTTTATCCAAATTACTGTAATTGTGATTGGTCTAATGACCAGGATTTTTCTGATGTAAACTATAAACAAGAAGTACTAGATAATTTATCAGAAGAAGATAAGCAAAAACTATATGAGAAACTGAAAGATAATCTAAAACTGCAAGATTATTTTGGAATTGAAATAGAGGAGAAATAAAGAATAGGTGAGTGTAAAATTAAAAGCTAGGGAGTTTGATGTAAGAGCAATTCCTAGCACTATGGGCTGCAGGACCTATAGTGGTTATAACATAAATTGGAAAGATTCCTTCAATCAAGCCCTAAGAAATTTTATTGATAATGATATAGAGCCAGACTGTCCAATAAGTTCTGGCCATATGAAGGACGGCCGTGGTAATATTGCGCCAGCAACTATTATTTTGCCAACTTTGGCTATGGAAGCAAAGGCCAAAGCTACTAAAGATGGCAAGTTAGAATTTATCAGAGAATATTTTATGGACATTCTTGATAAAGCTATAGAAGACTGCAAAGACCAATTACTTGAGCGCTTTAACTGGATTTGTGCTCAATCACCTAAAGCTGCAAAGTTTATGTATGAAAATAAAACTTTCTACCACTATAATGGCGATTTAGAAAAAGAAGGAATAAGAGGCGCTTTAAAACATGGTACTTTAGCTATTGGTCAGATTGGGTTAGCTGAAGCATTACAAATTCTTATTGGATGCGATCATACCGAAGAAAAAGGCATGGAATTTGCACAAGAGATTGAGCAGCTTTTTGATAAAAGAGCAAAGGAATATAAAGAACAGTATAAATTAAATTTTGGCGTGTACTATACTCCAGCCGAAAACTTATGTTTTACAGCAATGAAAAAGTTTCAAAAGAAATATGGTCTTATTGATGGTGTTTCTGCATACAAAGATGAAACTAAAGTAGTAGATGGTATGATTGCAGCGTATAAAGAAAAGTATAATAGTGAGCCCTCTGAAGAAGAGTTAAAGGAAATGCGTAGTTTTGCAGCTGAGAAAATAAACATCAGCTACAATGTCTACGGCTAAAAATAGGAGAGTAAAAAAGTGAAGCGAGAAGACTTAGAACAGCTGTATAATAAAGCGTGTGAAAAAAATGTACTTGTACCCCGTAAGTTTATGACTAATAGTATGCACTGTTCCGTGTTTAAGAAGATGTCACCATTTCAGAAAATTGATGTAGAAAGTAAACTCACTGGGTATAGCCAGTCTGGATGTATTACATATGTAGAAATTGGTGATAAAGTACAGGATAACCCTGAAGCATTGGAGCAGATTGTAGATTATGCTATGAAGAAAAATATTCCGTATTTCGCATGTAATGTTAGCAACGACCGGTGTAATAGTTGCGGTTACATCGGTCTTATCCCTAAAACTTGCCCTAAATGTCAGGCAAGCAATATATCAAGATTAAGACGTGTAACGGGCTATTTGACGGGCGATTACACGTCTGCATTTAATGAGGGCAAGCAGCAAGAGGTAAATATGCGAGTAAAGCATACTGATTATCTTACTAGTGGCAAACGTTTTGAAAGTTAATTAAGTTTTTTAAAAGACTGCAATAAATAATTTGCAGTCTTTTTTATTTTAGGCTAATATTATATATATGGAAAATATATTTATAAAAAGCTATGATGAAATTAAAGATAAGCTGCCTATAAGAGTAAATTTTATT
>ERZ772932.1452-NODE-1452-length-11172-cov-5.947738_pt1 | contig 11172 bp, 8 predicted proteins | sample MGYA00511684_ERZ772932 | MGnify/ENA primary metagenome ERZ772932 (study PRJEB29015, sample SAMEA2738078) | human oral metagenome | biome: human oral; feature: human-associated habitat; material: saliva | place: China | collected 2210 ...
AAACTCCTTAATTACTGATACAACTTCCTCCACATCTTCGTCTGAGATGTATGGGTGAATTGGAAGTGACAGAACGGTATCGCACAGCTTGTTAGTAACAGAATAGTCGATTCTATACTTGTTCTCATCTCCAAATGCTTCCTGGTTGTGCATCTGCTTAGGATAGTAAATCATAGATGGAATTGATTTCTCCTTGAGGTGTGCCTGCAATGCATCTCTCTGCTCTCTGCTTTCAAGCTTTATTGTGTATTGAGCCCAGCTGCTTAGAAAACCATCTGGAATCACTGGTGTAGCTACAGCCCCTTCTAGAAGCTCTGTGTACTTAGCCGCTGCGCTATTAACATCTGTAACTTCGTACTCTTCAAATGCAGCTAGCTTAGGAAGTAGAATTCCTGCCTGAATCGAGTCTAGTCTGGAATTCATACCGATTCGCACGTTGTCGTACTTCATCTTGCCCTTGCCGTGCACGCAGTATGACCTGATAAGCTCTGCTGCTTCATCGTCATCTGTAAATATGGCACCGCCATCTCCATAGCATCCGAGTGGCTTTGCTGGGAAAAATGAAGTTGTCGAGATATCTCCAAAGCTGCATGCCTTCTTGCCATCGATTTCGCCTCCGAAGCCCTGTGCTCCGTCTTCGAGAACCTTTAGACCATACTTGTCTGCGATTTTTCTAATCTCTACAAAGTTAGCTGGCAGTCCAAATAAGTCAACAGGTATAACTACACTTGGCTTAAGTTCACCAGCCGTAGATACTGCATCTATAGCCTTCTCAAGCGAGGCAGGATCCATGTTGAACGTATCTTCATCTACATCTACGAATACCGGTGTCGCACCAAGAATCGAAACTACCTCTCCAGAAGAGAAGAAGGTGAAATCAGGAATGAATACTGCATCTCCCTTTCCAACTCCCCATGCCATAAGTGCAAGCTCAAGAGCATCTGTTCCGTTTGCACAAGTTACGCAGTGCTTTACTCCAACGTAAGCAGCTAGCTTCTCCTCAAGTTCGGAAACCTTACTTCCGCCGATAAATCTGCTACTAGCGATTACTTCATCGATGTTACGATCTATGTCATTTTTGAGTGCAACATACTGCTTCTTTAAGTCCCTAAATTCCATTATCTTCCTCCGCTTCTACTTGAATTCGCCTCGCATGTCAGTGCTTGCAAAATCTGTCAACGGAAGTCTTACTGGTACGCCTTCCTTCTGGCTCTTGTAAATTGCTAGAACCATCTCAAGTGCGTTTCTTCCAGCAACACCGTCTACGTACGGTGCTCTGTCTTCCTTAATAGCTTCGATTACATCTGCAAACAGACTTGTGTGCCCATTTCCGTATACATTGCTTGTCTCTTCTTCGAGGCCCTTGTTCTTCTGGTCTTCAGCGGTCTCGTCTTTGAAATCCCATACGTCAATAGTGTTAGTGGACTTACCGCCAACCTTGACTGTTCCATTTTCTCCAAATAGATACAGTGTCTCTTCGAGATTCTGAGGGTATACATTGGTGGTTCCTTCGATGGTTCCTATTGCGCCATTCTTGAACTTAACAACGGCAACTCCAACATCTTCAGCTTCTAGGTAATCGTGGAATTGCTGCCTAGTTGCTCCATATACTTCAACGACCTCATCTCCCATCATCCATCTGAGAAGGTCAATTCCATGGATGCACTGATTCATCAGGCAGCCGCCGTCTTCCTCCCAAGTTCCTCTCCAAGGAGCCTGGTCGTAATATCCCTTGTTTCTATTCCAGCGAACATTTATAGATGCGTGCGAGAGCTTGCCGAAGCGATTTCCTTCAATAGCTTTTCTAACTTCCTGAATAGCTACGTTAAATCTATTCTGATGACAAGCTGATACTTTTACATGCTTCTCCGCAGCTCTCTTGATAATCTCCTCTGCATCAGCCATATTCATAGCCATAGGCTTCTCGATAATCACGTTGACTCCAGCATCGATTGCATCAAGTGCGATAGCTGCATGCTTTCCACTCTCTGTTGCAATGCTCACAAGCTCTAGGTCATTCTCCTCGAGCATCTTCTTGTAGTCGGTATATCTCTTTATCGACTTGTCGTCTGCTAAATTGTGCTTTTCTAGAATTGCTTCCATCTTTTCTGGCACTACGTCGCATACCGCAACTATTTCTAGATTATTATTTACTGCAGCAGTCACGTGATTTGTTGCGATTCTACCGCATCCAATCAATGCATATTTCATTTAAATATCCTCCGGAATTTTAGCACTTAATTATCTGTATTGTATCAAGCTTATAGAAGGGAGATATTATCTCTCTCTTCTACGTCCTTGAATGCGTTGCGAGTATCAAAAATTGCCACTGCATTCTTTCTAATCATCTCATAGTCGTATGCATCGTGTGCAGTTGCGACTAGTATGAGATCATATCCCTTGATAATGTCAGCATTTATCTCGCTGATACCCTCATGCCACTCTCCATTTCTCTTATACTTTGGAATCCATGGATCATAGAAGTCTGTAACTGCGCCTCTTTCCTTGAGAATATCGATAACATTTAACGCAGGACTCTCTCTGTAATCGTCGATGTTGTTCTTGTACGCAACTCCGAGCACGAGTACCTTGGATCCATTGAGCGCCTTCTTATGCTCATTTAGAACAGATGCCGCTCTATCCACTGTGTACTCAGGCATCTTGTCATTGATTATCATTGAATTTTCAATCATCGATGTATGGAAACCAAACTCTCTAGCCTTCCATGTGAGATAATATGGGTCCAGAGGAATACAGTGGCCACCGAGCCCTGGTCCTGGATAGAATGCTTGGAATCCGTAAGGCTTGGTCTTTGCGGCGTCGATTACCTCCCACAGCGAGATTCCCATCTTGTTGCACAGAATCGCAAGTTCGTTTACGAGACCGATATTGATGTTTCTGTATGTATTTTCAAGTATCTTCTCCATCTCAGCGATTGCCGGTGAAGATACCTCATATATCTCGCCTTCGAGAACCTCTCTATACATCGCAGAAATTACTTCTGTTGCGTCTTTGCCAACAGCACCAACTACCTTCGGAGTGTTCTTAGTCTTGTAAATCACATTACCTGGGTCAACACGCTCCGGCGAAAATCCAAGGTAGAAATCTTCTCCGCACTTTAGTCCAGAGCCCTCTTCAAGAATAGGAAGCAATAGTTCCTCTGTAGTTCCCGGGTAAGTTGTGGACTCAAGAACAACCATCGTGTCATTAGATAGATGCTTTGAAATAGCCTCTGTGGAGGACTTTACATAGCTTATATCTGGCTCCTGGTGTTTATCAAGAGGAGTAGGTACACAAATAGCGATGAAATCAACATCTTTTACGAACGAGAAGTCCGATGTCGCCTTCATCATGCCTCTCTCTACGAGTTCCTTGAGGTCTTCGTTTACAACATCACCGATGTAGTTGTGTCCTTCGTTTACCATCTTAACTTTTTCTTCCTGTACATCAAAGCCGATGGTCTTGAAGCCAGCCTTAGCCTTTTCAACAGCGAGCGGAAGACCTACGTATCCTAGGCCTACAACTCCTACAGTAATGTCGCGCTTTGCGATTTTCTCGAGTAAACGTTCCTTCATGCCCATTAATGATACCTTTATACCTTTCTTTTATGCTTTTACTAATTTAACGACTAGCAAGAAAACTAACCGATTTTATATATAGAATTGGTTAAACTAATTCGAATTATTATATATAATAATAGCCTACAATGTCAATATTTCCAATGTGTGCATACATTTTAAAGTTCGTGTGAAATTTCATTGAATGCCTTTGATAAAGCTTTTTTTTCGCTTTCCCAGCACAATATTTCTTTAGATTTTTCTACATTGGATTTAACTTCATCATACAGCGATTTATTAATAACAAGTTCTTTTACTGCCGACGCAATACTGTCTGAATCATCCGGTTTTGCAATAGTTCCGACCTTATATCCATTAACAATTCTCTTAATTTCTGGTAGCTCTGAACCTACAACTGGAATTCCAGATTGAATACATTCAAACAGTTTATTGGGAAGTGCATAGTAATAGCTCTTTGAAACTGGGGAAATCATAACAATCCCCACATCAGCTGCCCCAACAAACTTCCAGAGTTCTTCGTGAGGAACTGCCTCATGAAATTCTACTCGACTGTCAACATTGAAATCTCTGCTCATCTTTCGAAGTTCGTCTAAATATTCAGTTGAGTCAGGATTTCCGACCACTATCAATCCAACATTCTCAAGATGTGGCATAGCTCCTATGGTTGCTTCTACACCTCTGCCTTTACATACTAAACCGTGATAAATCAATAGTTTTTCAACGCCCAGCTTCTCTAGTATCCGTTTTCTGACTTTCTCGCACTCTGCCTTGTTTATATCGAATCCCATGGGAATATTCCTAACAACTGCAGGCCTTTCTTTTAATTTATATAACTTTGCTATTTCATCCGCAATGCTATCGTTAACCACAACAGTCAACGCACTTCTTTTAATCATGAAGTGTTCCCAATGCAGTATAAGCCATTTCGAAAATCCAGATCTGTCCGCATTTCTTCCAATTTCAAATTCATGTGAATCATAAATTAACTTCGGCTTTTTTCTTGTAAAAAACGTCGATAGCCATCCAATCGTCAACGCTAGTAGATCATGTCCAGAAATAATGTCTGGACGCTGCTTTCTTGCAAAACTCGCCCACTGAAACAGGCTAACAAGCTTATTTATTGGGCTTGGGATTTTTTCACCTAGAGGCTTTGTCGTATATCTAAATACTTTGAAGTCTTCTACAGTATCTCTTGCCGGCTTATCACCAATATCGCCTTTTGCTAGGACAGTTATTTCAGCTCCTTCTTCTTGATATACAGAAAGTTCCCTGTAGTCCCTACTCTCATTTACCCATTTGCTGCAGCAAATCTTTAATAATTTCATCAAAATCCTCTATTGTTAATTAAGTCACTACCTTAGTATTTTGCGAATAAAAGGTGCGAATTTTTCAGTCTTATACTCTGTATGCTGATGAGTAGGGCTCTGCATAATCTCGTCAAACGCTTCGTCAGACAGTCCCAGCTTTTCTTTAATAATACTTATATATTCATTCATCATAGCTTCATCATAGGCTGGCTTCTGAAGCTCTTCCATTGCTTCTTCTCTAGTCATCTGCCCCGAAACCACCATGCTAGAAAGGTGAGAAGTTCTCTTATCTACACCAAACTTCTTTGGCAGCCAGTAAAGCTGAATAAATGCTGTTAGAATATTTTCAAGATGCTTGCTTCCATAGTATTTAAAGTCACAAAAATCTGCTAATTCCTTAAATGCACGTTCTCTATTATAGTCTATTAAATCAAGGGGCCTAAGCGTAACCACACTTCCCTTCTTTATTCTCATGTATTTCTTATAAGAAGTTATGAACTTTAGCTTATCTATTCCTTTTGTACCAAACTTCTTATGGATGTCTTTGATATTTGTAACATCCATTGCACTATATCCATTTCCCTTCTGCAGAACGCATTCAAGTGCAAAGTTGCCACCTGAAAGGAAATATTTTATGCCTTCTTTTTCTACTGTATCGTACAGAAATGCGAAGAGGATGTTATCTTGTGGAACGGCAACATCAGGAACTCCGGCTTTCATGTAGGCTAATGTTAGATCATTAAACTGCTCCGCATCAGGCGTGATTGTGCGCATTTCGATATTCGCAGCTTTACATAGTTTCCTGATATTCTCCTTTGAAACCTCTGTGTCATACCCATCATCAATATGCACTGCTAATATGCGAAGTCCCCATTTATAGCCTAAATATGCTAGGTACGCTGAATCAAGCCCCCCTGATATACCCATTATACAGTCATATTTTTTTCCGGCATTTTCGGATTTGATTTTATCGATCATCTCCTTTAATCTCTTCTCACCCTCTTCATTAGGGAAATACACATCTGTATTAATATGCGTCAATGCTTCCGTGCAGTAGTTACATACTCCATCTTCATCAAAGGTGATATGTGGATCAGCCTCGTTATTCATTACACATCTAGTACAATATTTAATCTCTTTCATCTTTATCTCCTCCATCTAGTGATAAAATATTTTGTCAATAAGTATATAAATTATGTACATTGCTGAAATTGACCCCAACATTTCAATAAAGAGAAATCGCATCAATTTCTTGTAATCTGCATTTATGACTTTCATACAAAGAAAGATATTAAGCAAGTTAATCACTCCGTCAGATACGGCATAGAAAATAATGGTTTTAAATATACCATACCCAAGGCGCCCCACAATTACAAAACACATCACATTTATTGCAAGTGTTAGGATTGATAGTAACAATGACATCCTAGGTCTATTGACAATAACAAATGTTCCGCTTATGCAGCTTGTACAGTATTTAAGCAGATAGTCAGCACCCAGTATTGTCATGTATATAGCAGATACACGCCATTTGTTACCGAGAGCTATTCCAACAACAGGCTCTCCAAATACAACCAACACAAAAATTGCTATGAAGGCTAAAAAGTAGTTTTTTCTTAGTAAATCGAGCGCAAAGTCCCCCACACGCTCACCTCTACCATTCCTAATTGCTAGCTCACGCTGATACACTTTACTTATCTGCGTTGAAATCAAAGCAATTGGAATGCTTAGAATTCTATTTGCCATCGTAAAGCCCCCTAGTGTTGCCTTGCTAAAGACATTTCCGAGATACTGAATAGGTATCTGTTGAGATGAAATGGATACGACGTTAGCAGGCATTTGCACTAGCGGAAATTCTTTATAAATAGAAAGTGTTCCCTTGAGTTCTGAAATAGAGAATCTTTCATTATACGGGTTTGCGTTTTTCATCATCAGCAAAATACTGAGCATGAGTGAGCAAATGGTTCCGATAAGGTATCCTGGCGAACTCCATCCAATTAATCCCAAAACAAGAGATATTCCTGAATTAGAGGCAGCCATTATTATCGGATTCCAAAACAGTACTCGATATAGCCCTTTTCTGTTTACATATGCGTAGAAAAGCTGCTGCTGGATGAAGAAATATGAGTATATCGCGAGCAGTATGCATGCCAAACTATAGTTGAAATTTAATGAAAATAATTTGAATCTACCTGATATTGCAATCAGCACGATACTTCCTATTATCATACTTATTATGCTAAAAACACTAACTATCTGACATAGTATCTTAGCTGTTCTATCATCCTTCGGAATCAAAATTGCCATCACAAGGCCTAGACCCACTACAGTTGTGATAATTGCTCCATCCGATACTATTAAATCATAGGTGCCAATCTCTGCAGGGGAATATACCCTAATTATGAACAATAAGAAAAATGTGTTTATTGCATAACCAATTATATTTCCTGAAACCAGAGTCGCTATGTTCTTTGCTATTGCTGATTCTTTAATTTGTAAAATGTATTTCTTCATCCCTGTATTCCAACTACTATTTTAGACACAAGTTACTACATGCATCATTATGACCACGGAGCGGTTTATCTTCACTACACTTGCTTTTATAAAACAATGATATGAAGATTAAGAACATCATCGGACCAAGCACAATTGAATTAAGCAAAAAAGCATCATTTAACCCTAAGAAGACACACATCGAAGTTCCGAGGAGAAGTTCATACCCGATGTTTTTTTGTGCAACATCTAAAAGCTTTAATATTGTTGCAAGTAGTATGCCTTCTGCAATGTATCCAACAACTCCAAACCTTGCGTGACATTCTGCAAAGTACCCTGTATTAGATACTGCCTCAGGTGTTCCATAATATATTCCTGAGATTGCACGAGTATAGTCTATGTCCACGTACCTTGCATCAAAGTGGAGAAACCATGTTGGGAATAATCCACCTAATCCCATCTTCGGACTTTTACTGAAATAATCAAAATAAGCAAATTTATTTTGAGCAGACAACAGCATCACTCTTCGTCCAAAGAGTGAAAATATTTCTAAGAATATATTGTTACCAGGAATGTTAACAGATGAAAGTGCTACTAATACAGAAATTCCAAAGCACAGGCACGATATCATTTCTATATAAGAGTCTTTTCTTTTTATCCAAAATGCTACAATAACCACAACTATAGATATAAACAAATTTGTTTTATGCCCATCGTATAGATATATTACGAAAATCATTGCAATAAAAATTGATGCTTTTTCGAAATTTTTTTCTAATATGTATTTTGTAGCAAAGAATGGGATAATTACATTTGTAACCCAGGACAACACATATCCTGGATATTTCCCTAAACTAAAAGCTCCTGACGCTCTAAGGTCGTAAACATTATAAATATTAAGTGCAGTAAGGGTAGGTAGTCCGTTTTTCTTTACAATATAAGCGAAAATTAAAAAGCACATTAACATCATCAGAATCTCGATAAATCGAGAGTACTTTAGGTTTGGTTCTAAGAGCTTTTTTTTCACACCAAAATCGATATTATTAACCACGAAAATGGTTAAGAAAAAGGAGAAACATATCCCGTTATAACACAGTGCTTCCTTGTTACCAAAAGCATAGATCGTCGTTATTGGAATAATCTGCATTATATAAACCAAGGTTATCAAAAATGTTGATACGTTTCGTTGTTTATGATTAATGGCAACAAAAATAATTATCAACCATATGATACCATTCAAGTATTTAATCAAATTGAAGTCCCTTGTATAAACATTTATTTCTAATGTTGACAACCATGAATAGTATTTATAATCCAAGGAAACTTTTAGCAGGACTATGGAAATTACCAGAATTTTTATTTTTTTCCCGCTAAATAATTCCGCTAAACTCGTTTTACCCAACATTTATGAAACCTAAAATTTTCTTTTCCAACCTGATCAATTTATTGATTGTAATCCTAACATTTTCACTAATATCTGTTTCCTCGTTTGATATGATAAGAACAAAGTTTTTAAAATCACTAATTCTATCAATTGCATTAACATCATCAACAATACAACCTATATATTCAGCATTTGAATCCATCTTTTCTATTAATTCAGCAATATGCTCTAGATAGTTTCTTCCCGAATTAATTGCTATGAATCCAATGCCATCACGCTTAGCATCTAGCTGTCTTAAATCTGCAGCTAACACATCTACATTCACATCGACCGAACTTGTACCAAGTACTGGTATTTCGTATTCCCTTTCAACGAGATTTGCAAAGTCTAGCTTTTGTCTTCTAAGGTATGTATATACAGCAAACATAACCGCAACAAAAGCACCGAATATCCCGCCAAGAATACTCGACTTTATGCCTCGTTTAATATAACTCGTGTTTGATGCTGTATCTGCTGAAGGAATCTGCAAAGACCTCACAGCCTCGTTGATTTTATCACTTTCAAGCTTCAAATTATCAAGGTTTGCACGGTACATCTTCTGCCTATTGTATAAAGACTGCTTTGCAGCTTCGCTAGATTTAGCAACAACAGTAGAAAACTCCACCCCTTGCAGCCTGCTACTTCTTTCGGTTTCTAGGAACCTGACCACATTGTTTGCAACATCTTTGGCTTTGTAACCTTTTATGCTATAAACGTATATGTTCCCAACAACCATCCCATCCGACACCGACTCGCTTTTTCCGCTTTCATTCGTAGCATCTGTATCCGGTAGCTGTACAATATCCCATTTATATCTTTCAAGAATGCTGTTTTCTTTACCAAATAAATTACTACTGTTGGCTGTCAATAGCACGTTTTCTACCGCATTATAACTAGTCTCGCTTGTTGTAGTGATTTTAATTCTGACACTTTCAGATGAAAATGCATCGATACTCATAATAGGATTTTCACCTATTAATTTAATTGCAGATTTCTTCTCTGCATTTATAGCATCTATAGTGCCTGTTAAGACTTGGCTATTTTTGTTATATTCTTTAAGCTCTTCTTTATAGTTTTGGGTGCTATTTATATTATTCTCAGCACCTTTGCTTTGCTCTCTAAAATCTGAATATACTCTAAATCCGCCGACAAAAACAGCTGATGCTATAACTATTATCCCTATTGTTTTTTTATACTCTTTAATAATCGATAATAGTTCTTTTACTGATATCTTCTTATCCATTAAACACCTTGAATAACTCTTTCTGCTTGTATAAAACCATATATTCAGACACTAGAACTTCTCTATGATATTCCCAAATTCATCCAGCTTGCCTATTGGCCTAGCCGGCACGCCAGCAACTAGTGTAAAGTCAGGTACATCCTTTGTAACAACCGCTCCTGCTGCAACCATTGAGCACTTTCCAACAGTGTGTCCACATACGATTGTCGCATTTGCACCGATAGAAGCCCCTTCTTTGACTAGTGTCTTTCCGTAGTTCTCCGAGCCCTTTGGGTAGCGAGCTCTTGGGGTAAGGTCATTGGTAAACACGCATGATGGTCCGCAAAATACTCCATCTTCGAGTGTAACGCCTTCATAAACCGATACATTATTCTGAATTTTTACTCTGTCACCAATCTGCACGTTGTTGGCAATATTTACGTTCTGTCCTAGCGAGCAATTCTCACCTATCTTTGCTCCTGGCTGAACGTGACAGAAATGCCAAATCTTGGTTCCTTTTCCTATCTCTACATTGTCATCTACATAGCTGCTCTCGTGTACAAAATATTCGCTCATTTTAAGCCTCCTTCGTGATTACCCTTACAAGCTTTTCTGCGGCATCTCCCGCCCCATAGTAATCTTCTTTTTCATCAGAAATAACAGTATTATTAACTTTATCAAGTATGTCCGCTTCGTCGATATGAGCGAGCACATTGTGATTTCCGTTAAGTGTTTCAATCCACTCCGTCTGCTCACGCAGCGTCACGCATGGTGTGCCGAGAATATACGCTTCCTTCTGAAGCCCGCCAGAATCGGTCACAACCTTAACTGCATTCTTTGTAAAATACAGCATCTCGAGATACCCTATAGGCTCCACACATACGGTATTTTGCAGATGCTCTTCCTTGTTTACCTGCTCAATCATCTTTCTTGTTCTAGGATGAGCCGGTAGGATAACTGGTGCGTCGAACTTCTCAAAAGTATTCAGAATCTTGCGAACCTTCTCAATCGTATCAGTGTTTTCAGCTCTATGAACAGTGGATAGATACCACCTATCTAGCTCACAGCGTTCACCAAAGATGTAGTTGAGATCAGCAAAGTACTGACTGCGAGCCTTCTTGTCTATCTCCTGTGAATAGTAAAGAACCG
>ERZ772932.1454-NODE-1454-length-11168-cov-21.635562_pt1 | contig 11168 bp, 15 predicted proteins | sample MGYA00511684_ERZ772932 | MGnify/ENA primary metagenome ERZ772932 (study PRJEB29015, sample SAMEA2738078) | human oral metagenome | biome: human oral; feature: human-associated habitat; material: saliva | place: China | collected 2210 ...
CAGAACAAAAAACTGAATTGACACAACGTGTCTTCCACGAAGTTCTTTCAATGGATGATGCCTTGAACTAAGATTCAAATAGCTCTTAAAAACCAGTCGGAAACGGCTGGTTTTTTCATCCCCATCGCAAGAGTATTCTGAATTTTGAAAGAATTTAAGAGCCTACCATATAGGGTTTGACAGCGCTTTCTTCAAGTGTTATAGTAGAGCTGTAAATAAGATAGAAGGGGTGATCCTATGTTTTTAACATTTATTTTCGCTATTATTTGGCTCTTTATCCTGATTGCACTGATCTTCTTAGCAACCCTTCTCGTCCAGGATAGCACCGTGCAACACCACCACCCGAGTTAACGAATGATAAACCTAAACAATAGCTATTCTAAACGAATTCAGAAAGGATAAGAAACAAACTAGAATTGTCAAATTTTAGTTCTTTATTTCTTAAAACATTTATTAGAGTACATTAAGAGTCTGTAACCCTTGATTTAATAACGTTTTTCGGTTTTTAAAGGCTCATTTAATATTCTTAGACTTCCATTCAAACTCCACAAATCACTGAACAAAAAAACGACCCTCAAGGGGTCTATCATTTACGAGTTCAGCAGGCAAGATCTAGCACCCTCACAAGGTGCTTTTTTTATCTTGAAAAATGGTAGGCGTCCGCGTACCAATGGGTACTCGAAGGCCTACCACCTACTTGAATTATATCATATTTTATACACTTTTCACATTTTAAAAGTCTTTAAATGAATTTTTAACACAAAAAAGGCGCGTGCTTTTGATATACCATATCAAAAAATGGTAGACAACCGCGCACCTATGGGTGCTCGACCGCCTACCACATAGTTAAATTATAGCATATCTTGACCGTTTTTCATGTCTATATAAATTAGACCATCTCCCCCCTGCTTTATTATTCGTAAAAGAAAAGAAAAAGCACTCAGATTTCTCTAGGTGCTTAATATTCATAGCCGATTTCTTTTTTTATTTTGTCAAATTCTCGCTTCACTTTCGTGTCGGATATATAGCTTTCAGCAAGTGGACCATAACCAACTCCTTGAGGGTTAGCTAAAATACTTTTTACATTATCAACATCTTCCTCAATGTAGTTATCTGAAAAGCTCATCCATTTTAAAAATGAATCCAATAAAACCTCGACAACAAACCCTTTACGCTCTAAATCAACCAAAGCGCAACGTCCGTCTGTTAGTGTAACTAGAATGTTGTTACGACTGTCGTCTATACCTATGATTTTATTTAACTCGAACAATTTGTAACCTTCTTTCACAACAAGATAAATAGAAGAGGTAATGGTGTTTCTCGGTGTAATTATATCATTTTTGATAGATTTTTGTTTCTCCAAAAAGGGAATTTTTCGTACAAAATAGGGCGCGTCCTCTTTCTGAATGAAGTATAGCCCCGTTATTTAACAGCAGGGGCTAAAATAGCCTCTAAATTACGAATTGCGCTACTTTTAACACGGCTGATAGTGCTTGCTGAACGGTCTAGCGTTCGTGCTGTTCTTTCCCTTGAATAACCATGAATATAGAAATACCTTAATACAAGTTTCTCTAGTGGATCTCCCAACCTCTCAATCGCTTCTACTGTTTCTGTTCGCTCATCTAGTAACTGCTCAAGTTTTTGATAGATCTGATCCGATTTATCGATTATACTGACATTTAATTCTTCCGTTTTGTTCCCTCTCTTTGTCCTTATTGGATCATGGGAAAGAACTTGTCCTTTTAGAACTGATGACTTTAACGCTATCAATTCATTATTTAACGTTTCTACGTCTGTCTCATAGTTTTTCAAGCGATTTAATCGCTGTTTTGCGTTCATATTCATCTCCTATCCCAACCAATTCTCGTGGTTCGCTCGTGGTTCAAACCTAGACTACTAAAACAATCTATTAAATTTTAGCTATCCCAGATAACCAGAGACTATCACCTTTTCTAGCGTAGTTTATAAACTTCCGATAGTGTCTATAATACTTGCTTTGTCTCATATACTTTGGCCTTTCGGGGAAACTATCAAACATATATCCACCACGTTTGGGGCTCCAGTCTGGTTCTACTTTTCTAGCTTCTCTTAAGGCTCTCTCCCAATAGTATTGGCAATCTGTCTTACTACGGTTTAGAGTATCTTTATATACCTGTTGACATATACCACAAGCATAAAGTAAAGACCTCTTATATAGTTTTCTGCATTGCCTATCACAAACTGGACAAATGAAGAAATAGCGATAACCGCCCATAGTTCCAGACAACCGTGCTAAATCAATATGATTCTTACCAAAAGTGATAAATAAATTATCTAGGTTTATCTCTAACCTTTCCCCGTCTAACTCACCAATACCATGGGTTAGCTTTTTATTTTTCATTGGCTTTATCAATGCCTCTATAGAAATAGATTTTATATTTTCCATTCGTTCAAAACACCTCCTATATATAGAAAACCCAAATCTATTGCCTAAATGTCAAAAGGGGATTGCTCCCCTTCCTGTGTTTTATTGACCAGAATAATCAGCAAGGCCTTTATATTCGCCCTCTACGTCCAATTTTTGGAGTAGGCTAATACTTTCATCGTCCAGCATTTCCAACGTACCAAAAGCGGTCATAGAGTCCATAGGGATAGGCTTATCAGAAAGCAAGCGATCAGCATAGTCTAATAGCTCCAGCTCGTAGTCTGTGACCTTATTCAGCAAGCTCTCAAAATCCTCTGACTCTTTGAGTTGAGCCACGCGCTCCTGTTTGTAACGTTCTTCAAAAGTTTCAGCCTTACCTGTATTTGTTTTTAGTGTCATGTTTTTTCTCCGTTTCTTAGTTTAAGGTAAATTATGTAATTATTTTATGATTTGTTACCTTCTTTGGTGATTTTGTTACCTTCTAGGTAACATAGTCCAGCACTACTGCCACAAGGGTTTAGACCACTTTGTTACCATGTTACCTTCTTTTGAAGTCCTTACCCTTATATATAAAATATATCTTTTTTTCCTATATAGAGAGTTAAAAAGAAGGTAACAAGGTAACATTTTTCTAAAAAAGTCAGTCATATCAAGGGCTTAACTGCGTTACCTTCTTCGTAAACAAGGTAACAAGAAGGTAACATTTCGCGTTAAAAACCTATATGTATCAAGGGTTTATGGCGATTCAAAGAAGGTAACATTTTTAATTTTTAACTATCGCATGATTGGTTTTGGCTAGTTTAGTTCTTTCAAACTCTAATGGATCCAATTTATCATAATCTTCAATCTTAACACGCGCCCTTTTAAGTCTGTAACGATAAGGCGTTAGCTGTTGTAAGTGCCTGATAGTTTCTTTACCAGCCCCGTAAACATTAGGCTTGGGTATTCCCATATCTTCAGCATAGTGTTTTAGTGATCTGGTCAGTATAAAAACAGGTACTACGTCCAATTCATGCCAACCTTTTTCCATGTATTCATGCTTAACCCATGAAAGCAAATAGTCATTATCCTCTTGGTACTCTTCTAACAAGCCTTTGACTGCTTGGGGTTCGATAAAGTGAGTAAATGGCTCTTGATTAATAGCTTTATATAGAGCGTATTCTAGTACTTCCTTGTTTGCTAAAAACTCATTTTTTATCCATGGCTTTTCCTTTTCCCCGTTAAAGTCAGCGTTAAAAGGTACGATCATAATTCTACGATACCAGCCTTTTGTTTTATTACCACCATTGGGGATATAGTTGCCCGAAAAGATATTGAATAGCTTAAAAGTAGCTTCAAAAGCTGGGCGACCTTTAGGATTTACTAGAACGGTATCACCGCTGGTAATACTCATAAGATCAGACGGATTTTTCAAGTATTCGTTAGGTGCTTCATCTCCAATATTGCAAACTTTACCTACCAAAGTTTCAAGGTTGTGCTTTTCAGCAAACTGAGCAGGCTTTAGGGCTGAAATATTGCTTTCTCCTATCAGATTGATAAGGAAGCGCTGGAATGTTCCCTTACCATTGTTACCGTCCCCATAGAAGATAGCGAACTTATTCCGTGTATGATTGGGGTTAATAGCTTCAAGGATAATCTGCCAAAACAGTGTTACTAACTCCCTATCGTTACAGGCGATTGAGTTCAGCCAATCATCAAAGGTTTTTCCTTTCCTATCTGTTGGGACTTGTTTAGGCGCATGATAAGCCGTGCTTATCTTACTTGTAATTACATATTTAGGACTAAACGGGAGTAGTTCCTTTGTTTTCAAGTTAATAATCCCGTTATTCACGGGTATAAGGTCAGCGCTTTCTAAAGGCTTTTGTATCTTTGTCAGTGTTCTGACCATTAGCTTAATCTGAGGCCACTCTCTGGGTTTAATTCTCACATCAAAAGTTTTACATAAGAAGTTGAATAGATCATTACTAGCAGTATATATACCCTCGTCTAAATCATAGATATAGAGTAAGCTATAATCAGGTACGTTGCTCTTGCTGATAAAAGTAAACGTGACAATATCACTTAGTATTTTAGCAACTGTGAAGGTTTGAGGCATGGCGACTTTCTCGCTAACGTCCCCAGTAGACTCGTTTACCTTAGTTTCAGTATGTTCCGCCCGCCATTTTTCACCAGCCTTAAAAATAAGGTTTTCTAATTCCTTCATTGTTTTTGGTGGTCGCTCTTGGTCACGCGCTTCATTGATTTCACTTTCAAGGCTTTTTAGTTCTTCTTTTTCTATGGCTCTATCCTCGCTTTCTATATTCTGCCCGTGCTATGCTCGTAAAAGTACGGTCTAGTTCTTCAATCGGTAATGGTTCAGCCGTAACACTATTAGCTATCTTAGTCAGCTCATAAGCAGTTTCTAGGTCGCAATCAACCCACTTATTAAAGAGTGAGCCAACAAAGCGCGTGAGAGCCATATTACGCCCTCCCTCGTCTCCAAAGCCATTAAAAAGCGTATCTATCACCCTCATAGTGATAGACCGCTTGCAACTGGAGCGCTGGGGTGTTTGAGATCGCACACCTTGGCCAATTCTTTGATTCTGGTTTGATTTTGGTACTGGATAATCTAGCCCATGAACTACAATTTTTTGATAGTTTGCTGGATCTCCTGTTGTAACTGGCAACCCCTGAAGTTGTGACCATGTTAGACTGGCCATATCAAAAGGTAGTCCTATCTTGTCAGCTATCTCTTGCACTACCTGCTTATATGTCGCTTCATTCATAACATTCTCAGGCTTCACTACAAGGCGATACCGAGGCTTTTGAGCAGTGTGTTTGATAGTTGGGTATAAGATATAGGAGTAGCCAAATAAAGCTCTAGAAACGGCTTTTATGAAGCTTTCAGACGTGTATTGAATATCGTCATAGTCAAGAAAAATCAGATCCCGATATAACAAGCTAGTATTATTACGCTTATAGCTCCCATTGCTCTCAGGGGTTACTTTCCCACTGATACAATAGGGAGCTTGTGTACGTTTATATTCCTCTATGTTTACACCTTCAGGAACTATTAGAGGCTTAAAGTGTTCAATATACTGAAATGGCTCAATCTTATCAAATGGATAAACTAGATTATTTTGAAAACCTCTAGCCTCGTAAATTACCATTTTCAACCCCCAAAAAGTTCAAGATATCACTCACTTTATAATAGACTTTCCGTGTATCTTCTAGTGGGGGCTGGTAGCGTCTTAGCCCTGCATTTTCCCACTTTTGCAACGTCTTATATTTTATGTCTAATTCTTCCATAGCTACCTGAGCTGAAATTAAACCCGTTAAACGTGGTTTGATTGTATCACGCGCCCCTAAATAATTCTCAACGAGGTCTAAAACGCCATGAGCTAGCTCTTGCTCGCTCTCTTTACTGAGACTAAACATATTCATTACCTCCTTTCAGTAATGGCTTATAACTCTCTAAATCAGCGTTTAAAAGGACGGTTAGACGCTTCTGCTCCTCCTGTACTTGATTATAGAAGGCCTTTGCACCGTCCAATAGCTCTTCCTGATTGGCTGGGATAAAATACCCTCTAAAAGCTCCATTACGTACACCAACGATAGGAACGCCGTAGCGCGTGATCAGACGACTAATACTATCCTGTACGGCTCTTTTTGATAATTTGGTGATTAGGCTGATTTCTGCCCCTGTAATTGAGTTCTCAGACCCTACTTTTATTAATTTTAATACTCGCTTGTCATTTACGGTTAGGTTCATTCATTTCCCCCTCATCAGCTTTATTTAAAAAGGTTATTTGCCCACTCATTACCCCATAAAGCATGGTTTCTTGATTTTTTATAATTGTATCTATAGTACTTTGGATAAGATCCATTACCTGATGATCTATCTGATTAAAAGATAATAAGCCTCTGGTTACTGCTAAATTTTTTGCATCACTTAAACACATATTTAGAAAAATCTCCTTAGTAAAATATGGCTTATCTGGCACTTCTTCAGGGTTAGGATATATTTTTAGGACGCTGTTTGAACCGTGTTCATTCATGTTATACTCCTTTGTAGTTCTTGAGGTATTCCTGCTGTTGACTAGGTTTCATTTTTAGAAAATGTTCCACCTCTGTAAATTGCAATAGATTAGGATTTTCCGCCTTTACTCCATTCATAAAAGCGTCAAATTCTTTTTCAGTCATGTTGTCTAAGTCTAGTGTCATTTTATTGCTTCTAATCAATCATCATTCCACGAGTATATAAGGATGAGTCTGTCCATGAATCCAAAACGTTCTTTTTCCCTCGTTTTTTCTTTGCGATATCAACCGCTATGACTTCCCACACATAATTTAACACTTGGTCTGGAGTCATGGGGTAGTCATTCTCTTTAGTTATTTCAGCTAGGTATGCATGTAAGAAAAGAAATCCATCAAAGTTAGAAAGTAGTTTTATAAACTTAGTATCACCCCAAAAATCTCTATAATAGGACTCTTCTTCACCTTCCAGTTTGCCTATTACCTCAGCAATTACATTTAGTCTCATCTTTTCAGCCTGTTCCTTAAGCGTTTTTTGTTGCTCATGGTATTCCGTGCTGGTTAGTTCATTGTAGACATCGTCCAAGTCATTTAAAACTCTACTGATTGCTCTTTTGGCTATGATATTTCTAACCCCTGTAAGACTTCCTTGTATTTCTTCTAAATCTGTTGAAATAGCTTCTAATTTATCCGCTAACATGTTTTTTACCTCTATTTCTATGTTTGTGTAATTGCTCTAATGGGCTTTTTAATGGTTGTTTCCTACTACTAGCTAATTTCACGCTCAGAGTCGCCAAATTGAAAGCGTGAGAAAGTACCAGTTTAAAGAGTTAGCGCTCTCTGTATAGTCAAAGTACCCTAGATATGCTATAATCTAGGTATAAATCTTTACTAAAACCTCTTTAATAATAGCTTGCCTGCTTTTTGTTAATTTTGTTTTAGTGATAGTGTGAAAGGCTCTGCGGTGTGGTTATTGCTAAGCCTTTTTGTTGCGATCACGCGCCTGTTTGGCGTGTTTTTTTATTTCTGAATGCCATAGCTTTGATTTCCTGATAACTCATATTCAAGCTAATCATAGCTATTGCCATATCCTCAAACGCTTGGTACTGTTCCAACTCCTCGCTGGTCAAGCTATCAATGCCATTGTAGCCCCCACGTTCTTCCACTAACTGCTTAGCGTTCCTATCGGTCACTGCCTTTAATAGCAAGTTATTCATGGTGCTGTGCGCGTGCTTTGGTGCTTGTTCCCAGTTCTCAATACTGTCATGCAGTGTTTTTCTTTTTGGCTTTTCTAGAGCCCTCTGCATACGAAACTTAGAAAGTTCCTCACGCATTTCAAAGAATGCTTTGACTAGGTTTGTTTTGAAGTTGGCCACTTGCTCAGTATTCTTTAAGAAAGTAACTAACAAGGTCGCTTGTTGCTCGTTCAAGATATAGTTCTTGGCATTCTGCCCACTTTCCATAGCTTGGATTTTAAATCCAACCTTTCCGAACCGTTCAAACCTTGCTTGATGTTTGCGGATCGTTTTAGTTATTGTATGATGTTGCAATCCTGTACACTCTGCCACGATACTACTAAGTGTATACGGCTCTTTTTTGCCGTCCATATAGACCAGTTCCATTGGTTACTCCTTTCTATTTTGGTACTATTTTTTTCGTACTTTTTCCTAAAAAAATAAAATCCATCGGCACATTATAAAGAGCACTCAACTCCTGTAATAAATCTAGCGGAATTTTAGTGCTATCTTTTTCGTACTTCGCTATAGTCTGAAAACTTCTGTTAATTTTTTCGCCTACCTCACGAAGTGTGAAACCTGATGATATACGTGCACCTCTTAAGGTTATTTGTTTCATGAAAAACATTTCCTCCTAATCTTTGTTACCTTGATTGTACTATTTTTTTCGTACTTTGTCAACGAATTTCGAAAAAAGTTTTATTTTTTTCGTACTTTGTGCCTCTGTTTGTGTTATAATCTATGTATAACCTAGAGTTAAGGAGTTAGAAAAGATGGCTAAAAACAGTCCTCAAGATATTAAAAATAGAGAGTATTTCTCTAATAATCTTAACCGTGTTATGAAAGAAAAAGGTATCAGACAGATAGACCTGCATAATGCTTTAGAAATTCCTAAAAGTACAATAACTGGTTATGTAAAAGGTAGATCAATGCCAACATCTGGCAATCTTCAAAAACTTGCTGATTATTTGGGAGTGAAAAAATCTGATCTTGACCCTCGCTTTTCTGACAAAGATGTCTACAAAGAATTTTTATATATGTTAGATAAACAATTAGACGAAGAAAAATACCTCGTAAAAAATGTTTCAAAAGATAAAATTTTTCAGAAAGTAAAAGAGAGAGAGAAAAGGGACAAGGAGATAATTGAACTAGCAAAGAGTAAAAATTTCCCAATCAGTCCTGAAGAGTTTCTCACTACTATCACTGAATCATTAAATGAATACAATCCCAAAGACAACTATGAAGTTTTAAATGCCCTTGCGCTAAAGACAAGTAATATCCTATTCTGGCTAGATATTGTATTTCAAAAAACAAGTAGTGAATTCTACATAGTTTTTGAAGATAAGGAATTCAACCAAGAATATTACAACAAATTATATAAAAAGTTTGAAAATCTATTTGAAGAAATTAAGTCTTTAGCTCTTCAAGAAGCTAAGAAAGATAAAGAAAATCTAGATGATTTTGCGTTACTTTGGGGTATAGACTAACTCACGCGCCACAATGTATAAACCACAATAAAAGCAAACATTAAAAATAAAAATCGGCGCTTTCGGCCCCCCTAAAAGAGCAATTTAGATTGAAGCGCGTGATTTCTCTTTGTTCACTCTTTGTCCAACACCGTAATTCTAGAAGAGATAAAACGAAAATTAAGAGCTTCTTGCAAGTTAAAGCATGATATAAACCACACACTAAAACCTTTTTAATAATAGCTTGCCTGCTGATGAATTAGAAAGGTTTTCGATCATGAAAATTACAGAATACAAAAAGAAAGACGGTACAACCGTATACCGCGCTAACATTTACTTAGGGATTGACCGAGTAACGGGAAAAGATGTAAAAACTAGTATCACGGCTAGAACTAGAAAAGAGGTCAAGCAGAAAGCCAAAGAAGCAGAAATATACTTCATTCAAAATGGTTCTACTAGATTCAAAGAAGCGACACTTAAAACTTATGAAGAACTTACTGAATTATGGTGGGAAAGCTACAAACATACAGTAAAGCCAAATACTCAATATAGTGTTAGAAAAATGTTAAATAATCATATTTTACCTCTATTCGGTTCTTATAAACTCGACAAGCTAACTACCCCACTTATCCAAAATATAGTCAATAAACTTGCTGAAAAGACCAACAAAGGGGAATCAGAGGCTTACTTATACTATGATAGGATTCACGCGCTTAATAAACGTATCTTACAGTATGGTGTTACTATGCAGGCGATACCGTCCAATCCTGCGCGTGATGTTGTTTTACCTCGTAACACTCAGAAAGCAAAGCGTCAAAAGATCAAACACTTTGAAAAAATTGAGTTAAAAACGTTTTTAGATTATCTAGACAACTTGGATAGCAACAGATACCGCTATTTTTACGAGGTCACTCTTTACAAGTTCCTGCTTGCTACTGGTTGCCGTATCAATGAAGCGTTGGCGCTGGAATGGTCTGATATTGATCTAGATAATGCTGTTGTCCACGTTACAAAGACACTAAATTATAAAATGGAAACCAATAGTCCTAAATCAAAATCTAGTTACCGTGATATCGATATTGACCCCAAAACGGTTACAATGTTAAAACAGTACAAACGTAGACAAACCCAAGAGGCTTGGAAGATAGGACAAACTGAAATAATAGTCTTTTCAGATTTTATTAATGGTTACGCTAAAAACGGTAGCCTTTTTACAAGATTAAAAACACATTTTAAACGTGCTAAAGTGCCTAATATTGGTTTCCATGGTTTTCGCCACACTCACGCTAGTTTGTTATTAAATGCTGGAATACCATATAAAGAACTCCAACATAGACTAGGACACGCTAAGTTATCCATGACAATGGATACATACAGTCACCTCTCAAAAGAGAGTGCAAAAAAAGCCACTTCATTCTATGAAACAGCTTTAGGGAGTTTGTAACTGAACAAATAACTGAACAAAATCAGAATACAACGTATTACGACAAGCAAGAAACCCTATAACAATAGGTTTTCTGATACCTTAAACTTCAACTTACAAGATTTTAGTTCTGTCTCTCGTCCTTTTTTGCTATAATAGAAACAGATTATTTAGTAAGAAGGAAATTATGGAAGAGTCAAAACAGATCAACCAAGTGATCGACGTCCTGATGTTAGCTGGAACCCTCCTGATAGAGAGCGGTTCTGAGATTCACCGGGTCGAAGATACCATGATCCGGATCGCCCATTCACAGGGAATCGTCGATTGCAATGTTTTAGCGATGCCAGTCGCTATTTTCTTTTCAATTGAGAATGCCAATGTCACGCGCATGAAACGGATCTTGCGGACCAATTACAATATCGAAAAAGTCTGTGATGTCAATCAGATCTCTCGTCAACTCGTCTCTGGAGAGATCGATCTCGAGCAAGCCTACCAGGCCCTGAGCGAGTTAAAAAGAAAGCGTGTTCCTTATACCAATCTCCAGTTGACCATTGCAGCAACCCTCAGTGCACCTTTCTTCTCCATCATGTTTGGAGGAAATTTCTACGATGCCATTGGAGCGGGTA
>ERZ772932.1457-NODE-1457-length-11163-cov-4.323821_pt1 | contig 11163 bp, 8 predicted proteins | sample MGYA00511684_ERZ772932 | MGnify/ENA primary metagenome ERZ772932 (study PRJEB29015, sample SAMEA2738078) | human oral metagenome | biome: human oral; feature: human-associated habitat; material: saliva | place: China | collected 2210 ...
CAGCGGACGTCTAAGGATTTTCGTGCACCATGTTCAGCGTGTTCAGACGGAGTGTATGGGGAAAAGCTTCAGTTTTTGAAAAGCGCGTATGGAATTGCGCTAGCGCAGCCTACTCATGAAATGCTCAGAAATAACCCAAGAACAAGAACTCAAGATGTGCGGGTATTTCACCAGTTCAACAGCACCTTACCCAAAGATTCGCTTATCGATCTTGGGCAGAATATTTATTGTGTCACGCCCGCCTTGGCAATCTGTCTTTTGTCTAGGAAACAAACGTCTCTACATCAAATTGTGCTCGCAAATCTTCTTATGGCCACCTATGGCTATCTACCGAATGGAGAACTCTGCGAATTGTCCTCTCCTTTGATCACAAGAATCGAAATGTTATCTGTGTTGAATACGCTCGATTCATATTCACCAGGATTGCGCTCTACACAAAGAAACATGCGATATTTCTTTTCTGATGCCGCTTCTCCTATGGAGCTCAAAATGGCTATCAGATCTGCTCTGCCCTATCGTTGGGGCGGATTTAATCAAATGCCGCTCGCATTAAACAAATCGTATATGATAAAAGACCAGATGAATCCTACTGCTGATGCAAAAGAGCGAAAGCTTGATTTGCTTTTTGGCAAAATGCCTACATCGAATGCGGCTGGGCTTAATTTAGTTGCTATCGAATATAATGGTGCATACCATGATGACTTCTACCAGCAAAGAAAAGACAATCAAAGAACAAATGAGCTGAATTCGGTGAGTATTAAGGAGTACTTTGTGAATGCGGATATCTACAGAAACCAGCTCGCAATGCAAAATATGTTCCTGAGTATCAAAAAAGACTTGGGAGATAGCAATCTGTACCGGATTAGGCGGACGTTACGTCAGTATTCTCATGAGCAATTCATTTTGATGAATAAACTTGATTCAATATACAGATTTATGAATGAACTAATATATAAAATTTAACTATCCCTGAATTGCCCCATGCGACAACACAGCAATGTCGGATAATCTGCAAAATTCGATGTGAATAGCACACCAAATGACGATATTCTGCGCTAAACACGCATTATTGGAGCAATGTATAGCCTTTTTTGACAGATTAAGTGACATAGATGTGTTTTGTGAATCTATGGTCACGGTTTCAATCAAAACAGCTCATTGACTGATCAGACAACGAATTTTGTTAGCTAGAAAAAGAGCCGGTTACCTGGGGTTTAGGTAACCGGCTCTTGTTTTGTGCTTTACGCACGCGAGAATTAGTCCTCGTAGAAGCCTGGCTCGCGACCGTAGTAAGCATCCAGGTAGAGCTCGCGAATCTCGGAGACAAGTGGGTAGCGTGGGTTTGCGCCAGTGCACTGGTCATCGAATGCCTGCTCAGACATCTCGTCAAGGGTATCGAGGAAGTACTTCTCATCTACGCCGTAGTCCTTGATGGTCTCCTTGACGCCGATGTATGCCTTGAGCTCCTCAATCTTCTTGACGAAGTTCTCAAAGACCTCACGGTCATCCTTACCGGTAACACCGCAGAAACGACCTGCCTCAGCATAACGTGCAAGAGTGTGTGGGTGATCGTACTGTGGGAAGGTACCCATCTTTGTTGGGCGCTCAGCTGCGTTGTAGCGCATAACGCGAGTAAGGATAACTGCATTTGCCCAACCATGTGGAATGTGGTGGAATGCGCCCAGCTTGTGAGCCATGGAGTGGTTAACACCAAGGAACGCATTAGCAAATGCAAGACCACCCAGGCAGGAAGCATTTGCCATGTGATCGCGTGCCTCGACATCGTTTGGATTGTCATAAGCACGTGGCAGATACTCAAAGACCAGCTTCATGCCGCGAAGAGCCATGCCATCTGTGTAGTCAGATGCCATCATGGAGACAAATGCCTCGAGGCAGTGAGTAAGGACGTCGATACCAGAAGCAGAGGTCAGGCCCTTAGGCTGGCTCATCATGTTGTCGGTATCAACGATTGCCATGTTAGGCAGCAACTCGTAGTCTGCAAGTGGGTACTTAACGCCGTTGTCAGCATCAGTGATGATGGCAAATGGAGTTACCTCGGAACCAGTACCAGAAGAAGTTGGAATAGCAACGAAGAATGCCTTGTTGCCCATCTTAGGATAGTTGTAGACACGCTTGCGGATATCCAAGAAGTCCGCTGCCATGTCCTCAAACTTCTCCTCTGGATTCTCGTACATGGACCACATAATCTTACCTGCGTCCATAGCAGAACCGCCGCCGATTGCGATGATGCAGTCTGGCTCGAAGGAGCGAATGCGAGCTACACCCTCAAGAGCGCACTGAAGGGTTGGGTCTGGAGCAACATCCCAGAATGAAGAGTGAACAATACCCAGGGAATCCAGGGTCTCCTCGATAGTCTTGGTGAAGCCACTCTTGTATAGGAACTGGTCTGTGACAATGAAGACGCGCTTCTTGTTATAGACCTCTTTGAGCTCACGGAGAGCAAGAGGCATGCAGCCCCTCTTGAAGTAGACCTTCTCAGGTACACGAAGCCAAAGCATATTCTCTTGCCTCTCTGCAACAGACTTGTAGTTAAGCAGGTGCTGTGGGCCAACGTTGCCGGAAACGGAGTTGCCGCCCCAGCTGCCGCAGCCAAGGGTTAGGGATGGAGCCATCTTGAAGTTGTAGAGGTCTCCAATACCACCCTGAGAGGAAGGAGTATTGATCAGGATACGGCAGGTCTTCATTGCCTCCTGATGCTTAGCAATCTTCTCTTTCTCGTTGATGTTGACGTAAAGAGAGCTGGTGTGACCGTAGCCGCCATCAGCAACAAGACGCTCTGCCTTAGCAATAGCCTCGTCAAAAGTCTTTGCTCGATACATACCAAGAACCGGAGAAAGTTTCTCGTGAGCCATCTCTTCTGAAGGCTCAACGGAGGTTACCTCACCAATAAGGACCTTGGTCTTCTCTGGAACATCAACACCAGCGGTCTTTGCAATGAAGTGAGCAGACTTACCAACAATACCTGCGTTAACAGCACCGTTAACGATGACGGTCTTACGGACAGCGTCAAGCTCTTTGCCCTGGAGGAAGTAGCAGCCGCGATCAGCAAACTCCTTCTTAACCTGGTCATATACGCTGTCAAGAACGGTAACAGACTGCTCGGAAGCGCAAATCATACCGTTGTCGAAGGTCTTGGAGTGGATGATGGAGCTAACTGCAAGCTTAATGTCAGCGGTATCGTCGATGATAGCAGGAGTGTTACCAGGACCAACGCCCAGAGCAGGCTTACCGGAAGAGTAAGCTGCGTTAACCATACCTGGGCCACCGGTTGCCAAAATGATGTCAGCGTTGCTCATGACTGCTGCAGTCATATCAATGGTAGGAGCTGGTACCCAGTCGATAATACCCTTGGGGCAGCCGGCCTTCTCGGCAGCATCGCGAACAATACGAGCGGCAGCAATGGTGCACTCTTTAGCGCGTGGGTGTGGGGAAATGATAATGGCGTTTCTTGTCTTCAGGGCAAGAAGTGTCTTAAAGATTGCGGTAGAAGTTGGGTTAGTGGTTGGAATAACTGCAGCTACGATACCCATTGGCTCGGCTACAACTCGATAACCTGCAGCTGGATCATCCTCTACAACACCACAAGTCTTCATGTCCTTGTACTTGTTGTAAATATACTCTGCTGCGTAATGGTTCTTGATAACCTTGTCTTCCATTACACCCATGCCAGTTTCTTCAACTGCCATGCGAGCAAGAGGGATACGATTTTTCTCGGCCGCAAGAGCAGCTTCATAGAAAATCTTATCGACCTGCTCCTGAGTGAATGTTGCAAACTCTGCCTGTGCCTCGCGCATCTCTTCGAGGCGCTTGAGCAAAGTATCAACATCCTCAATTTGAGTAGCCTTCTTTGCCATAAAATCCCCTTCTATTTAGGAACATTAATTCAAATTATACCAAGGTCTGCTAAACAAGTGCTTACCGTTAACCGAGTCTCTCAAAATTTATAATCTGCGTTCTGGCGTCTTCATCAGTTGCTGTAAATCTATGCCATTCACCTGGCGATTCTCTCCACATGTAATCCACGTACGGGCCAAATCCACCCACCAGCTGCGATGTTGCACGCGCAAAGCTCGGGTCCGTCTTGAGACCCGGATAGCGCACCGCCTCGACGCGCGGATGGCACGCCAGGTACGCGGCAACCACCTGCGCCGCGTCGCTCGCCGCGTGGCGAGAAACCCGTGCACTCGTCTGCTTTTCCGCTCCCGTAGCAGAAATTGTCACGTCCTCTGCAGGACACGCCTTGGCTTCAACCGCCTCTGCTACCCACGGTATACAGCACTTCCGCATGCACACGACAACATATCCCGGCACCCGAGCATCCTCGGCAACTGCAAGCTCTGCCCCTAGACGGCACGCCGGGCTGAACTCGGCACCGATCGTACGCACGTCCGCCACAAGCAACTCCCCTGCTGCGGCTCTGCCTTTGATGTCGCACACCTCAACGGGCACGCCAGCAAGCGGCTCCACGACGGTTGCACCGCCCAAAACCAGTGTGGCGAGAAGTTCGTCTACATAGGAAACAGGGACAAGCCGCGCACGGCCTGCCCCTGTCATTTTTACGTATTCAGCTACAACGTCGGTTGCAGTTTGTGTGACAACGTCGGTTGCGGTTTGCGTAACGACGTCGGTTGCGGTTTGCGTGACGCCATCGGTTGTGTTTTGCGTGACGCCGTCGATTGCACAGACACTCTTCGTGCCACCTGCGCTATCCTGCGCGGTGCCACCCATAACCTGCACTTTGTCTGAAACCCTATTAACCAACGCGCTCAGCATTCTCTTTGACAACCTGAGCAATAAACTCGTCAAGCTCTGCGGTGTGAGTCTCGTTGGAGCGGTCGCGGACAGAAATGTTTCCTGCCTCAACCTCCTGCTCACCAAGGATGAGCATGTAAGGAACACGGTCAAGGGAGCGAGCCTCACGAATCTTATAGCCGATCTTCTCGTCACGGTCATCGACCTTAACGCGAATACCAGCAGCTGCAAGCTTCTCGGCAACCTCATGAGCATAAGGACGAGACTTCTCGGAGACAGGAAGAACCTTGACCTGGCATGGGCTCAGCCAGACAGGGAACTTGCCTTCGTAGTTCTCGGTCAGAATACCAATGAAGCGCTCAAAAGAACCAAAGCCAGCGCGGTGAATCATGATTGGCTGCTTCTTGGTACCGTCGGAGTCAATGTACTCAAGCTGGAAGTTGTGAGGCAGCTGGAAGTCAAGCTGGATGGTACCGCACTGCCAAGAGCGGCCGAGGCAGTCGGTCAGATGGAAGTCAATCTTAGGACCGTAGAAAGCGCCGTCGCCCTCGTTGACCACGTACTCAATGCCCATAGACTCAAGTGCGTCACGAAGGCCCTGCTCAGCGCGCTCCCAATCCTCATCAGAACCCATAGAATCCTCTGGGCGCGTAGAAAGCTCAACACGATATGGGAAGCCAAACTGTGCATAGTAAGCAGTAATAAGGTGAGATGCGTCCGTAACCTGCTCAGTGATCTGATCAGGACGAATAAAGAGGTGTGCATCGTCTTGAGTAAACTCACGAACACGGAACAGTCCGTGTAGAGCACCCTTCATCTCGTAACGATGGTCAAGGCCAGCCTCAGCCAGCTTCATAGGAAGATCCCTATAAGAACGTGGCTTGGACTTATAAATTAAGCAAGCACCAGGGCAGTTCATAGGCTTAATGGCAAAGTCCTCTTCATCTACCGTGGTGGTGTACATATTCTCTTTATAGTGGTCCCAGTGACCAGAAGTCTCCCAAAGGGAACGCGAGAGGATCAGTGGAGTCTGAACCTCCTGGTAACCAAAGCGAGCCTGCATCTCATGCCAGTAATCGGTCAGAGCATTGCGCAGAGCCATGCCGTTTGGAAGCCAGAATGGAGAACCTGGACCAAAGTCGGACATCATGAAGAGCTCCATCTCGCGACCAATCTTCCTGTGGTCGCGCTTCTCGGCCTCTTCAATCATCTTGAGGTACTGAGCAAGCTCATCCTTGGAACCAAATGCAACACCATAAATTCTGGTGAGCATCTTGTTGTTCTTATCAGCCTTCCAATACGCACCAGAAATGCTGGTCAGCTTAAAAGCCTTAACACCCTTGGTGTAGAGCATGTGAGGGCCAACGCACATGTCAACGTATTCACCCTGCTTATAGAAGGTGATGTGTGCGTCAGGAGCAAGATCGCCAATGTGTTCAACCTTGTAAGACTCTCCACGCTCCTTCATGTAGGCAATAGCCTCATCACGAGGAAGCTCAAACGTCTCAATCTTGAGGTTCTCTTTGACAATCTTCTTCATCTCATCTTCGATAGCTGGGAAATCATCCTCGTTAACCTTGGTGTCTCCAAGATCAACGTCATAGTAAAAACCGTTTTCGGTTGCTGGACCATAGGCAAACTGTGCGTGTGGATATAGACGCTTCAAAGCCTGAGCAAGCAGGTGAGCTGCGTCGTGACGAATAACTTCAAGCTCTTCAGCTGCGTCGTTAATCTCGCCAACATGGCCGTCGTTATATAAAACCTTCATGTAAAACCCCTCAGAGGTAGCTACTCATAGAAACAGGCACGGCGCCTACTCTGCTCACACAGGAGCTTAGGAGCAGACGCCTACATAGTCTCTGTTGTAAAACACCAGATTGCCATCATAAAGAACAAAACCAAACGTTATTGAATGCGAGTACGGCAGTAAGGGCAAACCTTCCAGTCTGCGTTCAGTGGACGATGGCATGTTGGGCAAACGTTTCTAACCTGCGTATTGCAGATTGGGCACACGATAAAATCGCGGTCGATTGGAGCGGAGCACTTAGGGCAGATGCCGTAGTGAGACAGCTGGTGCTCACGAAGGGCAATATCAAGGTCCTGCTCCTCACGGTCAATGAGATAGCTGCTTGGACGCAAAATAACGTATGCAAGCAAACCAACAACAGGAACAACAGAAATGACTGCCCACATCCACCAAGGCTCTGCGCCACGACGCTGAGCATCGCGAATAACGTAGATGATGGAAAGGATATAAAGCATTACGACGCAAATAACCATGAGGTAAATAACCATACGTACCTCAGGTGTAATAATCTGATCAAGAATCTCCTGCATCTGACAGCCCCTTCTGCTGGCTTTTTGTTCTCTCCTAAATCGTACGACAAACCGCCTCAAAAATGAGCGAAATGTCGCAGATAAATTTATTTTACCAAAGCATCACTAAAATGTGCAGCAACCTCGCCAGCAAGTGAAATTGTTCCACATGCTACAAAGCCCTTCTCGCGCAAGGCGTCCACTGCTTCGGGAACGCTTCTGTACACAGCTACCACGTTAGCGCCGCAGGCTTTGTACAGCTCAGCAAGCTCATCTGCATCCATGGCGCGATCGTTATCTGTCTGGGTTACCGCTACCTCAGGGAATTCTTTGGCGAGAAGTTCTGCGATGCCCTTAACATCTTTATCTGCAAAAACAGCAGTCAAAAGCATAGGACGGTTGGTAACTTCTGGCTCAATTGAGCGGATAGCAGTTAAGAATGTCTCAATTGACTGAGGGTTGTGAGCTGCGTCGATAAGGACTAAAGGCTTTGGCTGAAGCAACTGGAATCTACCTGGTGTAGGGCACCTGGTTGTGGAGAAAAACGCTTTCTCAGCATCAAGCGGACGTCCAAGAAAATCCTCGGCCAAGCAGGTTGCCAGAGCAATGTTTGCTGCCTGATAGCTTGGTTTAAGTGCGGCAAGATCCTCGTAAGTTGCACGCGGTGTTACAACCGTAAGCTCAAGAGGAAAACCAATGCTCTTAGGCTTTTTTGTAATGAAGAAATGTGCGTGAGGTAACTCTGGATGGTCAGTAGCCTTACCAGCTGAAACCTCCCCCTCAACGTCTTCTAGCTTGTCAGCCACAAGAAGAGTTGGGACAACGCCTGCAGAAGCCGCCTGGGACAAGAATACGTCCTGGACGCTCTGAGGAGTTGTCGTTCCCACGCCAAGAACGCAGGTACGACCAGGTTTGATGATGGCGGCCTTCTCGCCAGCAATAGCCTCAAGGGTATCGCCTAGGATGCGCGTGTGATCCAGGCCAACGCCCGTGATGGCAACGGAGGTGATGTTTTGAGCAGCGCTTGTTGCGTCCCATCTGCCACCCATGCCACACTCAAGCACACAGACGTCAATCTCTGCCTCAGCAAAGACCACTAGAGCTGCGACTGTGAGCAGATCAAACTCGGTGATGTCATAAGGACGCTCACCCAAGGCGGCTCGCTGAGCGTTGACGCGCTCCCCCGCTACCTGAGCAGCCGAAACGCCATGAGAAAAGGTAGCCTCAGAGACGGGCATACCGTTAATCTCCATGCGCTCGGTATAGCTGATGAGCTCAGGAGATGTGTAAAGGGCGGTCTTGAGACCCTCTCCCTTGAGCAGGGCTGCCGTATACCTGGAGGTAGACGTTTTGCCGTTGGTACCTGCAATCTGGACGCTCTTAAAGCAGAGATCAGGGTTGCCCAACTCTTTGAGCATGTCTTCTACGCTCTCCAGCAGGGGCTGAATACCAAACTTCTTTGTATCGTGAAGCACCTTTAAAGACTGCTCGTAGCTCAGCTCAGGTACAGAAAAAGGAACAGAATAACTCATTGCGCACATACCTCTTATAGACCAAGCAGACGCATAGCCTCTGCACGGGTTTTCTCGTTAGTTTTAAAAATGCCACGAACCGCAGACGTGGTGGTCAAAGCACCCGATGCCCTAATGCCGCGCATGCTCATGCACGTATGTTCAGCCTCCATAACCACCAAAACGCCCAAGGGATCAAGCTCTTCTACCATAGCGTCAGCAATCTGGCCTGTAAGGCGCTCTTGTACCTGCAGACGGCGAGAATATCCGCTGACGCAGCGAGCAATCTTGGAAAGGCCGGTAATACGACCATTTTGTGGAATGTAGCAAACGTGCGCCTTGCCCACAAAAGGCAAAATGTGATGCTCGCAGGTAGATGAGAAAGGAATGTCGCGGACAATAACCATCTCTTTATTGCCCTCTTCATGGAACTGCTTGCGCAGGTGAGCTGCAGGGTTTTCCTGCATGCCACCAAAGAGCTCCACGCAAGCACGAGCAACACGGTCTGGTGTATCAAGCAGACCTTCTCGCTCTGGATCCTCACCAATAGCAAGCAAAAACTCCTTGACCGCGACTTTTACGCGCTCTTGGTCAAGCTCTTTATAGTTATTTTCCGCTGCCATGAGGCAACCTACCTTTCACTCTTATGCAAGCGTTCTTTGAGCTGCGGCAACAACATGGCGAGCAAGAATTGCCGTTGTCACGCTACCTACACCGCCAGGAACAGGAGTATAAGCACTTACCAGAGGAGCTACCTGCTCTGTATTGACATCGCCAACAAGCTTTTGAGTTGCTTCATCCCAGTTAATACCTACGTCAATGATGGTCTGACCAACTCTTACACAGTCAGCTCCAATAAGGTGCGCACGACCTGCAGCCACCACTACAACCTCTGCCTGCTTAAGCGTAGCAGCAAGGTCCTTGGTCTTGCTATGACACACTGTCACCGTAGCGTTTCTTGCACTTAAAAGCGCAGCTACCGGACGACCAATGACGTTAGAGCGACCAACAACTGCAACAGATGCTCCCTCAAGGGGCACCTGATAAAAATCGAGAAGTGCCAGAACTGCTTCTGCGGTACAAGGTCCCAGTGCACCAGAAGTTCCACAAAGCGTTGCCAGCAGCATGGAATCAGTTGCACAATCAACATCTTTTTCTGGAGCTAGATGCTGAAGCGCTTCATGCTCATCAATTCCAGCAGGAAAAGGACGCATGGGCAGACAACCATGCACCGATGCGTCGGCAGAAACCTGGTCAAACGCAGCATTTACCTGCTCTTGTGTGGCGTCTTCTGGAAGCTCAATGGTCTCAACTTCAAAGCCTACCTTCTCTGCACGCGTATAAGCCGCGCGCTCATAGGTAAGGTCATCACTTTTCTGTCCAATGCGAACAATAACCAGCTTAGGAGTTACGCCTTGTGCGCGAAGTTCCTGAACCTGAGCAGCAAGTTTTTCAGTTATTGCTTTAGCAACAGGAGCGCCACGAAGCTCCTGCGACAGAGTCTCTGAGCTCATGTTATGCCTCCTGTCTCAGCTGTGCGCTCACCGCATCACTTACGGCGTCAGCTCGTGATACATAGGTGTCCAGAAGCTTATCTGCCTCATCAAGCAATGTTTGAGCGTAGGCCGTATCATGCATGGAGCGCGTGTTTACAAACAACGTGTGAGAAGCTGCAATCAAAGCACCGCGTGCAAGAGCAGCACCGCAACCTACGTCGGATAAAAGCATACGAGATCCCTTGATAAGCATCTCTTCGAGAAGTTCAATGGACTCGCACACTTTTCTCATAACCTTTAGCGGAGGTTGAGCTGCTTCTTTAAGAGCATCCTCAACAATCTCAGTACGCTTTGGCTCATCTTTAGGCACACTAAACGCGCTTGAAACTAGCAGGAACTGGCGAGAGTCCTCATCCATAAGCTCCATGAAGTCTTGGCGAAGAGCTCCAGCTCGGGCGATGTATTTTGCAAGATCATCTTCATGCTGAGCATAGGCAGGTTTTCCTTGTGCATACACACCAGCCATTGAAGCCAAAGATACTGCGAGTGCTCCTACATAGGCAGCGGCACTACCACCACCAGGAATAGGCTCTTTAGCAGCAAGATGCTGAGCATAAGAGTCAGCGCTATAGGTTGTAAACGCAACTTCTTCAGGTGAAGAGGGATAAGACATTAGAAAAGACCCACAATTCTTCCATCATCAAGAACATCAATATGCTCTGCAGCAGGAACCTTTGGAAGTCCCGGCATGGTCATAATAGAACCAGTAAGGCAGACTACAAAGCCAGCACCTGCAGAAACACGAACTTCTCGCACGGTAATCTTAAAGTTTTCTGGAGCGCCCAATTTGGTCTGGTCATCAGTAAAGGAATACTGGGTTTTTGCCATACAAATAGGAAGCTCGCCAAAGCCAAGCTCTTCAAGCTGCTGAAGCTGCTTGGCAGCACTTGGAGCAAATTCAACACCGTCGGCGTGGTAAATCTTGGTAGCAATGTCTGTAATTTTCTGCTTCAAAGACTCTTTGACATCGTAAGCAAAGGTGAGCTTAGACTCAGTCTGGCAAAGAC
>ERZ772932.1458-NODE-1458-length-11159-cov-6.334384_pt1 | contig 11159 bp, 9 predicted proteins | sample MGYA00511684_ERZ772932 | MGnify/ENA primary metagenome ERZ772932 (study PRJEB29015, sample SAMEA2738078) | human oral metagenome | biome: human oral; feature: human-associated habitat; material: saliva | place: China | collected 2210 ...
CTAAGCAGATGCATAATCAGGAGGCGTTTAGTGGCGAAAACGACTATGGCGTTGATTATTCTGTTACTAACAGGCTGTGCGATACAGTTCTATCGCTACCAATTCACCCATATATCTCCGATGATGACGTGGAAGATGTTGTATCAGTAATTAAGGAGTTTTTAGGAAAATAAGAGCAATGAAAATAATCGTTTCACATGATGTAGATCATCTATATAGAAGCGACCATTACAAAGACTTGATTTATCCAAAACTGTGGGTAAGGGAGACTTTATCGTTCTTAAAGCGTGATATAACTTTTTCTCAGTGGTGGAGAAGACTGTTTGGGATATTCTCAAGGGAGAGGAATTATATTGAAGAATTGATGAAGTATGATGAAGGTAATGGCGTGCCTTCATCATTCTATTTTGGAATGGATAATGTGCTTGGTATGTCTTATAAATACACTAAGGCTATTCCATATATAGAAAAACTTCAAAATCAGGGTTTTGATGCGGGTATACACGGAGCATCGTATGAAGATGAAGAAAAAATGCGTGCTGAATTTGAGAGGTTCAGAAACGCTGTTGGCGTAGCACCTCGTGGAATACGAATGCATTACGTGAGATATGATGAAAATACCTTTGAGAAGCTAAGTCGTTGTGGATATGTATATGACACCACCGAATTTGTGAAAAGTGAAGGAACCTGCCTGAAAGCTCCGTATAAAGTAGGTGAGATGTGGGAGTTCCCACTTAGCTTGATGGATGGCTATTTACCTAAGAGACCAGAAGGGAAAAAGGAAGAGTCGCTTCGCTTGCTTAAAGATGCAGAGGATAAAGGGCTACCGTATTTCTCGATATTGTTTCACGACTATCAGTTTTGTAGTGGGTATGCTTATGAAAGAGATTGGTATATCTGGTTTATAAAATATTTAAAAGAGCAGGGATATACATTTATTTCATATCTTGATGCAGTAAAAGAGCTGGAGGATATTAATTATAATGAAGACAATGAATAGTGATATTACAACAAAATATGCTAATTCAATTTTCGAGCAGCCGTGGTATCTTGATACAGTTACAGATGGGAAATGGACTGAAATAAAAGTAGAAGAAAAAGGAGAAGTTGTCGCTAGATGGGCAGTACCTTACGATAATAACAAGATTGCTATGCCAGGGGAAACACAAACCCTGGGTATTTGGTTTGCACTAGACACTAAGGCTAGCAAACAACAAAAATACATAGAAGAACTAGTAAAATCATTGCCAAAGAGCTCAAGCATAGACCTTATGCTCGATCCAGGCAATGACTACTTTCTCCCTTTTAGATGGCTAGGGTTCAAGGTTAGCCCACGAATAACTTATAGATTTACTGATGTTTCTGATATAGAAGCTGTAAGGGCTAAATATGATAAAATGGTTCGTAGAAATATAAAAATTGCAAGAAATAAAGTCGAGATAATTGAAGAAGATAACATAGACAATTTATACGCTATGCTTGTTAAAACATTTGAGCACCAAGGCAGAAGCTGCCCACACAAGAAAAAATTTATAAATTCAATTTTTGAAGTGTGCAGTGCACATAACAGCGCTAAAATTATTACAGCCATAGATAATGAGGGCAATGTGCACGCATCCTCATTATTCGTTTATGATGAAAAGACCTGTTACTATCTGATTGCAGGGTCAGACCCAAAGTTTAGAGCTAGCAGAGCGCAGACATTGGTTCTAGACTCGGGAATAGAATTTGCTTCGGAACACTCAAAAGCATTTGATTTTGAAGGATCGATGATAGAGGGGATAGAAAATTTCTTTAGGAGATTCGGTGCAGATAGAGTGTTATATTACCAAATCGAGAAAAAAGGATTCATAGGAGAGCTTAAGAGTTTGCTCAAGCCTAGGATAAAGAAGCTGCTAGGATATAAAAATTAGGAGAAGCTAATGCAAAAGGTTTGTCATGTCACGAGCGTGCACGATGCACTCGATGACAGAATTTATTATAAAGAATGTCTTACCCTGTCAGAGGCGGGCTATAAAGTTTTTATGGTTGCTCCAGGGGAATCATTTGAGAAAGATGGAATACAAATTATCGGGTGTGGTGAACAACCAGAAAGTCGATACAAAAGGATTTCTCAGTTTTGCAAGACAGTATTTCAAAAAGCTGTGGATGTTGATGCTGATGTATATCACTTTCATGACCCAGAGATGCTCAAATATGCGGCAAAACTTTCAAAGACTGGCAAAGTTGTTATATTTGACAGTCATGAGGATGTACCGGCGCAGATTTTGGATAAACCGTGGCTTCCTAAATTTTCAAGAAAGTTTGTTTCTAAATCATATAGCAGACTAGAGACAAAGTACGTAAAGCAGCTGTCGGGAGTAATCGCGGCAACTGAGTATATTCAAGATAAATTTAAGAATAGAGCAAAATATACAGAGACGATAAAGAACTACCCTAAGCTAGACGAAATAAAAAAGGGTGAACTTGAATTTTCAAAAAGAAACAAGACTGCTTGCTATGCAGGTGGAATCTCTCGTATCAGGGGCGAAAACATTATGGTGAAAGCACTGGACTCTATGGATGGATACACTTTAAAGCTTGCTGGAAACTGCGAGGATGAAACCATAAAAAACTCAAAACCCAACAATGTCGAATATTTGGGTATGCTAAGCCGTGAAGGGGTAAATGACCTCTATGCTTCAAGTAGAGTAGGAATTTGCATACTGCTACCGACAGCAAATTACATCAACTCTCTTCCAATAAAAATTTTCGAATACATGGCAGCAGGATTACCGATTATAGCATCCGATTTTCCGATTTGGAGAGAAATTATTAGTGAAGCAAATTCAGGTATACTAGTAGAGCCAGAAGATATTTCAGCAATCCAGACTGCGATTAAATATTATATAGATAACCCAGATGAAGCTCAAGAAACGGGTGAGAGAGGAAGTCAAATCGCTAGAGAGAAGTACAACTGGAGTGTTGAGGGACAAAAACTCATAGAGTTTTATAAAAAGTTGCTTGCATAGAGTATAATAACTATATTCTGTAACAAGGAGAAAATGATTATGGATGTAAAGTCAAAAAAGAAAAAAAGATTGATGTTGGCAGCCTCAAGACTATGGGGGCTCATTTATCTAGTTTCAGCGCTAGTATTTGAAGCTACTTTGTTAGTAACAGATTTTTTGCCAAAAAAATGGTTGCTGATTATACTTCTATGCATATTTGCTATAAGCACGGTTATTATTGTTCAGCTATTTTTCAGAAATATAAAAAGAAAATCTAGGATTATAGCAGTAATAATCAGTATACTTCTTTCCATTACGTTTGGAGTGACTTCGGTGTATGCGGCTAAGACAGCAAGCTTTTTGAACAAGATTTCAAAGGCTGAAGATTCTGGAAATGATAAGATAGCAGAAAAGCCTTTCACAGTGCTTATAAGTGGAATGGACACTACTGGTAAAATTGATGAAGAGGCTAGAAGTGATGTTAACATGCTTGTTACAGTTGACCCTAAGAAGCATAAGATTTTACTAACCTCCATTCCAAGAGACTACCTAGTAAAACTACCTTCAAAGAATAATGCAGAAGATAAATTGACCCACAGTGGACTATATGGAATAGATGAAACAACTGGAGCAATTGAAAAGCTGTTAGACATTAAGATCGACTACTATGTAAAGGTCAACTACAATACTGTCGTGCAGTTTATTAATGCTATAGGTGGAATATATATTAATTCAGATTATGAATTTACTACCTACATAGACCATTACCATATTAACAAGGGAACGAACTTCCTTAAAGGCGAACAGGCACTTGCATTTGCAAGAGAGAGACAGGCGTTTAAGAATGGGGACAATCAGCGTGTTATGAATCAGCAGATTGTACTTAAGGGGATTTTCCATAGATTCATGCAGTCACCAGAGGTAATAGCGAAATATACGAAGATTCTTGATAGAATTGCTCCATATATGGAGACGGACATGGCTCCAGCTGAGATTAAAGCACTTGTCAAGCTTGAGCTCAAGAACCACAAGGAGTGGAAGATTGAAAACAATGCGGTAGAAGGGGCAGGAGATTCAACAAGAACTGTGTATTCAAGTGGATCGACTCCGGTATATGTTATGACCCAAGATAAAGAGAGCATCAAGAAGGCTCATGACATGATAAAGAACTTCATTAATCCGCCAAAGAAATCAAAAAAGAGCCAGAAGTCGACAGACCAAAGTGAGGAAGAGACTGAGTACAATGGATAGAAATATGGAGATGCAGGGACTCCTTTAAAAGCCAAAAGGCTAAATCGAGGTATCATCTGTTTGCCGGTGATACCTCGATTTTTTCGAAAGGAATATTATGATTAAGAATATTTTAGAGTTACTAGAGAATAAGTCGATTGCAATAGGTGAGAGCACAGTTCTTGAGTGTGGAGAGAGAGCACTAACATATAGAGAGTTGCGAGATACTGCAAGAACTATAGCAGTTTGCCTAAATAACGAAGTAAAACAAAAGAATAAACCGATTGCAGTTCTTATTGATAGAAATATAGAATCAATAGTTTCTTTCTTTGGCGTACTTTATAGTGGTAATTTTTACGTTCCGATAGATTCAGCAATGCCAGAAGAACGTCAAGAAAAGATATTAAATGCACTGGAAACTGAGATAATCATTAACACGACCAAGACTTTAACAGAAGAGCTATGTAACAGACTTGGCATTACAGTCCTTGATTATCACACCATAATTAAGAATTCTATATCTGACGATGAAAGCAAGGCTCTAGATGAAATCCTTGGTGAATCGATAGATACTGATCCTGTATACTCAATGTTTACCTCGGGATCAACAGGAGTGCCTAAAGGAGTTTTAGTTAGCCATAGATCGCTCATTGATTTAGTGAGTCAATTCTATGATGCATTCAAATTCAATGAAACTTGCATCTTTGGTAACCAGGCTCCTTTCGATTTTGATGTGTCAGTGAAAGATATATATTGTACAATAAAATCAGGTGGCAAACTGGTCGTTATTCCTAAAGAACTGTTTACAATGCCTACCAAGCTGCTTGATTATATAAACTCAAAAGGAATTAACACATTTATTTGGGCGGTATCTGGACTCAGAATATTATCTGATTTTAATGTATTTGATGATTACAAGGCGTTTGATCATCAGATTAAGTATGTGATGTTCTCAGGAGAGGTAATGCCACCTAAGACCATACGCTATTGGACAAAATATGTTCCAGAAGCAACATATGTAAATCTATATGGTCCGACCGAAATAACCTGTAACTGCACATATCATATTGTAGATAAGGATGATAAGAGTGATACGCCAATTCCTATTGGAAAACCTTTCAAAAATACTCGAATTGTGCTGCTAGACGAAAACAACAATCCGATTCAAGAAAAAAATAAAGAGGGCGAGTTGTGTGTAGAAGGAAGTAGCTTAGCATTAGGCTATTGGAATAACCATGAACAAACAACAAAGGCATTTGCTTTTAGGGAGGATATTAGTGAGTATCCTTGCAGGATATATAAAACTGGAGATATTGCAGCATTTAATGATGCAGGCGAGTTAGTGTTTAAATCGCGAAAAGATTTTCAGATTAAGCACATGGGACACCGAATTGAACTCGGAGAAATAGAAGCGGCAATTAATGCCCTGCCATTTATCAAGATTTGCTGCTGCATATTTAAAAAAGATATCAACAAGATAATTTGCTACTATCAGGGAGACTGCGAGAATCAACGTGAAATCGTAAAACCACTAGCCAAATCACTGCCTAAATATATGTGGCCAAATCGCTATATAAAACTAGATAGTATGCCGATGAATTCCCATGCTAAAATAGATCGTAAGAAGCTAGAATCACTCTAATATATAAAACATTATGGAGGTATGACCATGGAAGAACTAAAAACAATTCTCGAAGAGATACGCCCTGACGTTGACTTTGATGTAGAGAAAGAATTGATTGATGGAAAGGTATTGGACTCATTTGACATCATAGCAATCGTGAGTGAGTTAAATCAGAACTATGATTTAAGAATCAACGTTAATGATCTGTTACCAGAAAACTTCAATTCCATTGAAGCAATTTGGGAGCTAGTACAGAAACTAAAGACCGTATAGTTGGAGGGAAACTTGTCCTTAATTTCTTTAGAATTTGGAGCGCTGTTTGCTATATTCATATTACTATACTTTATAGTACCTAGAAAAATGCAAATAGCGCTTTTGTTTGCATTTAGCGTATTCTTTTCTATTGCATCAGATGGAGCATTGTTTTTATTCATGCTCTTTACCATCGTCAGCACGTATGCTGGTGCGAAGCTTATGATGCGCCGGAATGCAGCACTCAGTGTTCAACTAGCAGATATATCCGATGAATTGAGAGACGCTCGAAGAGCGGCACGCGATGATGCGGAAAGATATAATAAAAGAGTATTACACATAGTCCTCTTTGCAAATTTCTGTTTGTGGGCGGTAATAAAATACACAAACTTTTCGATTGAAACTATAAACATGATAACAGGCGCATCGTTCCCGTTGCAGCATTTTGTGATGCCGCTAGGAATGTCGTTCTACACATTTCAATCGATGGGCTATTTGACTGACGTATATAGACACAAGTATGAAGCCGAAAGCAATTTCATAAAGGTAGCAACATTTATAACTTTTTTTCCTCATATTGTACAAGGCCCGTTTAGCCGATTTGACCAATTAGGGAAAACTCTGTTTCGTGAAAATAAGTTTTCATACGATAACCTATGCAAAGGGTCAAGACGCATCCTATGGGGACTCGTAAAAAAATTACTCATTGCTGATAAGCTAGGATTAGCTGTAAATGTCTATTTTTTAGATGTTCAGGGATATAGAGGTGCGTATTTATGGGTAGCATCTGTTTTATACGGAATGCAACTCTATGCAGATTTCTCAGGATATATGGATATGGTCTGCGGTGGTGCTAAAATAATGGGCATAGAAGTAGCTGAAAACTTCGAAAGACCATTTCTTGCTAAATCGGTTGAAGAGTACTGGAGACGTTGGCATATAACACTGGGAACGTGGTTCAGAGACTATGTGTTTTATCCAATTTCTATGGGACCATCTGCACAGAAGCTCGGCCGCAAATCAAGAAAAAAGTTTGGACCAAGAATGGGTAAACTTGTACCGAGTTATCTGGCGTTGATTTTTGTTTGGTCAATTACGGGTATTTGGCATGGAGCGGCATGGAAGTATGTAATTTGGGGATTAGCTAATCTTTTTATAATTGTATTCAGCATGCAGATGGAAACAGTTTATAAGAAGTGCAGAAAGACCTGCCATGCAGATAGACATCCACGCATGTGGAGCTTTTTTCAAGTTTTCAGAACATTCTGGCTAATTAATTTCCTTAGAGTCATGTCAAACTGTAAGGACTTTATGGAAAGCATCACTTATTATGGGAATTTATTTAGAGGCTGGGGGACTATGCATATAGATGGGATTTCATCATTCTTCCCATCTATGAGCAGAATCGATATCATAATCGCTAGCTTTTTCTCATTAATTTTTGTATTTGTCGATTTAATGCAGGAATATAATAAATGGGATAAGTTTACAGAGAAAGTGCCAGGCGCAGTGCGGAGCATCACATATGCAGGTTTGATATTTGCACTATTTATGTATGCTGGTGGCAATAATGATTTAACAAGTGGGTTTTTGTATGCAGTATTCTAAACAAATAAAGAGAATAATTAACATGATAGTACTAGTTGTTGTGCTATCTACTTTACTTCATATAACAGGACTTGCTCTAGAGCCAATTTCATACTCCACATACTTCAATCACGATACTGAGATAATAGATGGGAAAAATGAAAGTTACGATTTAATATTTGTGGGAGCATCTAGGGTTTATAGATCATTTGTTCCAAAGATATTTGAAGAAAAGAGTGTGTATAAGAATGTGCTTAATGCAGGATCATCATCTCAATCGCTAGCAGGTAGCTACTATGAAACGAAGGACTTGATAGAGAGATACCATCCTAAGACAATTGTACTTGGTGTCACCTTTGATGAAATAGTTGAGTATAAACAAATTTTGCAAGGCGACTTAATAGTTTATGATAGATTGATTAAATATCAGAATAAAGTGAACTATTTTCTTTCAACATTTAAGGGTAAAAGCCTCCTATACGGAATAAAAGCATACAGATATAGAAATACATTCAACAAGGAGACAATTAAAGAGAACCAGAGAAAAAAGAACGAGTTATTATCAAGCAACTATGCTCCTGAAGTGATAAATGATGAGTATTATGCCGATAAGGGATTTGTATTTAGTAATAAATCGTTCAAAGCAGGAAATATACCAATTACAGGGAGTGATAGCTTCAGTAAAAACAGGGTGGATATGAAAAAAATCGCATATCTCGACAAAATAGTTAATATGTGCAAAAAAAACGATATTCAATTAATTCTCGTTTCAGGTCCCACAACTGTAATGAGAATATATAACACAAAAGGGTATCAAGAGGCAACAGCCTTCTATATTAAATATGCTAAAGAAAAAGGGCTAAAATATTATAATCTGAATTTATTGCGAAATAGATTAACTTTACTGCCAGATGAACTAATGCACGACTATAACCATGTCAATGGAAAAGGCGCGGAGGTAACGAGTCGTGTATTTGCAGAGATTCTAAATAAAGAAGAAGCTGGTGAAAACACAGACTCGTATTTCTTTAACAATACAGATGAACTGAAAAAACAAATAAATTACATTGTTGCTGTGCAAGGGAAAATCCAAAAGAAAAAAGGGCATAAATATATTTCGATAAGCAGCTTGCAAAACTCTGATATAGTGCCAGAATACAAGGTTTCACTATTAAAGGATGATGGTAACACGGAAATTCTATACGATTATTCAGACGTTAAAAGGTTTGATATTAGCGGAATTAAAGGAAAAATTGTTGTCTATGCCAGAGCAAAGGGTAGTAAAAAAGCGTATGATGCATTTCAAGAATATAACATTGATAAGATGTAGATTGTGTAGTAATTATTAATACGATATAGCCAGTTCAGGTTAAAAGAGAATAGGAGGAGGAAAATGACAAGAAAGATTAGGATTTTATTACTTTTAAGTGTGATGGTAATATTCAGTGTAGCCTTTGTTAATGCTGATGAAAGTGTGTCTTCTATAAAAGAGCCTGTAAATGATGTTGTAGCAGAGAATGACGTTGAAGCAAATGGTGAACAGAATCAAGGTAATGTGGTGCAGGTGCCAACTTCTGAAACAGACACTATTTCTAGCTATCATTCTAATGCAAAACCAGTATCACTTAGTGTTCAAAGAGCGCCTAGATATAATTCGTGGGTTGATGAAAATGGTAATCGTTACTATGCAGATGGAAACGGTAATTATGTAAGAGGAATCCATGAAATAAATGGAGTTATATATTTCTTTGATCCAAATACTGGAGCCTTAAAGAGAGAGGCTGGATGGAGAACTTGGGGCAATGGTAGATACTTTACAAATGGTGAAGGAATTGCGTATAGAAGTAGGTTCATAACATTTGGAACACCTAAGTTCTACATGGGAATAGATGGTGCGGTGAAGACAGGTATTTTTTCGACCCTCGAAGGACAGCTGTATAATGCAGATGATTATACAGGTGAAGTAATTCAAGTAGCACAGTGGATAGAGAAGAACGGTAAGAGATATTTTTCTAACGTTGAGGGTGCCCTATACAAAAATCAATTTATAACATTTGGAACACCTAAATTCTACATGGGAGCAGATGGTGCAGTAAAAACAGGGTTATTCACTACAAGTGATGGTCAACTTTATAACGCAGATGATCGAACTGGTGAGATTATCCAGAGAGCACATTGGATAGAGAAGAACGGTAAGAGATATTTTTCTAACGCTAGGGGTGCCCTATACAAAAATCAATTTATAACATTTGGAATACCTAAGTTCTACATGGGAATAGATGGTGTGGTGAAGACAGGTATTTTTTCGACCCTCGATGGACAGCTGTATAATGCGGATGATTATACAGGTGAAGTAATACAAAAAGCACAGTGGATAGAGAAGAACGGAAAAAAGTATTTCTCAAATGCTAGTGGAGAACTGTATAAAAATCAATTTATAAGCTTTGGAAACACTTATTATTATATGGGATCAGACGGTGCAGTTGTTGTTGGGTCATTCTATTATAATGGTGAAAATTACTCTTCTAATTCAGAAGGAATTGTAAATGAACTGACAGGACCTGTTGGAAGCAGTGTACTTGGAATAGATGTCTCCTATGCACAGGGAGTTATTGACTGGAACAAAGTAGCAAATGCTGGAATTAAATTTGCAATCATTAGGGCTGCATTTAGAGGATATGGCACTGGGCGTATTGTTGCAGATGAATGGTTTGAAAGAAATATTAAGGGTGCTACTGCTGCAGGGATTAAAGTAGGCGTATATTTCTTCTCACAAGCTATTAATGAAACTGAAGGGGCTGAAGAAGCAGACTATATCATTAATCAGATTAAACACTACAAAGTAACCTTACCCGTCGTTATAGATACTGAATATGTATCAGATTCACGTGCGAGAGGAAATTCAATATCAAAAACAACAAGAACTGCTGCAGTAAAGGCATTCTGTGAGAGATCACTTCAAAGAGGTTATACACCAATGATATATGCAAGTACCAGTTGGCTAAATAATCAACTTGATATGAGTAAGCTGAGCAAATATAAGGTTTGGGTTGCTCAGTACTACAACCGTGTGACATATACCGGAAAATATCAGTGCTGGCAGTATACTAGTTCAGGTCATGTGGATGGAATTAATACAAAGGTTGATATGAACTACTGGTATAATAGATAAAACAGAAGGATATATAACTTCCTTAATTGAATATTAGATATATATTAGAAAGGTGCAGATGTAATACTTGTGCCTTTCTTTTTTATGAAAATGAAGTTAACGAGACCTAATCGCCCCAAGATTATTAATATCATGATATAATTAAACAGTTATTAAAACCCAAAGCCAACCCGGAGGAAACATGCTTTACGACATAGTCATAATAGGTGCAGGAATCACTGGCTCGATGCTCGCCAGAGAGCTTTCGAGGTACGAGCTCAAAGTAGCGGTCCTAGACAAGGAAAATGATATCGCGAATGGCGCA
>ERZ772932.1461-NODE-1461-length-11152-cov-32.522303_pt1 | contig 11152 bp, 4 predicted proteins | sample MGYA00511684_ERZ772932 | MGnify/ENA primary metagenome ERZ772932 (study PRJEB29015, sample SAMEA2738078) | human oral metagenome | biome: human oral; feature: human-associated habitat; material: saliva | place: China | collected 2210 ...
CCGAGGTCGTCGTCGTGCACCGCCGCGACGCCCTGCGCGCCTCGCGCGTCATGGCTGAGCGCGCCCTGAACAACCCGAAGATCTCCTTCGAGTGGAACGCGACCGTCTCCGAAGTCCTGGGTGACGAGGCCGTGACCGGCCTGCGACTGGCCTCCACGGTGGATGACTCGACCCGTGAGATCGCCGTGGACGGTGTTTTCGTCGCGATCGGACACCTGCCCCGCACGGGCTTCCTGCGCGGCCAGGTCGCCCTCGACGAGGCCGGCTACATCACGGTCGACGAGCCGTCGACGCGCACGTCCGTGGCGGGCGTGTTCGCGTGCGGTGACGCCGTGGACCACATGTACCGCCAGGCCATCACGGCGGCCGGCTCGGGCTGCCGCGCGGCCATGGACGCTGAGCGCTGGCTGGCGTCCCTGGGCGACCAGGCGTGATCTCTCCCACTCCCACCGGCGCGTCCGGCGCTGGCTCTCCCCGTCCTCGTATCTGCCCATGCGGGTCGGGGGCGCTGCTCGCGCAATGCTGCGGGCGATACCTGGATGGCGAGGCAGCTCCGACCGCTGAGGCGCTCATGCGGTCGCGCTACACGGCATTCGCGCTGCGCGACGAGGACTATCTGTTCCGCACGTGGCACCCGCGCACGCGCCCCGCTCCCCCCTACTGGGTGGAGGGGACGCAGTGGACGGATCTGCAGATCCTGGGGGCCGAGGCCGGGGGTCCTTCCGACGAGGAGGGCGCCGTGACGTTCGTGGCCTCGTGGCGGGACGCATCGACCGGTGAAACCGGGCAGATGCGGGAGCATTCGCGCTTCTCGCGTAGGGCCGGGCGCTGGGTCTACGAGTACGGCGCAAACGACTGACACTACGGTAGGATTTTCATATGTTTGTTCGTCGACTCCTGTCACCCCCCGTTATCGTCGGGGCTCTTCTCGTCGTGGCGGTTGCTATCGCCGGTGATTTCATTGCAAATCCCCTGCCGATCGACACCGCCGTGTGGTCCAACTTCATCGAGTCACGCTCTCCCGCGATGAATACGTTCATGACGGGCGCGTCCTGGCTGTTTGATCCGAAGCGCGCTATCGTCTTGGCGCTGTTGGTCGCGGCCGCCGTCTGGTGGTTCATCAAGAAGGTCGTGCACGCGCTCTACGTCCTGTCGTCGGTTGTGCTCTCGGCTGCGAATAGCTTCGTGATTAAGCACCTGTACGAGCGTCCCCGCCCCGAAGAGGCGTACCGCTTGATCACTGAGGACGGCTATTCCTTCCCGTCGGGTCACGCGACGGTCGTCACGGCGCTGGTGGTCTCCCTCGTGATGGTGATGACGATGACGCGCGTCGGGCGCCAGATTCGTCACCTGCTGTGGGTCGCCGCGGTCGTCTTCATCGCGTTTATCTGCGTGACGCGTCTGTACCTGGGTGTCCACTGGGTGACGGACGTGCTGGGCGGTTTCGGTGTCGGCCTGGGTTCCACGCTGATCCTGTCGCCGTTCATGCTGCGACCGAACGCGTTGCGTTGGGTTCGCTGAGGTCACATCTGATTGCTGCTGGTGCGCCCGGGGCTACGGCCCCGGGCGCTTCTGTATGCGTCTGTGAGGCCCGATCACACCCCAACATTGACTCGCACCCGCCTCGGTTCCAAAAGGTCCGCAGAGGCCCTGGAGGGCATGGCCGCGGTGTCCGTGGACGGCGGCAGGGCCTGGCCGCCACACACGAAAACCGCGTCAGCCCCGCAGGCGCCGCTGGTGCAAAGGGCGCCGGAGGACATGGCCGCGGTGTCCGTGGGCGACGGCAGGGCCTGGCCGGACAACGAGCCGACGCGCCGAGCGAAGCTCGCAGCGCGGACGGCGAGCGGGCGGGCCGCCGCCCACGGGCAGATACAGCGACCCTGCCCGAAGGTCAGGCAACCGGCGCCCGGGAACACCAGCAGCGCCACAAGCAGCACCCACACAACCACCCGGGCACGCCAAAGGGGCGGGTACTTCGGTACCCGCCCCCTCACTCAGCCACGACCTCGTCGAGGCTCAGGCTGAATCAGGCTCAGCCCTGGCGGCGGCGACGCATCCACAGGAGGAGGCCACCCGCGGCTGCGGAACCCAGGCCGGCGGTGCCGACCAGGCCATCGAAGCCGGTGCGCGCGAGGCGCTGCGCCAGGCTCGTGCTGGGCTTCGTGGCCGGCGCGTCGGGTGCGACGTACCCGAAGTTCACACCGGTGACCGTCGGGTTATCGAAGCCGATGGTGATCTCGCCGGACATGGAGTCGGCGATGCCGTCCGGGTCCTCGGTCTGGTCGAGGCCGGCCAGGGCACCGTCGGCGTGGACCTTGACGCGGTAGGTGCCAGCGGGCAGCTTCTCGAAGGAATATGTGCCGTCCGCGGTGGTCGTTGCGGTGGCGACAACCGTACCGGAAGCGTCGATCAGGTCGACGGTCACGCCCTCGAAGGTTTCTTCACCGTCGGTGTAGGAACCCGACTTGTCGGCGTCGCGGTAGACGCGGCCGGCAATCGAGTAGTCGGGCACGTAACCGAAGTTGACGTTTTCCTGGAGGGAGTTCTCCGGGCTCATCGTGTACACCGCGGAGGTGTCGTCGATGGCGGCGTCGGGGTCCTCGGTCTGGTCGTAGTCCTTGATGGCCGAGGAGCGCACGACCTTCACGGTGTACTTGCCGTCCTTGAGGTGCTGGAAGGCGTAGGTGCCGTCAGCGGCGGTGTCGAGCGTCTGCACGACGTTGCCATCTTCGTCCAGGAGCTGGACGCTGACGTGCTCAAGGCCGGGTTCGTCACCGTCGATCATCTTGTCGCGGTTATCGTCGCGGTAGACGGTGCCGGTGATCGTGTTGTTCGGGACGTAGCCGAAGTCGACGTCACTCTTGGTGGGGTTGTTCTCGTCGAGGGTGATCGGCTTAGACGCGTTGTCAAGCGTCGTGTCCGGGTCGCCGGTCTGGTCAGCATCAGCGAGTACGCCGTCCTTGACAACCTTGATCGAGTAGGTGCCGTCGGGCAGATGCTCGAAGGAGTAAGTGCCGTCCTTGTCGGTCGTTGTGGTGGCAATGACGGTGCCATTCTCGTCGAGGAGCTGGACGGTCACGCCGGAGTAGCGTCCTTCGGTGTCGCCCTTGCGTCCGTCGCGGTCACCGTCGCGGTAGATGCTGCCGTTGATGGAGTTGTTGGCGATGTATCCGAAGTTGACGTCCGTGCGGGTGCGGTGATCGTTGCTGAGCGAGATGACGCCGGAGGCGGAGTCCTTGGTGGAGTCCGGGTCCTCGGTCTGGTCGAGGTCGGTGAGGGCACCGTCCTTGACGACCGTGACGGTGTAGTCGCCGGCGGGGAGCTTGTCGAAGGAGTAGGCACCGTCCGCGTCCGTCGTGGTGGTGGCGACGACCTTGCCGTCCTTGTCGCGCAGTTCGACGGTCTGGTTGGCGTAGCCCTTCTCGTCGGCGCCGTGCAACTCGGAGCGGTCACCGTCACGGTAGACGAGGCCGTGGATGGAGTAGTCCGGCACGTAACCAAAGTCGATGTGGTCCTTGGAGGGGTTGTCCTCGCCCAGGGTCACAGGTTCGGAGGCGTTGTCCTTCGTGGCGTCCGGGTCACCGGTCTGCTCGGTGTCGGCGAGTTCGCCGTCCTTGACGACCGTGACGGAGTAAGTGCCGTCGGGCAGGTGCTCGAAGGAGTAGTTGCCGTTCGCGTCGGTCGTCGTGGCGGCGATGACCTGACCGTCCTTGTCGAGGAGTTGGACGATGACGCCGGAGTATCCGGGTTCTGTGCCGTCCTGGTCGCCGTTGCGCGAGTCGTCGCGGTAGACGGTGCCCGACAGGGAGTTGTTGTTCACGTAGCCGAAGTTGACGTCCGTCGTGGACGGGTTGTCGTTGTTCAGCGTGATGGACTCAGAGACGTTGTCCTTCGTGGCGTCCGGGTCACCGGTCTGCTCGAGGCCAGTGATGGGGCCATCCTGAACGACCGTGACGGTGTAGGTGCCTGCGGGGAGCTTGTCGAAGGAGTATGCGCCGTCCGCATCCGTCGTGGTCGTGGCCACAACGGTGCCGTCCGCGTCGCGCAGCTGAACGGTCACGCCCTCGTAGAGCTTCTCGTCCGTGTCCAGCGCACCGGAGCGGTTGCCGTCGCGGTAGATCGTGCCCTTGATGAAGTAGTCGGGCACGTAGCCGAAGTCGACGTCCTTCTTGGTCGGGTTGGCCTCGTCCAGGGTGATCGGCTCGGACGCATTGTCAAGCGTCGAGTCGGGGTCGCCCGTCTGCTCGGTGTCGGCCAGGGCACCGTCCTTGACGACCTTCACGGAGTAGGTGCCGTCGGGCAGCTTGTCGAAGGAGTACATGCCGTTCGCGTCGGTCTTCGTCGTCGCGATGACGGTTCCATCCTTATCGAGCAGCTGCACGGTCTGCTCGGGGTAGCCGGACTCGCCGGAGTTCAGAGCACCGGAGCGGTTGTCGTCGCGGTAGACGGTGCCGGAGATTGAGTTGTCCGAGATGTACCCGAAGTTGACATTCTCCTTGATCGGGTCGTTCAGTTCGAGGGTGATGTCACCGGAGGTGTTGTCCTTGGTGGCGTCGGGGTCCTCGGTCTGTTCGGTGGAGGCGAGCGGGCCGGTCTTGTCGACCTGGACGGTGTAGGTGCCGTCGCCGAGGCCGGTGAAGGAGTAGTTGCCGTCAGCGTCGGTCGTGGTGGTGGCCACGACGGTGCCGGAGGCGTCAACTAGGTTCACGGTGATGCCGGACTGCGGGATATCGCCGCCGTCCTTCGTCTTATCGCGGTTCTGGTCGAGGTAGACGTTGCCGGAGATCGCGTGCTTCTTGACGTAGCCGAAGTTGATGTTCTCCTGGACGGGGTTGTCCGCGTTCAGGGTCACGGTCCCGGAGGTGTTGTCCTTCGTGGAGTCCAGGTCCTCGGTCTGGTCGAGGTTGGCGATTGCGCCGGCCTTGGTGACCTTGACGGTGTAGTCGCCGGCGGGCAGGCGCGTGAAGGAGTAGTTGCCGTCAGTGTCAGTAGTCGTGGTCGCGATGACGGCACCGTCGGGGCCGAGTAGCTCGACCGTGATGTCCTTGAAGCCCTCTTCACCGTTGGTGTAGGAGGAGGAGTCGTTGGCGTCGTAGTAGACCTTGCCGGACAGGCGGTGCTTGACGGAGATCGAGGCCTTCGCGATGTTGTTGTCCGGGTTCTGGTCGTACTCGGGCGGGTTCACGAAGGAGGCCGTGTTCTCGAGTGTCTTGCCGTCGGTGCCCTCGTCGAGCGTGACGGTGACGTACAGCGAGGCGTACTGGCCGGCGAGCATGTCGCTGAGCTTCCACGTGGTGCCGTCGAAGGTGCCTGCGGTGCCACCGGTGTTGCACTCGCCGGGCACACCAGAGGTGTAGCCAGAGGTGCACAGGTGCGACTCGGCGGACACGAAGGTCGTGCCGGCGGGGAAAGCCTCGGCGACCTTGACGTCGGGGGCCTTGCCCTGGCCGGAGTTGCCGGCGTCGATGCGGAAGGTGACACTGTCGCCGGGCGCGAGGTTGTCGACGTCGGAGACGACGGTCTTGTTCAGGGCCACGTCGAGCGCGACGACCAGGGCGACCTTGATGGGCTCGGTCGGCAGGATGGCTCGGTTGTTCGAGGCCTGGGTGGCGGCGATCGCGACGGATTCGTAGGCGATGCCGCTCGCGTTGTCGGGTGCCTTGATGGGCACGATCAGCGGGATGGAAGCACCCGCCTTGATGGGGGTGGCCTGTCCGTTGATGTAGACGCGGTAGGACTTCACGTCCGACCACGAGGCCGGGGTGGCGGTCCAGTTGTTGTCGCACCCTGCGGGGGAGGCGGTCATGGCGTCGCCCTGGTTGATGACTTCACCGCGGCAGGGGTTGGTCGAGGTGGAGTACTCGATGGTGACTTGGGAGGGGTCGATGCCCGATCCGGTGCCGATCTGGATGGGGCCGGTCATGATGGGTTCCCATTCGGAGTCGCGCGAGGCACCGCCCTGAACGGAGGTGTCTCCGACGTAGGGGAGGATGCCGTACAGGGTCATGTCGGACAGGTCCGCGTTACCGGAGTTGGTGGGCGTGATGCGGAACTGACCGTCTTCGCCTTGGCGCATGACGGAGGGGCCGTCGGTGTACTTCTTGTAGACGGAACCGGGCACGGAGCCCAGGGATTCGAGCACCACGTCGGCACCGGCCTGCTCGGAGACCGTGAAGGTCGAGGAGACGGGGCAGACCTGGTCGGCGGTGTTGCCGTCACCGTTGACATCGTAGGTGTCGTCGGTGGAGCCGTAGAAGCAGATGGTGGCTTTCTTGGAGGTGAGGGCGTACTCGGGTTCGGCCGCGGAGATGTAGGCCTCGTTCTTGTGAGTGCCTGCGCTCATCGAGGGACCGACCTTGCCGCGCAGCTGGATCGTGGTACCACCCTTGGTCTGGTAGCCGGGCCATGTGACCTGGACGAGCTGGCGGGTGCAGCCGGTCGCGTCGGTGACGTCACGGACCGTGACGGTTTTCTCCTTGCCAGCGGGGCCTCCGGTGACGGAACCCTCGACGAAGGTCATGCCGCAGGGCAGCAGGTCGGAGATGACGGGCTGGGAGTCGACGACGGTCGAGGTGTTGTTCGCGGTGACACTGAAGGTGACCTCGGAGCCTGGGGAGGCCAGGCTCCCCTTGATCGTCGACTTCGCGTTGTAGTACTTGGGCAGCGCTGTGCCCAGGGTCAGGACGTCACAGAAGTCGTCGGCGGGAATCGCGATGTCGTGCATGCCGTCAAGGGACTTCATGGAGAAGTCGGTGACGCAGTTCTGGACGCGCACCCACTGGTCGGACTTGCCGGCCTTCCAGGCGGCGGCGTTCTTATCGACGTCAACGTAGGTGACGCCATCCTCGGTGGTGGGCGTTCCCGCGCCGATGGGGCCGGCGACGTTGAGGATGGAGGATTCACCGGCGGGGATCGTCTGCTTGTAGTGGAAGACGGTCAGGTATTCGTCGGCCGCAAAGGAGGAGAAGTCGAATGCCTTGCCGCGAGAGACGGTCTGAGTGCCGGTGTTGCCCTTGTTGGTCCAGTAGGTGATTTCGATAGGTGTTGTCGTCTGCGTATCGATGGTCTTAACGCGCATAAGGGGCTTGTCGCAGTCCTTGGAGCCGTCGGTGGGGGACACCAGGCCACAGGTCATGTAGTCGGTGTACTCCATGACGACAGGCACATTGGACTTGTTGTCGTAGCTGTAGAGCCAGTTGCCCTGCTTGCCACGCTCGAGCTGGCTCATGGCACGCTTGTTGAAGCCACCGCCGTAGCGAACCTCATTATCGAAGTGGTGCGTGAACGAGGCATTCGCGGTGAGCGTCTTGGTCTCGTTGTGCATTTCGTTGCCGGTGAGCTTGGCGGTGTTGGTGACCGTGTCGTCGGTGCAGGTGTCGTCGTAGTGGACGGTGACGGACAGGACCACGTTCATGAACGCGGGGTTCACGTCGCCGATGTTCCAGGTGACCGTGTGGGTCGCGGCATCGTAGGAGCTGGGCACGGTCGCGGCCGTGTTGGTGATGGTGTTACCTGAGGCCGTGGAGGATACGTAGGTCGCACACTGCGGCAGCGGGTCGGTGACGACGACGTTCGTCATGTTGGTCTTGCCGTTCAGACCGTCGATCGTGGTGTCATACTTCGGGGTGATCTGGTAGGTCACGTCCACGTTCTTCGGGGTCGCGACGGGGCCGGTTTTCGACAGGAGGGGCGTCGGCTCGGAGTAGATCGTGACGGTGTCCTGTGCGGTCACGGTGGTGTCGCCCGAGGAGAAGGTGGCGACGGGGGTCACCGTGGAGCTGCCGGGGGTTACGCCGCGAGGCGCGGTAAACGTCAGCACGGTCTGGAAGGACGTACCGGCGGCGACGGTTCCGAGGTTGTAGGTGACGAGGCCGTCCGTGGTCGCTGTCGGGCGCTTGATCTCGGGAGTAACGACCTTGTTGCCGGCGGTGGCCGTGGCGTTGATGCCGTCGGGAGCCGAGTCGGGGTTGGAGCTACCTGCGGAAGTGATCGTGTGCGGCAGCGTGATGGTCACGACCGAGTTCAGGCAGTCCTCTGTGGTGGAGGCACAGGAAAACTCGACGACGTAGCGTTGTTCGACGCCTGACAGGTAGGAGTCCTCGTCGGCGTTGATTGCAAGTTTGAGGGTGGGGCAGCCGCATATGTGGGCAGCGACGTCACGCCAAGGATGACAAGAGCGGTCGTCACCAACATGGCAAGCAGCTGGGCCGGCCTCGAAGCCTTTGACCATGTGTCGTTGATGTGCACAGCGTTTTCCTGTTGTGCGTATAAGGGATGAATCAGGCCAGTTTTAGCGGTTTCAAAGCAAGTGTGAAATAGTGGCGACTATTACAAAACTGCTCGTAACTAAAGGTTTATTAGGTCAGATTTCAAACTTCTGACCGATTGTGTGAAAGACTTATTTAAACAGTTTATTCACAATTGTGTACAGGCCTGTGGATAAATATTGGCGGAATACCAGCTCAGGGTCGTTAGTCCCAGAAGCGACCGCCGATGATCGGCATCGTCCACAGACATGACCAGCTGGTCGGATAAATAACGGCACACAGCCTCCGATAAGCTGACATGTGAGACCATGACCAACATATTGCGGAAGCTCACATACGAGAAAACCCGCAACCATCAGGTTGCGGGTGAAAAGTGGAGCTAACGGGACTCGAACCCGTAACCCCCTGCTTGCAAAGCAGGTGCGCTACCAATTGCGCCATAGCCCCGTAGGAGAAGCTCAGTCCTCCACGACGTCCGTCACGGACATCCACAGATCGGCATTGTCAGAAAGATCAAGGAGAACTTGTCGAACGACGATACCAACGGCAACGACGGATCCGACAGCCACACAACACGTGACCAGCTTCTTCATGATGATCCTCCGCTCAAATTCGCCTGCGGATGGTGGGCCTAGGTGGGCTCGAACCACCGACCTCAGTCTTATCAGGACTGCGCTCTAACCTACTGAGCTATAGGCCCAACCGGCACCCTTGCGGGCACTCGGATATAGTACACAGCATCGAGCCCTTCAGCAAAATCGAGCGTTGGTGACGTCCACCACGCAGCCGCCGCGCAGGGGCGCGGAGCAGAAAAGAGAACCCTCGTGACCACGATTATCGACTACGTTCGCAGGGCAACGACGCCGCTGCGCGCAGACCTTACGCCAGCCGATGTCCTCACCCTCGCCACGTTGTCGTACGCGGACTTCCACGCTCTGGCCGGCCCCCGCTCCGCTCAGGGATGCCTCCTGCGCGAGGTCGCCCAGGCCTCGTTCAACCGTGCCCTCTACGATCACGCGATGCTCAGCGAGCACAACTGCACGCTTCTGCGCTCGGGGGCCTCGTCGACCTCCTGCTGAGGGTTCGGCCGATCCAGGTCGTCCAAGACCGCTGAGAGGCCTCTGCGAGTGGCTTTCGGCTGCCTCGGATCGGCTCGCACCATTGCCCCCCAATGCGCACGTTAACCCACCTAGTAGTGGCTCAGCGGCCCCGCCACCGCTCCAGTAGGTGGGTCCAGCTGTACTGCCCACGCTCCACGGCGGCGATTCCAGCTCTTCCACAACGTTACGCCCACCTCAGCCGTGGCGTCTCAGTCGCGCCCCCTGAAAAGTCGCACGCGATTCGGTCACCCGAACTTTCATCCATCCCAGATAAACGGTGCAATTCCAACGACCTCATGCCAAATCCCACAAGAGACCTGGGGGAATTGCATGCGACATTGTTGGGGAATCACGCCAATGCAACACCAAGGACCGCGTTGAGGACGGTCGCCGCAAGAACGGACCCAGTACGGTCTGACCCGTCATCCACGCGGATAGGAAACGAGCAGGCGGATAGGTTACTGCCTCACGGATAGCTTAATATCCTATCCACATACACATAACCTATCCATGTAGCCACTTCCTATCCACGTGCAGCCCGAATGAAGAGCATAGAAGCACTCGAAGGCACCCAGAACCCAGACGGTTGCTCCCCCCGGGCACCAACACGCACACACGCACACGCACGCACACACGCATAGCAAAAGGGGCCGACGTGAGCCGACCCCTTGCGCGTGATGTTCTCACTCGTCCATGAGAGACACCTTGATGCCGCCCACCAGGGACGCGACGACGTTGTAGAGCATGGCACCCAGCGTCGACAGGGCGGTGAGCAGGATGACGTTGATGACAGCGACGATGGTCGCGTAAGAGATGACGCGGGGCAGGCGCGCATAGTCGAGGAGGTCGACGAAGCGACCAGCACCGACGGTCTGGAGGAATTCTTCGATCTGGCTGAAGACGTGCATGGCGTCGACCATGAGCCACAGGACGATGGTGGCGATGACGAGCGCGATGCCCAGGGCGACTGACAGAAGGAAAGATACCTTCATGACGGTCCACGCGTCGATGCGCGCGATCGCCAGGTCAACTCGGCGGGGAGCGTCTGTGCGGGCGCTCGTGACGTGGTCACTCATTGGATTCCTTCCAGGTCGCACTTCCTACAGCCAGGCTACCGTATCGCCGGGCCCCGGCGCAGGGTCCGCGCCGCTTTGGAATGTTGATCACGGGACGAGGGCAGGCCTCGTCCCGTGATTGTCGTTTACTTATCGGTGTCGTCGGCTGTGTTGCCGCCCTCGGTGGGCGCATCCGTCTCGGCGAGGGTGTTCTCCTGGGGGAGATCCTCGGTGGAGGCGGTCTGCGCGGAATCGACCACGACCTCGTCACCAGAGTCGGGGTTACGGGTGATCGCGATAATGCGGTCGCCTTCGTCCGGTCGGGCAAAGATGACGCCCATAGTGTTGCGGGTGGTGGGTCGAACGTCGGAGGCGTTGACTTGGACGAGTTTGCCGGATTCGGTGATGACCATGACATCTTCGTCGGGGCGCACGACGAGGGCACCGACGAGGCCGCCGCGTTCGTCGACGAGCTTGCCGACGCGCACGCCGAGGGTGCCACGCGACTTGGTCGGGTATTCGTCGACGGGGGTGCGCTTGGCGTAGCCGGATTCGGTGACGATCAGCAGGTCGGTGTCCTCGCGCGGAACCTCCATGCTGAGGAGTTCATCGTCGCCGCGGAACTTCATGCCGCGCACGCCGGACGTGGAGCGGCCCATGGAGCGCAGCTGCTCGTCGGTGGCGGTGAAGCGCACGGCCTGGCCGTCGCGGGAGACGAGGATGAGGTCCT
>ERZ772932.1464-NODE-1464-length-11138-cov-13.114680_pt1 | contig 11138 bp, 6 predicted proteins | sample MGYA00511684_ERZ772932 | MGnify/ENA primary metagenome ERZ772932 (study PRJEB29015, sample SAMEA2738078) | human oral metagenome | biome: human oral; feature: human-associated habitat; material: saliva | place: China | collected 2210 ...
ACTTACGATAATCCTTCTTGCTAGGTTTTCCGTTGACAAAAACAACCATAGCAGAGACAGGACTAGTCCCCATGATATTGGAGTTATCAAAAGATTCGATACGGACTGGGGTCGGAATTTGTAGAAGTCGACCAAGATTTTCAATAGCACCCTGGGTTTTCTCAACTGATTTTTCCAGCAGATTAAACTTCTGCTCCAGACTAACACGTGCATTTTTGATGGCTAGATTAACCAGTTGCTTTTTCTCACCACGTTGTGGCTTAATCACCTTTGTATCTACCAAGGCCTTAACCGCCTCTTCATCAATATCCTGAGGAATCAAAATTTCATTGGGAACCAGGTGAGATTTTTCTTGATAAAACTGTCCCACATAGGTCAAAAAATCCTCATCTGGATCATTGTAGTAAGGAAAGAGATTGACATCACGCTCAATTAACTTACCCTGACGGACAAAGAAAACCTGTACACACATCCAGCCCTTATCCACATAATAACCAAAGACATCACGGTTCTGGAGGTCCTTAGCCATGACTCTTTGTTTGGTCCGAAGAGTCCCAATAGCCTGGATCAGATCACGGTATTCGGCCGCACGCTCAAACTCCATATTCTGAGCTGCCGAAGCCATCTTATCCTTGAGCTCGTTAATGATTTTGTCATCCTGCCCCTTGAGAAAATCAGAGACCTCTTGGGCCATAGCTTTAAAATAAGCTTCATCCTTGTGACAAACCGTATGAGCCATACACTGGCCGATGTGGTAATAAAAACAGACCTTGGAAGGCGGATTGGTACACTTGCGAAAAGGAAAAATTCGATCCAATAGCCGTTTGATTTCATTGGCCGCACCCACATCTGGATAAGGACCAAAATAAAGGCCTCCGTCCTTCTTAACCTGACGGGTGATTATCAATCGAGGATAGCGTTCATTGGTGATTTTGATAAAAGGATAGGACTTGTCGTCCTTGAGCATGATATTGTATTTGGGCTTGTTTTCCTTGATGAGATTAATCTCCAAAAGGAGAGCCTCAATATTAGATTCCGTAACGATAAACTCAAAATCCACAATTTCAGACACCAAAGCTTCTGTCTTGGTATCGTGACTTCCACGAAAGTAGGACCGCACCCGATTGCGCAGATTTTTGGCCTTCCCTACATAGATGATTGTGCCGTTTTTATCTTTGTGAATGTAACAACCAGGGCTATTCGGCAAGAGCTCCAGTTTTGATTTGATCAAGTTATTCATAGTTCCATTATAGCAAAAAGCACCCCTCATTGCTCATATCAAGAAGCTCTGTTTTCCTAATCTCCTGACTCATAGAGTTCTTGGACTTCTTTTACATCTTGAGCTTGGATACCATAATAAGACCCTGCCGGTTGCATGACTGAAACCTCATTGGTATGCTGCAAGCCAATAGCATGTCCTAACTCATGTTCTGCCGTATGCAAAATGCGTTCATAGGTATAGCCATAGTTTGGATTGGATAGATAATAATGATTTAAGCGAACAGTCACAGAAGTGAATTGTTTGGTTAGGAGATTGGTTTGACTCTCCGCCTCACCTGCTACAGCTGTCAAACCATCATTCATTTCGGTAGCGAAAATATCTGCCTGATCCGCTTCTGTTACAAGCTCAAAGTTAAAAGCCCCTGTCTGATTCCAGTTAGCAATTGCTTCACGGTAGGCCTTTTGGAAAGTGGCATCCATTTGAGGATCAATGTAGATTGTCGCTTGCCCCTTTGGCCATTTTGCTCCTGAATCTTGATGATGATCTGTCTGAGACAGACCTTCTAATTTACCAGTTTCTTGCCATTGATGCCAACCTGCTTGGCCGACTTGGACCACTTTGCTAACTTGATTTAAAGTAGCAGGTAAATTACCTGTCACATACCAGAGAATCCCAAAAGTGATGAGAATTAATAAGATAAGCGTCCATACAAGGCGCCAAAACATACGCAAAATCCCTAGTAACAATCGATATAAAACACGAATAATCCAGCCCATGATTTACCCACCTTTCTAAAAAATAAGAACCTATCTTTAAGCCATGAATTTCCATTCTAAAGATAGGTTCACTATTCTACTAAATCAAACTGAAAGAAAGCTAAAATTAAGACAAGCGTTCTTCTAAAACAAAATCGATTGGCAGGGTAGTCAAAAAACGTTCCAATTGTTTTTCCCAATAATACCACTCGTGGGTTCCTGCACTATGGGTGTAGGTCACATCAAAACCAAGTTTCTTGAGGTTTTTCACTGCTAGGTTATTGGCAGCATACAAGAAATCTTGCTCGCCACACCAAACCCAGAGTTTGGTTTTCTTATCAGACTTTTTAGCCAGTGTTTCAAGTGAGTATGGGCTATTCACCCAATCATTAACTTTTCCAAACACACCTCTCCAGTAAGCACGCGTTCCTAAATCTTGACTCTCAGGAGAAAACTCCTCGAAGCTAAGTGCCCCAGAAAAGCTTGCAGCATGTGAGAAACGGTCAGTTGACAATGCTAACTTAAAGGAACCGTAGCCCCCCATTGATAAACCAGCGATAAAGGTCTTTTCTCGTTTGTTGGTCATATTGGGGAAGAAGCGTTTGAGCACCTTAGGCAATTCTTCTGCTAGAGCTGTGTAGTAGTTATAGCCATACTGAGTATCTGTATACCAGCCGTTACTTGTATTCGGCATGACAACAATCAGATTAGTCCCTCGTAGCAAGCGCTCCACATTGGTTCGCTTGAGCCAGCTGTTGTGGTTCCCTGACATTCCATGAAGGAGGTAGAGAACTGGGATATCTGTGCAATCCGGTTCCTCAACTCGAGACGCATCAGGGTAGAGGACATTTACACCCCACTCCATATCTAAAACTTCTGAGTAATACTCAATCTTCATTACTGCCATAACTTGCTCCTTATTCGTTTGAGATAAGAAAAAGCCGAAACTCGACTTTCTCTCTTGCTATTGAATCCTTATTTTGCTTCCATGACTACTGGTAAAATAGCTGGACGACGTTTGGTTTGGTCAAAGAGGAACTTGGCCAAATGATCACGTACTTTACCTTTCAGATCAGCCCAGTCAAAGTCCTCACCTTGGAGATAGTCCTCAACTGTTTGGTTTACCAACTCTGTACTTTCGCGCAGAATATCTCGACTCTTTTTGAGGTAGACAAATCCACGTGTATGCACTCGAGCCTTGGCAATGATTTTCTTCTCGCGACGGTTAACAGTAATAGCCACAATGAAAATACCATCTTCTGACAAGACCTTACGGTCACGAAGAACAACATTACCAACATCCCCGATGGCATTTCCGTCAATCAAGACATCACCTGCAGCAACTGCACCAGACGGGACAAAGTCCCCATGTTCATAAGACATGGTTGTGCCCTTTTTCGGGATAAAAATGCGTTCTGGCAACAACCCAACAGCCATAGCAGCCTTGGCATGAGCGTCCAACTCACGGTATTCCCCTTGGATAGGGAAAAGATACTTGGGTTGCAAAAGGTTGATCATTAATTGCAGATCACGCGCATTTCCATGTCCTGATACACGCAAGCTTTGAGTAATCGGTTTTACGATACCACCCGCTTGGTAGACCATGTTTTCTACCCGTGCCATGACAGCTTCTTTAGCGATTGATGGTGTTGTAACGATATAAACCAAGTCACCATCTTTGATTTCAACATAGCGGTGACGACCGATTGACATTTTACGGAGTCCATTAATCGGTTCTCCCATACGACCAGTTTCCAGGATAATCAACTCATGATCTTCAAAACGAGACATGTCTTTTGGTTTAATCAAAAGACTTTCGTTAGCCAGTGACAATTTCTTCAAGCGAATGGCTGTACGAACGATATTTTCAATATCGAAGCCAGTCAAAACAACGCGGCGACCTGTATCTGCAGCAGCGTCAAAGACCTGCTGAATACGAGAAAGGTTACTTGCAACAGCAGCTACAATGATACGTCCTTCCCAATCAGAAATAGTTTGCGTAATTTCATCGCCAACTTCACTTTCACTGGCTACTTGAATATTACTGTCTGCGTTTGCTGAATCACTTAGGAGAGCTAAAACTCCTTCACGACCGATTTCTGCTAAACGACCAAAGTCAGTCGCATAAGATTCGCTAGCCGTTTGGTCAAATTTGAAGTCTCCAGTATAGACGATGCTTCCCTCAGATGTTTTTAAAACGACACCCAGACTTTCTGGGATGGAGTGGGTTGTGCGGAAGAAGGAAACTTCCGTACCTCCAAAGTCGATTTCTGTATTTTCATCGATCACATGGAAATCATCAAATTTCTTGACGCTATCATTTCCCTTTACAAAAAGCTTAGCAAGCTCAATTGTCAACTCTGAACCAAAAACAGGAACTTTCACTTCTGACAAAAGATAAGGAAGAGCTCCAATCGCATCTGCATGTCCGTGCGTTAAAAAGACACCTGCAATACGGTCGCTATTTTCAAACAGATATTCCATATTTGGAATAACGACATCGACACCCAACTGCTCATTTTCCGGGTATTTTAAACCTGCGTCTAAAACAAAGATTGAGTCGTTAATTTCTGCGATGTACATGTTTTTTCCATTTTCACGAACACCGCCTAAAGTTGTTAATTTAATATTGGTCATTTCCCCTCCGAAGTATTACTATAACGTGTTTGTAGAGCCTTCACAACTCTCTTTTTTTAAAAGTCCAATATACTTTTATCCGAATCTTTTCCTCTCATTATACCATTTTTTTACTAATTTTCAAAATGAAGATAGGATTTCAACTATCAAACATTCATCACCAACAATCAAATCATTTCACTTTATTCTTTTTTGAGAATTTGTCTAAAATATTTATGATTAAATCAAATGAAGTTATAAACTTTCTAACTGACTAAGATGAAAAACTAGTCAGTAAAGAACTACTAAATCTGAGCAAATAAAAAAAGATTTAGATGTTCTAAATCTTTTTTAGTATTTTTAGTTTGGATAGATGTAAGTAACTTTACCTGATGATTTATGGGGATTAAAGAAGCCACGATAATTTCCAATTGGTTGAGTTCCACTACCATCATAGTTACATTCAAGCACTTGAATAGAATTCTCACTTTGAACATCTGTCACATAAGCAACGTGGCCATATTCACCGCCATCCCAAACAGCGATTGCTCCTACTACAGGAACATCTCCTGTCTTAAAGCCTTGTGCACTAGCATAGATTGCCCAAGTGTTAGCATTTCCCCACCAGTTGCTAGCCCATGGAGCCAATTCTTTCACGCCCCATGTACACTGACCAACAGGATAAGAATTTCCATAGTTTGTAGGAGTATTTACAACAACATCCTCACCTGCCACTGCATTAACAGTGCTAGTTACTTCATAAGCAGGAGCTTGGTATGAATAGCTAAGTTGAGCTGGACCGCTAACTTCTAGCACATCACCTGGGTGGATAGTATCAAAAATGGTTTTCCCATTATTAGCTGCCAACTCATAAGGATCCATACCACTTGCAGCAGCAATACCAAAAAATGAATCACCGTCTTGAACAACGTAAGAGTCTGCGCTAACAGTTTGAGCACCAACTGTAGCCAAAATAGCTGTAGATGTTATACCAAGTGTCAGTTTAGCAACTGTTTTTTTCATAACGAATTTCTCCCTTTATTTTGTTAATAATTTCCTATTTGTTGTTTACAAAGAGAATCATACCTGATTTAGATGTCATTTGTTTTAGAGTTATATTTAAGTCATGTTACAAATAGTTATTTTTTTACTACATGAAATTTAAGAAAGATAACTATTTAAGGAGTCTAAGGGAGATTAAAAAAAGCTGAGATTCTTCATCTCAGCTTCTCTTCTTCTATTTTTCCATTAAAAGGTCATAAATTTCCTGCACCGTACCCAGCGCCATCATCTCTTGGTTCTTAACGGTTTGTTTGAGTTTTTGATAAATCTGACTTTCAGCAATGTCCCTCTTTGGAGCTTCTTTATTCACCTTCATGACACCATTATCAATCGTGACAAAACCAAGCTCTTCAAAAATTTGAATCATTTTGACTAGCAAGATTTGCTCAATTTTAAGATAGGCTGATAAATCTTTTAATTTATAACGAATATCGAATTCTGGAAACTGATAGATTGTTTTATAGAGTTTGGCGAATTGCTCTCTTGTCCCATAGCCCGTCAAATAGTAGGGCTTATCAATATCATTTTTAAAATAAATAGCTGAGAAATCATACTGCTGGAAAATATCTTTAAGAATAGTGATATCCTCTGGAAGATTCTTGACCACAACTGCTGAACTTGAAGAAAGATCAGGCAATTCTCCTGAAAAATCAAGTACCGGTACTCCATCTGGTAGAGTTGCACTCTTCCCACGAATATTAAAGAGTTGAACACCGTCCACACGCGCATCAACCATCATCAACTGAAGGGTTGTTTGCCCATTCCATTGGTTAACAGAAAGGGTAACCGCCAATTCCAGTTGTTTTACCTGAGAAAATTCTGTAGCCTTTGACCCTTGACCAAATGCTACTACCTCAAAGCTTGCGGTCCCTTTGGATATCTTCAATTTCAGATGACTATCTCCTGCTCCCATAGAACGAGCATTTTCAACTTTAAAATCTCGAATATAAAAAACAGGTTTTTGGTTATCCATTCCAAAAGGAGCTAAGCGTTCAAAACTTTTAACCGTCTCTAAACTTAGGCTTTCTAAATCTAATTCTTCATCTAGATATAATGTACTTTTACCCTTGGCATCAATCCCTTTGTCTTTTACATAGGTCTCTAAAATTTCCGATAAGGCGTCTAGTTGTTCCGCTTCAAGTGTCATACCTGCAGCGCCTGCATGCCCACCAAAGGCGATAAAAAGTTCCCGATGCGGGTCCAAGGCTTCAAAGATATCGACTGCTTCAATACTTCGAGCACTCCCCTTGGCACGGCCATCTTCAATATTCAGAACAATAACTGTCTGCCCTAATTCTTCCAACAAGCGACCAGCTACAATCCCAAGCACTCCTGGGTTCCAGCCTTCCTTGGCCAAAACTTGGACACTTTTGTTAGGATCTACCAAGCTTTTAGCTTCTTCATAGATGGCTTGAACGATTTCCTTACGTTCTTCATTTTTATCTTGAATCATGAGGGCAATCTCATGCACCTCTTCATCATCAAAGCCCGTCAGTAATTCAATGGCCGGATTAGGATCATCCAAGCGTCCTAGGGCATTTAAGCGAGGTGCTAACTGAAAACCAACCGTTTCTTCTGTAATATCACTGCTAGAAATCCCTGCGATTTCAAATAGTTCTTGGAGCCCAAGTCTTTGGGTATTGCGCAAAACTTCTAGACCATACTGAACCATGATCCGATTTTCATCTGTCAAACTGACCATATCAGCAATCGTCCCAATGGCAACCAAATCCAGCAACTCAACCTGCACTTCCTCCAGGAGGGCACAAGCTAGTTTAAAAGCCACTCCACAACCTGCCAAATGTTTAAAAGGATAATCTGCTTCTGGGTGTTCCGGATGGACAATTGCATAGGCATCTGGTAAAACCTCTGGCATGGAGTGGTGGTCTGTTACAATGACATCCACACCCATAGATTGAGCCAAGTCAATAGCCTCATGGCCTGCAACTCCATTGTCCACCGTCACAATCAAAGACACGCCCTGTTGCTCAATGAAGTACTTGTAGACACTGGCATTAGGACCATAACCATCTGCAAAACGATTTGGAAGATAGACTAAGCACTCGGCTCCTAATTGTTCGAATGTTTCTTTAAGGATAGAAGCCGATGTCATCCCATCTGCATCGTAGTCTCCATAAACGAGAATCAATTCACCCTGCTCGATAGCACGGCGAATACGATTTACTGCCTTGTCCATATCGTGGAGAAGATAGGGATCATGCAAATCATCTAGAGTTGGTGTCAAAAAACGAGACAACTGATCTTCATCCTTAATACCGCGGCTAAATAATAAACGAGCAGCTTCAGGCCCTAGCCCAGCTTTCTTGGCTATCTTTGTAAAATCCGCATCCTCAACTTGAGGTGCAAATTGCCAATTATAAGTTGGAATAATCAAAATTCATCCACTCTTTCTTACGATTCTATCGTTTTATTATAACATGATTTCATGTTTTTCTCCTCTTTATTTTCTCAACTCTTTACATCAAAAAACCAAAAAACTCCTGTCATCATCAAAGGTAAAAAACTAAACATCAGTCGATAACTCGATATCTTTTCAAAAAGACGTAGCCAAAATTGTAAAACATCTTCTCTTTATGCTACACTATTGGCATGGAACATCATTTTAATCATCGGGCAGAATCTTTCGATTCTCCCAAAAATCAATTTCTAGCAGACCTTGTAAATGCAGAGATACAGCAACAAGTCCCTCAGCTATCTACCAAATCAACCCTAGATTTTGGAGGAGGAACTGGACTGATCGCTCTTCCTCTAGCCAAACAAGCTAAGTCCGTGACCTTGGTTGACATCGCAGAAAAAATGTTGGATCAAGCTCGTATCAAGGTTAAAAACCAAAAACTTGAAAATATAGACTTGATTCAACAAGACTTATTGCTTAAGCCATTAGAGCAAACATTCGATCTTATTATTGTCAGTCGTGTTCTTCATCACATGCCTCATCTTGATTCCAGTCTAGCTATGTTTAAGGAACATTTGTCTCCCGGAGGACAACTATTTATCGCTGATTATACTGTACCAGATGGAGAAAAACATGGTTTTGTGATTTCTGAACTTGAGGAGATTCTAAAGAATTATGGTTTCTCAGACATTCAGACACAAATACTTTATAGTTCCGAGCATCTTTTTCTTGATAAACCTTCTCAATTATTTCTTACATCCGCGATAAAATAACCACTTCTTAGGACAAGCACTGAAAGAATTCTACTTTATTTTTTCTTGAGTTATCAAGCTTTTCAGGTTACTTCTTTCCAACTATTTCAATCATAAAAAACTCTCCTTAAAACATTAAGGAGAGTTTCTTGTCACCATAAAATAAATACCTAGGAAAACGCTTGCATATTTTTTACCCCGTGTTATACTAATTTTAAAATAAATTTATAGGAGACTGTTGATGAAGAACATATTCCCTCAACGCGAGAAAAAAATGGTTTATAGTATCCGTTCCTTGAAAAACGGAACCGGTTCAGTACTTATTGGGGCTAGTTTTATTCTACTTGCCCTTGCAGCACCTCATGTTGCTGCAGATGAAAATCTCTCGAGCACCAGAGAAAATGTAAGCGCTGTTACTGTTGATCCTACAGATACAGATTCTAAGCCAGCTACAACTACAGTTTCTGGGCAGAATAATGCAAACGATTCCCTCAAAACTGAAGAAAAAGCTAAAGATTCTGAAGTAGCTTTAACTACTGAAAGTGCTAAAGCAGAGGGTACTACAACCAAGCCTTCTAGCGATCAAGTAGAAAAGAGAGACGAGCCAGCCACAACTTCAGAGGATAAAAAAACTGAAGTAGCTGCAAGTCCAGCTTCAGATGAAAAAACAAAAGAAGAAGCTAGTTCTGAAACACCAATCGCAGACAACTACTTCCGCATCCATGTAAAAAAACTCCCTGAAGAAAACAAGGATTCTCAAGGTCTTTGGACATGGGACGATGTTGAAAAACCTTCTGAAAACTGGCCCAATGGAGCCAAGTCCTTCAAGGATGCCAAGCAAGATGACTATGGCTATTACCTAGATGTCAAACTCAAAAATGAACAAGCCAAGAAAGTCAGCTTCCTCATCAACAATACAAAAGGGGATAATCTTACTGGAGACCGTTCGGTAGAGCGCCTCTCTCCAAAAATGAATGAAGCTTGGCTAGATGAAAACTACAAAGTTTACAACTACCAACCTCAGCCTGCGGGAACTGTCCGCGTCAACTACTACCGTACTGATGGTAACTATGATAAGAAATCTCTCTGGTACTGGGGAGATGTCAAGAACCCAAGTAATGGTGAATGGCCTGATGGAACAGACTTTACCGCAACTGGAAAACACGGTCGCTACATTGATATTCCACTGAATGAAGCTGCAAGAGAATTTGGATTTTTACTATTAGATAAAAGCAAGAAAGGCGATGACGTGAAAATCAGAAAAGAAGACTATAAATTCACTGATCTGAAAAACCATAGTCAAATTTTCCTTAAGGATGATGACGAAACAATCTACACTAACCCTTACTACGTTCACGACATCCGTATGACAGGTGCCCAACATGTGGCCACATCTCGAATCGAAAGTAGCTTCTCTACACTTGTCGGTGCTAAGAAAGAAGATATCCTCAAACGTTCAAACATTACAGACCATAAAGGAAACAAGGTGACCATCTCTGATGTTGAACTCGATGAAGCTGGTAAAAAAGTAACCTACATTGGTAATTTCTCTGATACTCAAAACCCTTACACAGTTGCCTACGATTCAGACCGTTTTACCACACGTTCAAGTTGGCGCCTCAAGGATGAGACCTACAGTTATGACGGTCCACTCGGCGCAACCCTAAAAGAAGATGGCAAGCGTGTCGACCTTACCCTCTGGTCTCCAAGTGCTGATAAGGTTTCAGTTGTCGTCTACGACAAGAAAGATCCTGAAAAAGTTGTCGGAACAGTCGCTCTTAAAAAGGGAGAAAAAGGAACCTGGAAACAAACTTTGGACGCAAACTCTGGACTCGGTATCAGCAACTATACTGGCTACTACTACCATTACCAGATCGAGCGCCAAGGTAAAACCGTTCTCGTTCTTGACCCTTATGCCAAATCATTAGCGGCTTGGAACAGTGATCTAGCAAAAACAGACCCTGCTCATAAAGTTGCTAAAGCTGCCTTTGTGGACCCAGCAAAACTAGGGCCACAAGATTTGACCTACGGTAAGATTCGCAACTTCAAATCGCGCGAAGATGCTGTCATCTACGAGGCACATATCCGCGACTTTACTTCAGATCCTGCCATCGCAAAAGATTTAACTAAACCATTTGGTACCTTTGAAGCCTTTATCGAGAAGCTCGATTATCTCAAAGATTTGGGCGTGACCCACATCCAACTTCTCCCAGTCTTGTCTTACTACTATGTCAATGAATTGAAAAACAAAGAGCGATTATCTGCCTATGCTTCAAGCAACAGCAACTACAACTGGGGATATGACCCTCAAAACT
>ERZ772932.1465-NODE-1465-length-11137-cov-14.250316_pt1 | contig 11137 bp, 6 predicted proteins | sample MGYA00511684_ERZ772932 | MGnify/ENA primary metagenome ERZ772932 (study PRJEB29015, sample SAMEA2738078) | human oral metagenome | biome: human oral; feature: human-associated habitat; material: saliva | place: China | collected 2210 ...
TTGTTTCAGGATCGCGCCCCTTGTGTCGCAGTGGCGCGCGGAAGTGGGTGGGGTGGCCCTGCCGAAAAATCCTTGCGGATGTGGCTTGCATCTCTGGAATAGGAGAGGTATGCTGTAGTCACGATTGAATCTCAGTAAGAGCCGACTCGTTAGCGGCTCCGAATGCTCCACCGGGTCCTTCTCCGCGAAGGGCCCGGTAATTTTTTAAAGCGTACGCAAATGTGTGTGCGGTGTGACACTATGTGTCCTATGACTACTTCCTCAGAAAACATTCCGGGTATCCGCTACCGCGTCGGCATCGATGTCGGCCTGAAATCTATTGGCTTCTGCGCGGTCGAGGTCGACCGCAACGATCACCCAGTCAAGCTGCTCAACTCCATGGTTTTCATTCACGACGCTGGTGTCGACCCGAATGAGAACAAGGCTGCGAAGAGCCGAAAGTTGACGGCAGGTGTTGCACGGCGGACACGCCGCCTCTACCGCACACGCCATCAGCGCCTGGTGAATCTTGATCGCGTTCTCTCCAAGGACTTCGGATGGCCGTTGCCTGACCTGACGGCTTCCAAGGATCCGCGCGAGCCGTGGCATGTGCGCTCGCGGCTACTCGAGGGTTATATCTCCGATGAGGAGCAGAGGAAGGCAGCGCTGTCGATCGCGCTGCGTCACATGGCCCGGCACCGTGGCTGGCGCAACCCCTACGCCAAGGTGGAGACGTTGCTACAGCCCGCCGAGCCGAGTGATTTCCTGAAGGGACTGAATGAACGCATCAGTACATCCCTCGGTAGGAGCTTCCCGGCTAACGCGACCCCCGGTCAGCTCGTGGATGCGTATCTCGCTCACCCCGACTATGTGAAGGCCCCTGGCACGCCGAAGCTGCGTGGCCCCGAGGGTATCTTCGCGGGCAAGCTGCATCAGAGTGACAATGCCGAGGAAATCCGTCGGATCTGCGAGGTGCAGCAGATTGATCCTGCGGACCGTGATCGACTCATTCGAGCCGTTTTTCAAGCGAAGTCCCCCAAGGGGAGCGCGAAGGAGCGTGGCCTCGTGGGGCACGATGAGCTGCCGGGTCAGGGCAAGCATGTGCGCGCGGAGAAGGCGCATCCCGTCTTCCAGAAGTTCCGCATTGTCAGTGTGTTGGCGAACCTGCGTATTCGTGAGGGGCGCGCGGAGCGGCCGCTAACTCCGGAGGAGCTGCAAGGTCTGACTGACTTCCTGCTGATTGCTGGCCTCAAGCAGGAGGTTACCTGGCAGGATCTGGCGGATAACTTGGGAATCGAGCGTTCGGATCTGCGTGGTACTGCGAAGGCCTCGTTCGATGGGTCTCCGGTCCTGCGCAATCCCCCGACTGATGTGACCACCGAGAAGATCCTGGCCTGCAAGGTCAAGTGGCTCAAGGAGTGGTGGAAGGACGCCGACGATGAGCAGCGCGGCTACTTTGTCGACGCATTCTCGAACTCCGGCGGGTCCGAAGATAGCAGCGACGTGAACGATGAGGTTGCGGAGCTGCTCGAGCAGGCAACAGAGGACGACCAGCTGGAGTTTGAGAAGATCTCACTTCCTCAGGGGCGAGCGGCATACTCGCTCGATAGCCTTCGTCGCCTGACGGACAGGATGCTTCGCGACGGCGTTGATCTGCACACTGCGCGTCGCCTGGAATTCAATGTCGGAGACGACTGGAAGCCGGCAGTGGAGCCGATCGGTGCTCCGACGGGTAACCCGGCCGTCGATCGCGTGCTCAAGCAGGTGAGCCGATGGCTGCATGCAGCGACCGAGCGCTGGGGCGAGCCGACGGTCATCAATATTGAGCATGCTCGTGACGGCCTGGGATCGGAACGCGTAGCGCGCGAACTCATGCGAGAAAACGATAGGCGCCGCAGCGCGAACGCTGCGGCCGTCGCCAAGATGGCAGCACAGCTGAAGCTCTCCGGTAGGGTGCGTCGTTCCGACCAGATCCGCTACTTCGCGCTGCAGAGGCAAAACAATGAGTGCCTGTACTGCGGTACTGAAATTACGTTTACGACGGCGGAAATGGACCATATTGTTCCGCGTGCGGATGGGTCCTCGACGAACGATCGCTCCAACCTGGCTGCGGTGTGCCGTACGTGTAACCACAAGAAGGGGGCCATCCCCTTTGCCGCGTGGGCGTCGTCCGATCAGGCGAATACGGGCGTCTCCCTGAAGGGCGCTCTTGATCGTGTGAAGTTCTGGGTGCGCGATAACGGCATGTCGCCCAAGCAATTCAAGCAGCTGCAGCGCGAGGTGTCCGCCCGTCTCAAGTCTCGTAAGCCGGACGAAGAGTTCGATGGTCGCTCCATGGAGTCCGTTGCATGGATGGCTGTTGAACTGAGGACTCGTATCGAGGGCTTCTACCGTACGCGCGACGAAGAGTCCGTGCCCTCCGTGGGTGTCTACCGTGGCCAGCTGACGGCGGAGGCCCGAAAAGCCTCGGGCTTCGAGAGTCGAGTGAACCTGATTGGCGGCCGAGGTAAGACTCGTTTCGACAGGCGTCACCATGCAATGGACGCGCTTGTCATCGCGCTGATGAATCCGTCGGTGTCCCGCACGCTTGCCCTGCGCGTCAACATGCGCGACGCGCAGCGTATCGCGGGACTCGAGGAGACGTGGAAGAACTTCTATGGGAAGCCGGGCGAGGCGTCGAACCGCTTTGAGTCGTGGCGCGAGTCGATGCTGCGCGGGGTTGAGCTCTTCAATATTGCGCTGAGTGATAACGCGATTCCCTTCGTCGAGAACATTCGTCTGCGCGTTGGATCGAGCGTCATTCACGATGCGACGGTGCACTCATTCTGCCCCCCGAAGACGCCGGACGGCGAGCAGATCATCACGAAGGGTTACGGCGAGCAGCATAGGCTTGGGGACGCGCTCCCCGTTGAACTGATCGACCGCGCTGAGACGCCCGCGCTCTGGACAGCGCTCACGCGCTGCCCGGACTTCGATCCGAAGAAGGGGCTTCCTGAAAACCCGAATCGGACGATCTCCGTGAACGGCACGCGCATCGGTCCGATGGAGTTGCTGAACTTCTTCGGGTCCTCTGCTGCGTGTCTGAAGGTTCGCGGTGGATACGTGGAGCTGGGTAGTTCTATCCACCATGCCAGGATCTACCGCATTGACGGGAAGAAGACGGCGTACGCGATGGTCCGAGTCTTCCAGGTTGATCTGTTGCGGCTGAAGGACCAGGATCTGTTCACCACGCCCCTTAAGCCTTCAACGATCTCCATACGGACGGCTGATAAGAAAATTCGGAAAGCCTTGGTTGAAGGGGCTGCGACGCAGATTGGGTGGCTGGTTGAGGGCGATGAACTACAGATTGATCCGTCCAAGTTCTCCGGAGGGTTTGTTGGTGAGCTTCTTACCCAATATCCGGAAACCAAGAGCTGGAGGGTTGCGGGTTTCATGAATGGTACGCAACTTCGACTCAAGCCTCTCGCGCTTTCTAAGGAAGGTTTTGTTGATGAGAAACAAGCCGTGCGGCTAGGTATCGAACCCACGTCGGAGGCAATTCAAAAAACTGTTGATAGCCCCGGCTGGCTTCCTGCTGCGAATGTGCTTTTTGGCTCCGGAGGTGTTCTCGTTGTTCGCCGAAATTGCTTGGGAGAAGAGCGCTGGCAGTCGTCGGGCTCTTTGCCTGTCACGATGATGTTGGAGTGATCCGAAATGGCAGAGCAGTGGCGCGTGCTTGACCTGTGTGGATTCGAGGGTGAGCTTCGATCGAGGCGTGGTGGGGTCGAGGTGTGCCCTGAGGAGGGAGTATCAACGGCTATTCCCGTCGCTGAGGTTGCGGTTGTCCTCGTGGGCATGAAGGTCAACTTGAGCGCCGCTGTTCTGCATCGTTTGGCTGAGGCAGATATCGCTGTTCTCTTTTGTGACTGGAGGGGTATTCCGGAGGGTGGTTGCTACTCGTGGTCAGATCATGGCCGAGTAGCGGCTCGCCACCGCGCTCAGGCTGAGGTTTCCCTCCCGCGTAAGAAGAACGCATGGGCGCGTCTGGTTCGCGCAAAGATTGAGGGACAAGCCTCGGTTCTGGAGAACCTCAAGATTCGGGGCAGCGGGGAACTACTCGCTCTCGCGGATCAGGTTCGTTCGGGTGACCCCGGAAACGTCGAAGCCCAGGCGGCGCGGCTGTACTGGTCTCGTGCTCTGGGTAAGGGTGTGGGGCGGGAGCCAGGTGCAGGGCAGCTAATCGGCGCGAATGCGTGCCTGGATTATGGCTACTCAGTCCTCCGTGGCCATCTCATGCGGGCCGTTCTTGCAGCTGGCCTAGCGCCAGCTTTGGGGGTCTTCCATCGGGGTAGGGGTAACGCATTCGCTCTGGCGGATGATCTCATCGAGCCTTTTAGACCGGCGATCGATGAGGTTGCCCTGCAGCTCCCGCCCACGGCGTCTCCTACGGATCGCCCGGTGAAGCAGCTTCTCGTGGCTGCCGCTTCGCAGCGTTTTGATGGAGATGGGCATGGTATTCCGGCCGTTGCTGAAGCTCTAGCCCAGTCTTTCGGGCGCTATGTGGAGGGTGACATTGATCGCCTCAATGTGTTGTCGTGGCAGGGGCCGTCATCTGTGGGTACGGGGGACTGACATGGCGGATGATGCGATGTGGTGTTTGGTGATGTTCGATCTTCCTGTGGAGACGAAGAAGCAGCGACGCGAGGCAACGCGTTTCCGCAATGACTTGCTGGATTGGGGCTTCTGCATGGTGCAGTTCAGCGTGTACGTGAAATATTGGCCGACCGGTGGACAGGATCATGCGACGTTGCGTGCAATCAAGACTCATCTGCCGGAGGGTGGGCGGGTTCGGGTGCTGGCGTTGACGGATCGGCAGTGGGCGACGGGGTTTCGTTTTGAGAACGCGAAGCCGCTGAAGGAGCGTGAGGCGCCGGAGCAGCTCATGATTTTCTAACGAAGATCCCCTGGTTTTCCGCTGTTTTTCAGGGAAAACTAGGGGATCTAAGTGTATCAAAGGGGAATCACGATTGAATCCCAGCTTCCACACGTCGGCGCTCGCACTCCACTAAGTGTATCAAAGGGGAATCACGATTGAATCCCAGCTCTCACACGGACTCTGTCTCAAGCATTAAAGTGTATCAAAGGGGAATCACGATTGAATCCCAGCCAACCTCGTGCCTGGGGATCGTGCGTATAAGTGTATCAAAGGGGAATCACGATTGAATCCCAGCGCGGTGGCCCGCGACGTTTTGGGCGCGGAAGTGTATCAAAGGGGAATCACGATTGAATCCCAGCGTACTGACTCGTCCCGGTACGGGAGGACAAGTGTATCAAAGGGGAATCACGATTGAATCCCAGCTAACATGGGGTGCATGGAACGTATCGAAAAGTGTATCAAAGGGGAATCACGATTGAATCCCAGCCGGGCCGCTCAAGGTCGAGCTCGAGGGCAAGTGTATCAAAGGGGAATCACGATTGAATCCCAGCCGCGCTCGGCGGCGGTCCACACGGCGGCAAGTGTATCAAAGGGGAATCACGATTGAATCCCAGCAATAAGTACAAGCCCACCTACACCGCCTAAGTGTATCAAAGGGGAATCACGATTGAATCCCAGCAGTTGAGTACACGCAGAGCGTCGTCGGCAAGTGTATCAAAGGGGAATCACGATTGAATCCCAGCCAGGCCGGGGATGGTCTGTCAGGTCTTGAAGTGTATCAAAGGGGAATCACGATTGAATCCCAGCCAGGCCCCAATCAGCCTTCCCGGCCCGTAAGTGTATCAAAGGGGAATCACGATTGAATCCCAGCTGCGCGCCGAATTCACGTTCGCGTCCGGAAGTGTATCAAAGGGGAATCACGATTGAATCCCAGCCAACTCGTTTTCATGTGACATGGGTCTAAAGTGTATCAAAGGGGAATCACGATTGAATCCCAGCCGGTTGAAGTCGGAGACGTTCGCACGCAAAGTGTATCAAAGGGGAATCACGATTGAATCCCAGCACGCAGCGCGTGGGGATCGGCCCGGCGTAAGTGTATCAAAGGGGAATCACGATTGAATCCCAGCGTCCTCCTGTGTGCCCTGCAGCGTGATCAAGTGTATCAAAGGGGAATCACGATTGAATCCCAGCACGACGGACTTGCAGGGCACGGTGCAGCAAGTGTATCAAAGGGGAATCACGATTGAATCCCAGCCGGAGTACAATCAAGATCAAGCAAACACCAAGTGTATCAAAGGGGAATCACGATTGAATCCCAGCGTCTCGCGCGTCCTGTACCTCAGTCGCAAAGTGTATCAAAGGGGAATCACGATTGAATCCCAGCCACCGTCTCGCCACCCTCACGTCGGCGGAAGTGTATCAAAGGGGAATCACGATTGAATCCCAGCGTCTCGAACCGTACGTCGACCGACTTCCAAGTGTATCAAAGGGGAATCACGATTGAATCCCAGCACCGCGTGCGTGATCGTCTTGCGGCGGTAAGTGTATCAAAGGGGAATCACGATTGAATCCCAGCACAGGCGGCGGGGTTTGCGCATGTGAGGAAGTGTATCAAAGGGGAATCACGATTGAATCCCAGCATATCGCGCGCGATACGTTCCATTTCGCAAGTGTATCAAAGGGGAATCACGATTGAATCCCAGCCAGCAGAATCGGGATGCGCCCCGCGTTCAAGTGTATCAAAGGGGAATCACGATTGAATCCCAGCCCCGCTACACCTCATCTTTCAAGCGATCAAGTGTATCAAAGGGGAATCACGATTGAATCCCAGCAAGGTCTGGGAGAACGGCGGAGTCCAGGAAGTGTATCAAAGGGGAATCACGATTGAATCCCAGCTGGGCCTCAAGGGGCTTCGTGTACCGAAAAGTGTATCAAAGGGGAATCACGATTGAATCCCAGCGCATCCTGAATGAGGCGGCGGACGCGCTAAGTGTATCAAAGGGGAATCACGATTGAATCCCAGCTCATCCTTGAGGAAGCTGTGCAGCCACGAAGTGTATCAAAGGGGAATCACGATTGAATCCCAGCTCGGCGACGTCGAGGCGCGGCGCACGCTAAGTGTATCAAAGGGGAATCACGATTGAATCCCAGCGCGCACATGGCCGAGTCCGTCGCCGACCAAGTGTATCAAAGGGGAATCACGATTGAATCCCAGCTTGATCGGCGAGGTTCGCGGCGTCCTCAAAGTGTATCAAAGGGGAATCACGATTGAATCCCAGCGCGATGCTGAGGCCGGCGGTGGCGAGGTAAGTGTATCAAAGGGGAATCACGATTGAATCCCAGCTCCATGAGCACGGGATGCGCCGCGAGCCAAGTGTATCAAAGGGGAATCACGATTGAATCCCAGCGCGGGCATGATCCAGGCGCGCTCGTCGTAAGTGTATCAAAGGGGAATCACGATTGAATCCCAGCCAGGCGCTGCTGAATGGAGGATGGTGAAAAAGTGTATCAAAGGGGAATCACGATTGAATCCCAGCCTCAGGCGCTTGACGCGGGCGCGCTCCTAAGTGTATCAAAGGGGAATCACGATTGAATCCCAGCCCCACCGCATAGAACGGAGGGAGGTTGTAAGTGTATCAAAGGGGAATCACGATTGAATCCCAGCTAGGCGCGCTGGAGGTGGGCGCTGATCTAAGTGTATCAAAGGGGAATCACGATTGAATCCCAGCCGCCTCCTTCGATGGCGATCAGGGCGGGAAGTGTATCAAAGGGGAATCACGATTGAATCCCAGCGCGGTGACCTCGAGGCCCTCGTCGGTGTAAGTGTATCAAAGGGGAATCACGATTGAATCCCAGCGTTCCTTCAACATCATGCTCAACAGGTAAAGTGTATCAAAGGGGAATCATGATTGAATCCCAGCTGGTCCGCGTCGTCCGGATACATGTCGGAAGTGTATCAAAGGGGAATCACGATTGAATCCCAGCTACGCCACCGTGTACACGGAAACAGCCAAAGTGTATCAAAGGGGAATCACGATTGAATCCCAGCTGGCACGAATGGTCAGCTGACCCTGACAAAGTGTATCAAAGGGGAATCACGATTGAATCCCAGCGAGCGGATCGGCGACGACGCATCTGCCGAAGTGTATCAAAGGGGAATCACGATTGAATCCCAGCTCGACCCGGACACCGACCCGGAGCGCGGAAGTGTATCAAAGGGGAATCACGATTGAATCCCAGCAGTTGATTAGCCTCTAATAACGTCGCTGAAAGTGTATCAAAGGGGAATCACGATTGAATCCCAGCAAAAAACAACCAACGCGCACCCAATCCAAAGTGTATCAAAGGGGAATCACGATTGAATCCCAGCAGTACAAGACAAGGGGCTACTCATTTTTAAGTGTATCAAAGGGGAATCACGATTGAATCCCAGCACATGGGCAGGAAGGTGCAGGCCGAGGCAAGTGTATCAAAGGGGAATCACGATTGAATCCCAGCAGTACAAGACAAGGGGCTACTCATTTTTAAGTGTATCAAAGGGGAATCACGATTGAATCCCAGCACATGGGCAGGAAGGTGCAGGCCGAGGCAAGTGTATCAAAGGGGAATCACGATTGAATCCCAGCACACCTCTCACAATTCCAGATAGGCCCCAAGTGTATCAAAGGGGAATCACGATTGAATCCCAGCGACAGCCGGGTGGCCGCCGTTCCAGATCAAGTGTATCAAAGGGGAATCACGATTGAATCCCAGCTATGCAAGCGACACGCCAAACAAAAGCAAAGTGTATCAAAGGGGAATCACGATTGAATCCCAGCCCTCCTTAATGGCGATCTTGGTGAGCTGAAGTGTATCAAAGGGGAATCACGATTGAATCCCAGCTACCGGCGGCGTCTGCGACCCCAAGTTCAAGTGTATCAAAGGGGAATCACGATTGAATCCCAGCTCCAGCTCAGCGCCCACCTCCTCGTCGTAAGTGTATCAAAGGGGAATCACGATTGAATCCCAGCCTATCGCGTCGTTCCCTGGCGGTAAGGGAAGTGTATCAAAGGGGAATCACGATTGAATCCCAGCTCCCACACTGGCTTAATCACCGAGTCATAAGTGTATCAAAGGGGAATCACGATTGAATCCCAGCACCGCCGACTATGCCCGCCGCATCGAGGAAGTGTATCAAAGGGGAATCACGATTGAATCCCAGCACGATGCCAGAAACCAAGACGCAGGAGGAAGGGTATCAAAGGGGAATCACGATTGAATCCCAGCATCTGTGCTTGATCGGCTGCGCACCAGCAAGTGTATCAAAGGGGATTGGTGATTGATTCTGACTATGTGCGTCTATTGCATAGTTTTGAAGTCTGTCAAAAAGAAAAGCCAAATTGTATGTGTGCACTCATCACCTTATGTGCTGGGCATGTCGGAAATGAAGAGGCTGACAGGCGACGTCTTGCTGATGTCTTGTGCTTGCGTAAGCCGATGCCGTATCCTGCTCGGCTACCCACAATCGGATGAAGAGAAGGTGAGGACATGAACGCGGCACAGACTCGGATTCGCGCGCGCATCGCGCGCGTGGGCAGCGAGTACCGCAAGGACGTCACCTCGGGCACCTGTGAGCTCCGCATCACCGACTGGAGCGCCCGCATCCGCGCCTTCGAAATGGTTGAGCGCCTCGACGGCACCTATATCCACGACGATGACTGGGACGAGGAGCAGTTCGTCCTCGAGCCCTGACGCGTCGCGGGTGACTCCGACGAAGGATGAGCGGTCCCTCGTTGACGCCCGGACCATCCGAGAGGGCTGGCCGTTTCTGTCGAGAAAGGCGCGACGAGCAAAGCGAGAATATCGCGAAAATCGATCACCCAAATGCGCCCGTGACAACCCGATGCCTGTTACGCTAATCACTGTTCCTCAGGAGTCCTCTATCACACTATCTCTCGCTCCTGTGGGACATCCTGTGTAAACGGACGCGCCCATGCGACCGCTCGCCGCCGGTTTCTCTCACACTTTCCCGGCAATGACGAGCCCCGCGTGGGCGCGTTCGCGTATGACTGTGCCCCGACCTCGTCGATACGAGGCCGGGGCACAGCGCGTCAGATGCGTACCCTCGCGCGGAGGGTGGGACGGTCAGGCTCTGCGTCGGCATTGATGGGGGTTTGGCAGCATTAGGAGCTGGCTGTCGGCGTGTCGTCGGCGTGTCGTGCCCCTAATGGTGCAATTCCCCCCGATTGGTGGCGGTGAGGCTGCTGCTTGAGGCAGCATGGTGCCCAAAATGCAGACCACCTCGGCGAAAAATGCTGAAAATGGGCGGTTGTGGGCGAAGTGGTCTGCGTTTTGGGCTAAATGGCGCCGGTCATGCTCCGCGAGGTGGGTGAGTGCGCGCATCCTGGGGTCCATGCCGACGTTACTCGCAGGCGACCCCGTCGTTGTCGCGGTCCAGATTCGAGCTGTAACCGGGGTCTCCGCGGTAAAGGGGGGCTGCGCCTGCTTCACGGGCCTGCTTGCAGCTTGAGAAGCGGACGGGAGCCGGAGCCGGGTTGGGTGCCGGAGCCGGGGGAGCGGGCTCTTCAGCGGGTTCCTCCTCGGGCTCGACGACTGGCTCCTCCGCGACAGGCTCAGGCTCCGTCGTCTCCTCGGGGGTTGGGCTCGCGTCATCCGACGCCTCGGAAGGCGTCTCGGATGGAGTCGACACTAATCCTGCGATCTCGCTCTTCGTGACCGTCAGGGTGATCGTCTGTGTCGTCGGAATATCGCTGCCCTGAGCGTCCTGCTCCGTGACCTTGTAGCCGTCCTCGTAGTGCGACTCGGTGATCGACATTCCGTGGTCGTCGACGACCGCGAGTTCCTTGTACCCGGCATTCTCAAGACGCTCGACCGCCTTTGGTAGGGCATCGCCGACCACGTTGGGCACATATGGATCACAGGCGCTCAGTGCGCCCATTACTGCACATGTGCCAACGAGCATAGCCACGAGACGCTTCCATACCGACATTGGTACCCCTCCTATTGGGCAAGAAAATGTGTGTCACAACACGTAGCGTTAGTCGGTATCCTATAGGAGTTGAGGGCTTGGCGGGTAATTATGGGTGTGAGTATCAATGATGTGCAGGTCTGAGGGTGATACGCAATTAGCGCCCACAGCAACCTCGCCGCAGATAAAACAAAAACCCCGAAGCGAATGCTTCGGGGAGTTGCTGGTGGCTCCGACCGGCGTCGATCCGGTGACCTTTCGATTTTCAGTCGAAC
>ERZ772932.1470-NODE-1470-length-11114-cov-4.539832_pt1 | contig 11114 bp, 15 predicted proteins | sample MGYA00511684_ERZ772932 | MGnify/ENA primary metagenome ERZ772932 (study PRJEB29015, sample SAMEA2738078) | human oral metagenome | biome: human oral; feature: human-associated habitat; material: saliva | place: China | collected 2210 ...
AGACGCACAAGGATGAAATTGATTCCCTCGACCTCGACGCAATCCTTGAAAACCTCAAGGAAGACGTTCGTGCTCTAGCTCAGAACCTCTAACAAAGAGTATGTCCCTGGCGGTAAGTAATCCCGTCGGGGACACATTTGCCCTAAGCCCCCTACTGTGCGTCGATAGAGGGCTATTTTTCTGCCCAAAACCCTGCCCCCATGTCCCACATGTTCACCTCACATCATGTATAATGGGTGGTGAAATTTATCCGCCCGAACAAGGAAGCACCCCCCCCATGACTGACACCATTCCGACCCCGTATGAAGACCTGCTAAGGGAAATCTTTGTAGAGAATGCCGCCGCCATTGCCGCTAATGCTAACCGTGAAGACCGTACCGGAACCGGAACCTACGGTGTGTTTGGGCGACAGATACGGTTCAATCTTCGTGAGTCGTTCCCGCTTATCACTACGAAGCGTGTTCATTTCAAGTCTGTAGCAGTTGAACTGCTGTGGTTCCTTCGTGGCTCTACTAACGTTCAGTGGCTACAGGAGCGTGGCGTGACCATTTGGGATGAGTGGGCGGATGAGAATGGCGACCTTGGGCGTGTCTATGGCGCACAGTGGCGTTCATGGCGTGACCCTGACGGCGGTACGGTAGACCAAATCGCTAGGGTTATCGAATCCCTCAAGAATAACCCCGGTTCACGTCGCCATATCGTTTCGGCATGGAACCCTGCTGAGGTGGACGACATGGCGCTACCGCCCTGCCACACGCTCTTCCAGTTCTATGTGAACGAGCGACCGGATGGGGTGAAGGAACTGTCCTGTCAGCTGTACCAGCGTAGCGCAGACATGTTCCTTGGCGTACCGTTCAATATCGCCTCATACGCACTACTGACCTACCTCATTGCCGAAGAGGTGGGCATGGTTCCCGGCGACTTCGTATGGACGGGCGGCGACTGCCACATCTACTCAAACCACCTGGAACAGGTGAAGAAACAGCTAGGTATCGGGCTAGACCCGGACGGCAACCCCTACCCGGCACGTGAACCCTACCCGTACCCCAAGCTAGTTATCAAGAATAAGAAGGCTTCCATCTTCGATTACGAGTACGAAGACTTCGAACTAGTGAACTATAAGCATTACCTTGGTATTACCGCCCCGGTAGCTGTATAACCCTCAAGAAGATAAGGAAACGTAAAACTAATGCTAATCGTAGGTGATATTACCTGGCACGCTGAAAACATCGCCTTCTACATTAAGCGTATGCATCAGCTCCAGAAAAAAGTTGAGGCGGCAATCATTGACCTCGACAAGGAAGCTACAGAAACACCCTACGGCGTAACTGAAAAGTTCGGTGTAGAAGACCAAAACCTGCTAGAGGCTATTGACCGAATCGCACACGCCGACGAAGAGGAAATGCTGAAAGCCTCTGCTGGGCTAGTGGATTACCTGAGTAAATTCAGCACTCATAATAGGTACAGCGCGCGACGTGCTAACCTAGCCCACATTTCACTGACTCTAGAGTGGTGCTCATTTGATGCCCTATCCGTACTGTATCGCATCCTGGAACAACGCGAGAGCAAGGGCGACGCTACCACCTATTACAGTCTGAAAGACCTGGAAGAGGTAACCTCAGAAATCCTTGACCGTTGCGAAAAAGCTTACATTACAAGCGGGGCACCTGTACCTACACTTGACTCCAACCTGAGGCTCAAGCTCAAATCAGCCATTCAGCGAGGGTAACCCATATGGCACTTACATTAGGCGCTATCTGGGCGCAAACCATAGATGGAGTTATTGGGCGTGACGGGGTAATGCCCTGGCATATTCCCGAAGACCTACAGCACTTCAAGGAAGTAACTTCCGGTAAGCCGGTCATTATGGGTAGGCGGACATGGGAATCACTACCAGATACCCATAAACCCCTGCCAAGGCGCGCAAACATTATTGTCAGCCGCTCCGTGGGTGCTGTAGAAGTACGCGACGGGGGTATCTGGGTATCTAGCCTGGATGCGGCTTTAGAGGTGGCTCACAAGGGACAGGAAGCCACTAACGCAGGCTCACTAGCTGACGCATGGATTATCGGCGGTGGCGCACTATACACTGAAGCCCTCGCCCGCGAAGACCTACCCCACTACAGGCGTGTTCAGGTCGTAGAGCAAACCGCACTCGCCGCAAGCGACCTAGTAGAGATACCCGGTGACGCCAAAGTGCCCAACCTACACCTAGACGACTGGACAATCGCCACGAACCAACAACTACCCGAACTGAGCGAACACGGATACCTGCTAGACAGTAATGGTGGTAGGCACCAAGCCGTATACCAGTTCATCACCTACACGCGGAAATAAGTTCAGGAAAGGAGCCAACCATGCCTAAATACGACATTCCGATAAGGAACCTCAGATTTTATGGCGAAACCACGAATGATGGGGTTAAAACTCTTCATGCGCGCCATGAGCCACAGCGCCTAGTCAGCGCAGAAGTCGAAGAACATATCATAGAATATGTCGTGAAGGTAGGTGAGGGTGAGAACGCCGCCGAAGTCATCATGCGCGCCACCGTCCAAGGTACCCGCGCCTTTAAACGCGCCCTACTAGAAACACTTGTTAAGGTACTCCAAGCCCGCGAGAAGTCAGGACTTCCACTCTGCTGGATTACCGGCTCAGACCCCTACTATGTTTTCAACGGTTACGTCACTGTCGGACTCATCACCTGCATTGTTATGGACATGAAAGACCTGCCGTAAGCGGCGCACTAAAGCAAACCCACATCACTAAGGAGTTCAACCATGACCCACCCTGAAATCTGGCTAACAACCACAGGCGTTGTGGGGTTCGTCTTTCTAGCCATCTTCGCGGGCATTGTCCCTATCCGCATATCTGCTCAAGCGGTCAAGGATGAAGAATACGACGATTCGGACGGTTGGGGAAATGCCCTTGTAGGGATGCTTTACTTCTGGGGTACTTGCATACTGGCGCTCTTCATTAGCGCTTTCATACTTAAGAACGGCTTACTTGCCGTGGTGGGGTTTATTGCGCTTATTGTCGCCGTGGTAGGCGGCATCTTTGTCTTTGCAAGTCCATGTAACAGCTTGAAAGAAGCGTACATTAAGGCAGGCGCAGGGACAGCTATAGCCCTGTTCGCGTTTGCTGTAGTGCCCGCTGGAAGCCACCTCAATGCTGAGAAAGCGGCAGGTCAAGAAGCAGAAAGGGCGGCATATCACCAGCCCGTCACCTACTATTTGGATGCTAACGGGCATAAGCTAGAAGGTGATACCCACACCTACCCCATCAACAGCTTACGAAGCAACACCAGCGGCGATACCTACACCTGGGTAGAACGCAAGGAGGATGGGACTCTAGCGACACGTTCCGTTCAGAAGGTGAACGATGACCGATACGAGGTCGCCCTCAAAGACGACCTGCCAGCCACCGACACGGAAGCCCGTGTAGAACGCATTGTTGAATACCAGGTGAAGGGTGACGCTATTGCCGCCGGTAAAGACATGTGCATCGCTACCTATGCCAGTGAGGACTTTGGTCTATACCCGCGCTGTGATAGCAAGTCCGCAAACGCAAAGTTTGCTAAGGCGCGCACCATTATCCATATCCCTGCCGGTACCGTCGAAAAAATGGTGCCCGTGGTTAGCGAATAGCCGCCAAGAGTGGCAAACAAGAACAACTAATGAAAGGATGGCAAGCCAATGGCTTCTTCATCTCTTAAAAATGCCAGCCCTAGTGAGACGCAATCACACGTATCGGCATTGCCGGTAGATACGTTCACTGAACAGCTCACACATGAGCCGCAGAGGAAGGCGAAGCTTTACTCGCTTCCCCTTATCCGAACAGCTGTCGCCTTAATTACCGCACTCTGGGTTATCGGCGTTTATGCGGGTAACCCAGATGGTTTCTGGCAGGCAAGTGTCTCTGGGCTCCCTTTGTCTGTGGCGGCTTTCGCTATTTCGTGGGCATTGGCTGGGTGGCTGGCAATTCCTATCCGCCTAATGAAAGGCGTGCCTGCGCCTGGGTGTTGGCAGGGTGAGAAATCCTCGCGAACTCTCAGAATGCGCAAGCTGAAAAATGGCGGGGCGTTGCCGTATGGTTCGCAGTTGCGCCAGTGGTTCCACCTGCAAGATAGGCACCTAGTGGCATCCCTGGACGGCGACGGGCTTACTGCTGGCACTGCTGTCATCCCTCTTGATTCACTAGAGGTTTCTTTTGACCTTCTAGAGGGAGATGAGCCCCGAATGGAAGTGCGCCTAAGCGAGGTTCATTACGATACGCGCTACGCTGAGTGGACGCTTCATCTGCCTGTATCTGAGGAGAGGCAATGGCGACCAGCTTTCAAGAAAGCTAGGGAGTCTGCATGGCTGGTAACAGGTAGGGAGTCAGCCTTTAACTCTACTGCTCTGCGCACGTATGCTTGGGAGCAATTGGAAGAGAGGGAAATTCTTATTGCAAGCATGTTCCTATCTCTTGCCGGTGCATTTATCGTAGCTACTTTCGCGCTTTGGGGAGCCGTAGGTGATTCTAACGGTAACCCTGAAGGATTCAGTAGCGGCTCCATCATTCTGTGGCTCAGCGCTATTACTACCGTTACGACCGCTTCACTTACCGTTTGCGAATATGTCTCATATGAGACCGCAATTGGAAGCTTTTCCCGGATACGTGTAGCTACCGAGCGTCGAGAAGGAGGCTTCGGTGTCCCGGTAGGCATGGAGGTTCTGTCCCCTAAATCTCCCGTATTTCCGCTGGTAAAGTTCAAGAATGGCGGTAGGTATGGCGGCTGGGTTTCCGAATCAGGCGATGTGCGCCAGGTGGCGCTACTTGCGCCCTCTGGAAGGCAGTACATTCTAGACCTCCCACGCGACACCACCATTCATTACTCCTCCGAACCAAAGCGCTCTTGTGCTATCGCCGCCTTGAAGATTGACGCTGAGAGCGCTGAGGTGGCAAGCGTTAAGCTAACCTTCCCTAAGGAAGCGGAACCCGCGCTGTAACTTCCGGTTATTCACGGTGAGTAAAAGCCCCTAGAAATCCCTTACTTGGGCTTCTAGGGGCTTTTACATATTGCGGGCGCAAAATGCCCTAAAGGTTGCCTGGTGCACTAGAACATATAACCATGAATGAAGCCCTTACCCAGGTCATCAAAACTTGGGTAAGGGCTTCATTCTACATAGGTGGGGTTACTGCTTGTGGAACTCAACCTTTGTAAGGTGCACGGTTTCGCCGTTGCGAGCGCCAAGGTAAATGGTACCTGCCGTGCATACCTGACCATCAGTTTCAGTAACAGAGCGGACAGCTAGGATGTCGTTCTCAACGTCGCTAGTGTTTCCTTCCCAGGTTTGCCAGCCTTCATCCGGGTTGGTGTAGGTGCCTGCTTCGCGCCATTCCATCTTGCCGGGTAGGGAGAGTTTAGCGGATACGAACGGCTTGGTTACGTTACGTACCTCAACCTTAGTTTGTGCAGTGGTTACGTTGGGGTTACACATGGGTAGGTCGCCAATGATGATGTTGTTAATCCCAATTACGAGGGCGAAAATGGCGGCTAGAGGCAGACAGACGATAAGTAGCGCGAACCAAGTATGGTAGGTTGCAAAATCTAGCACCCAATCCCAGGCATCTACCACTCGACCCCACATCTTAGAGGCGACGTTACGAGCGCTGGAGGTGAGGGAGTTTGAGGAGTGCATGGCACGTCTTCTTTCTGTTGAAATAGATGACTACATAATTAGTGTATCACATATTTAGCCGCATTTACAGGCTATTTAAGGAGAGGCTTTGTCGCAACATTGCGTGCGACTGCAAGTATGTGGTACAATATACTTACTGAGAGGCTGAGGTGCCTATATCCTTAAACCATCCACCAAAAGGAGAACCCATCATGGCGCAGACCACCAACCGACCCAACATTACTTTCGACCGCAATGTAACTATCTCGATGCGCTTCCCGCGCCTGTCCTCCAATGGTTACCCTTCATACCCCCTGGAGGAAGCTACTGCTTGGATTTCAGAACATAAACCCGCCATTCGCTTGATTGGCGAGCTCAATGTCGAAGAAGTGCCTGACTCTGGGTACTACAATGATATGGCGCAGACCTGGGAAGCTGAATATTTTGGAGTACCCGACACTCACACCTACGTCAAGTATGCCGACGTAGCAACCTTGCTGGCTGTAGTCATCCCTAATGAAGACGCGGGGCTTAGTGTTTTATTGGCAGGTATTGGCATGATGGGCGGACACATTGAGCGCTATAGTATTGACTGGTCTAAAGACAGTGAAGGCTATATGGTAGCGCACATCACCTTCCGTGAAATTGCCTGCAAGGGCAACTAATTAGACCATCTGAAAGGAGTATGTGTAATGAATACTGCCAATCCCGCAGATGTGGAAATGGGTAGCGCCTGGGTAGCAGGCGTACTCACCTGGGGCATCATTGCATCCGGCGTGACCGTGGCACTCAAGCTACTCACCTGGTCTTTCTAAATGCTAACCACTTAGAAATGCCTATCTAGACACCCCTGCAAGGTTTCCCATGTCTGGTGTCTGGGCTTACAAAGCGTAAGTAACCTTGCAGGGGTACTGAAACTCTATGCGCTATCAAACCTGCTTAAACGATTATTCACCTAGCACACCCATATTCCCGCGAAAGGAAAAGCAAATGCCTAATACTCGACAAGCTTACGTTGAGCTCAATTTCAAAGAAACCTCCCGCAGTGGAGAGTGTAACCTCCGCGAATGGAACGAATCGGAAGCAGTTCTTAAAGATGTAAAGCTAGAGGGTGACACCATTAGCTACACCCTTTGCGCAGGTCGCGATACTACAGCAGACCGCATCACCATGTCAGCATCCATTAGCGGCTCACCTGGCTTCAAGTTCGCCGTATTTAGGGCGCTTGAGGCGAAGCTTAACGCCCGCCTGAAAGCACACCGCCCTATCGTTTGGCACGCCGATAGTAGTGACGGTGCAACCTTCGTTATACATGAGTCGGTTACCGTGGGTGGTTCTACTTATGGCGCATTGGCATTGGGTGGCAAGCTGTAAGGCGCTCAGTAGTCCATCTGGTTAGCAGGGATTGGTCTGTGTGGTGCAGACCCAATAGCCCCTCCCGCAAACTCTATTTACTCACTACTCCACCCCTCTAGTCTCGCTATCAGTGACTTGGAGGGGTGGATGTGTTGTACATCACCTTAAATTGGCTTGTGTGGCATTTAAAATCTGTGGTATAGTATAGATATAAGCCGGGAAGCCCCGGAAACAAATCATCCCAAATGCACACAGGAAGGTGCCTATAATGCTTGAAGTAAACATCGGAGACCTGGTTATCACCGGCAAGGGTGTATTTACCGTCGAATCCATCAACACCACCCAGACCCAGGAAGGAGCTTCCATCTCCATCGCAGGTCACTCTCGCTCTGGCTGGTACCGCTCTGTCAAAGTCGAAGAGGGTAGCGCATATAAGGTTATCGCAAACCCGACTATCGAGCAGGCAAATGAGGCATACACCCGCGAACGCCAGCTTGAACAGCTTGTAAACAACATCCGTGCATACGAAGAAACACCCATCGTTTCTCGCTACTACGAGCAGAACCCCAACACTAAGCTTGCGCTGACCCTCATCACCCCCAATGCCGTAAAGGGTACCCGTGCAAAGATGGGTAAGCTGGAACACGAACTCACCGCCCTGCGCGAATGGGTCATGGAACGCTACCTTGAGCACTCCACCGAGGTTACCGCCGCTCTCGAAGCACGCCGCAACCCCTTCGCCCCCGCAGAAGAAGGCGCTACTGAAAAGGTGACCATCAAGGAGCGTGAACTCCAGGTCGGTCGAGTCTACAACTACTCATACCGACACCCCCACTACTACTGGAACCAGACCCGCGAAACCTACGCAAAGGTCTGCCGCGTCACCAAGACCCGCGCATACGTGGAACTGTCCGGCGGCAAGAAGGGCTACATCACGAGCAACCCCTATGGTGGACGCACCGAAGCTATCCGTGTAGTCATTGGCGAGAAGGAGTACCCCATCCTGGGTGTTCCTGAGGTGATGCCCTTCGGTACCCTCCAGGAAGCCTCCCGCTACTACGAGCTGACCAACAATCCCGCACGCCCTGAAAAGCTCATCTACGCCACCTTTGCGAACATCTTCTTCCCCGAAGAGGGCGCTACCACCCCGGCGCTGTTCGGTAGCCATGAGGAAGCACTCAAGCGAATTGCCAAGCATGAGCGCTACCGCTACGGCAAAAAGCGTGTAGAGGCTATTGAGAACGCGGTGTTTGAAATCCTGACCGAAATCGACAAGGCTATTATGGGTGCCCGCCAGGTAGAGAACTTCTACGCGGGCAAGTAGGTAAAATACATCCCTTCGCTATCTTGAGTGGTAGCGAGGGGATGTTTCTGTGTGGTGGCAACCATATCAATACGACTTGTATTAAACACAAAATATGTGGTAGACTATATGTAGTAAGTTGAGGGATTGAAGCTATCAAGCCCCATCCATATACCAAGAGAGGCACTATATCATGTTTATCGACTTTATCAACCTCTTCCACGACCCCACCGCCTTCCTGAAGTCGCTCCCTGTGTGGGGATTCTTTGTCATTCCACATGTTGCCACGGTGGTCTATCTCGTCGCCCTATACGTAGCCTTCAAGATTCCTTTCATGCAGAAGCTTGCCAGTGGCAAGTTTGCGTTCTTCATGTTTGTAATATACCTAATCTGCGCAGAGGTTGCCATGTGCCTATGGGGAGGCTACTCACGCGGTGTGCTAGAGCACCACGGGGCTATCCCTGATAGTTTCGCTATCGTCCTGGGATACACTCTCTGGTACGTAACTAGCATTGGCGGCATGATTATCGGTCTCATTATTCAGACCATGATTATTCTTAAATGCGTTTACGATAACCTTGAGGATTCTGAGTAGTGTGCCACGAGCGGCTAGACAAAGCCCCTGGGAGCCTTGTGTAGAAAGGGTTCCCAGGGGCTTTACGTGCGCCCATCACATGCTTAACCCCGCCCCACACCCCTCTCTGGCTTGAGTGACAGTGAGGGGTATTCACTGTACGGCAACAATTACATCAACACGGCTTGCATTGAGTCTAAAATCTGTGATAGACTATAAGTGTAGCGAGGAAGGAAACCTCCATAAGGCGCTACAAAACACTAAGCGACTACCACGCAAGGAGTACACGCCATGTCCAAGGCAACTGCAATCAACAACTACAAGAACATGGTTACCACCATGCAGGAAGCATATGATACCTCTATGGCACAGTTTATTGAGCTGGTCAAGATTGGTAAGGCAAAGGGCGAACGTCTTGGACCCCTGACTCACGTAGTAGGTAGCTCCATTAGTCACCTGGGCGAAGAAATTGCCCGCGAAAAGTATGCCCTGGCGCTACTTGAAGTTGATGCCAATATGAACTATGACCTTGAGACTGAGGATGGTATTAACGAGCTAAACCTTTACGTTACCGAAAAGTTGGACGCTTGCGAAAAGTACACCGCGCACTGGGAGAAGGTGTACGCCCGCTGGAAGTCTAAGTTCGGTATCGAGAACTAGCCGTCATTGGCTACACGCCGCCTAGCCGTATGTTACTAGGCGGCGCAAATAGTATCTACAAAACCAAACAGGAAGGTATGTGAAAGGCATGAGCAATGCAGTAATCCCTATTAAGCGCCTCGACATGTTCACTAAGTCAAACAGCGTACTGATGGGCTGTCTCAATGGCTCTTTGGAGTACCGAAACGGTGAGCCGTATGCCACCATTAGCGACACTCTAAGGGGTGTTGCCATGTGTAAGGAATCTACTGCCTGGCTCGCATCGTACACGGATGGGTTCTACGCCTTTAGCTGTGTGGGCTTCGGGTTTATTGATGCGGCATCTGGCTATGCGGCGCTTCTAATGCACAGAAAGCCTGTCGCATATGTGTCAGTAGAGGCTGTGAAGAATCCCCGACTACTCATTGGTGAGTGGATTGAAGGTGATAGCAGGCGCTACAGAGTACTGGATGCCCTGGTGACTGAATCAGGCGTCCCATACATTGCATACAATTAGCTTTATAGAGAAGGTAAGGAAGTTTAGTAATGGTCGATGGTAAGACTCTGGCATTTCCTCTTAAGAAGATTTACCCCGCCGAGGTTGCAGAGCTATTGGAAGTTGCATACAAGCCATCAGGCGATGGGAAGTATGAGATAGATGCCATTATGGAGGCGTTGGATAGCATGGATGGGAGCTTTGCTGTCGCAAGGTTTTCGCACACCTTTAAGCGCGCCTGGTTTGGCGTACCTAGTCGAGGTATGGTGCCTATCTGTGATGGCGCTGAGGTCTTGGGGTATGTTACCGCAAGTGCCATGACGTATCCTGGCAAGCTCATGGGCGTAACAGTATCAGACAAGAGGGTCGGCGGCGGGCGTGTCGTCGGGTTCAAGGTGTCGAGGCGACACGGATTCATTCTGGCAATCGAAAAGAAGTAGATAGGGGTTGCAGGTGGCTGTGTGGTAATTGCTGTACGTGAATGCAGTGTGTCCCACATCACTCATATTCGGCTTGCGGGCGGCTCTAAAACCTGTGGTAGAATACGTGCTATTAACTAGGAGGTATTCACTCAGGAGAAGGTAGTTAATTACCCCCCCATGAAGACTTCCACGCTCAGCACCTCGCCTGTGAGAGACGGGAGAGGTGCATAAAATAAACGGACATTGCCAATGCCTAGCCGGGCGGCGGTGTCAAGACCAGGAAGGCTGGCTCTTCGGAGCTGGCTAGAGGGTTACCGTCAGGGAGAATCCCTGACCCGCTTAGTCGCGCGAGGAATGATGCGCGCGGGCGGCTCTATGGGCAGACCGTTGTCTCAATAGTCTTCAAGGTGAGGTTTAGTGTAGCAGGTGGTTTCACCTATAGTCAATTAAAGTTCCGGCGTAAACTATCGCCGTAAGGTTCTCATAGAGGTATCTAGAAGCCCTTGGAGCACCCCTCTGAGGGCTTCTAGATACCTTTGGGTAAAAAACTGTATGCGGGGATGCATTCAGCCCCTCTCAGGGCTTTCTGGGAGGGGGTGAAATATTCTATGCGTTTGTCAGCTTACAGCCCGTATGCCTTGTTGGTGAGGCGTTCAGCTTCCAG
>ERZ772932.1473-NODE-1473-length-11099-cov-3.383466_pt1 | contig 11099 bp, 9 predicted proteins | sample MGYA00511684_ERZ772932 | MGnify/ENA primary metagenome ERZ772932 (study PRJEB29015, sample SAMEA2738078) | human oral metagenome | biome: human oral; feature: human-associated habitat; material: saliva | place: China | collected 2210 ...
CACCTTCAAGCGCTTTGGAGAATTTCACTCCAAAAAGTAGAGCCAATACTGTCAAGATGATCAGCATGATGATAGGACCACCCATTTCCAAGACTGGCTTGAAAATCTTATTGGCTAGTTCGATAATGACATCCATAATAGTTCCTCCCTTTATTTTTATGGAATCTTACAAAATAATAATTAGCTTAGTCCGTGTTCTTTGATAGCTGCCTCAATATTGTCAAATACTGGAGCGCTCATTGCTGGAATACGGAACAAGATTGGTCCAGCTTCGACAACTGGAATTCCTGGTTCAAAACCAAGGTCTGTTGCAGCGATTGGTGTGAAGATATCATAGCCTTTCATAAGGTCTTCATTGACATCCTTAACCATGACCGCGTCACATTGCACATCATAACCGCGGTTTGACAATTCTTCCTCAAGAGCACTCTTGATTTGGTGACTTGAGTTTACTCCTGCTCCGCAGGCTGCTAAAATTTTAATCATAATAAAATCCTCCGATTTATTTATTTAATGACATCTGAAATATATTGGAACAACTCTTTCTCAGAGTTTAAATGAGCTAGACCAGCGAGATTTCCTTCGCTAGTGAAGAAATCCATCAACTGAGCCAAGATATTGGTCTGGCTTGAGCTCGAATTGTTAATAATAAAGAACAAGAGAGACACTTCAACGGCTTGCGTAGGAGAAATCATATTGTGGAAGGTTACTGGCTGATCCAGCTTGACAACTACCACATTTTCAGTCAAGTTATGCGCGATGTCCGTGTGAGGTATGGCAACATTCGGCAAATCTTTGCCTAAAAATTCCATATCTAAACCGGTCGGAAATGACTTTTCTCTTTCAAGTAAGGCCTTTCGATAAGAAGAAGTTACGACTTCTCTTTCTTCTAATAAATCAGCTACTTGATGAAAAAGATCTTCCTGATTATCAGCATGTAAACAAAATATCAATTTTTCATCAAATAATTGGGCAAGCGCCATTTCATCACTTCTCCTTTTTTGTTTCTTTTTGTTCGTTAATTAATTATATCATTATGTGATAGCGCTGTCAATAGTTTGTTTTGTTATTTTTTGTTTATTTATCTCATAATTTTATAGCTAGATGTTCGCATGCAGATAGGCTATTTAACAATTCTACATCGAACAACGGATAGAATAATTCGAAAATGAAATTATAAAATCTTGAATATTGCATAAGAGTTTTTAAGTAAAATGATTGGAACGATTGATTATCCCAAACAAAAAGCTACGAAATTCGCAGCTTTTAGACTCTTAGATGATTTTTACAAAAAGCATCCGATTATAGAACATTGGTGTAGGAACTATATTTAGCTCTCACCTTCGGCGAAATGTGATCATCAGTCACAATTGCATCAATATTGTCTAAACGGTAGAAACTATAAAAGGAATAGCTATCAAATTTGCTGTTATCTGCTACGATATATTTTTCAATTGCATTGTTAAGAATGATGGCATTCCCATTTCCTTCTTCTTCATTGGCAGTCGTCACATTGTGACCGTCAATTCCGTTCACTCCAATAAAGGCCTTGGACACCTTAATTTCTTGCAGAAGTTTATTGGCAAACTGCCCGACAAAAGTCTGGGTCTTGACCCGATAGCGCCCTCCAATTAAAATCAAATCAAAATTTGGGTAATCCTTCAATTTTTCGAAAATAGGGAGAGAATTGGTCACAATGCTGATATTTTTCCCCTCTAAATAATCACCTATAAAATCTGTTGTGGTACCTGATCCGATAAAAACAGTATCCCCTTCAGCAATCAGATCTGCACATTTTTTAGCAATCAGCTTCTTTTCCTCGATATTTAACATCGTTTTTTCAGAATGCGAAGCTTCATTCAAGCTATCTTTCACTTTTTTATGAGCTCCACCATGCACCCGAATCAAAAGTCCTTGCTTCTCAAGATCAATCAAATCTCGCCGAATGGTCATATCTGTTACATTCAGCAATTCTTTCAGATTTTTAACGGACACAACTCCCGTCTGGTCCAGCTCTTGCAAAATCACCTTATGACGACTTTCCTTCATGTACAATCCTCCTTGTGGTTGATGTCTAGAGACTTCTCACAAAGTCTATTTTTCTTGTCAGGTTCCTTAGACACTTCAAATCACCTTAATGTCCATGCACCCTTTCTTACTTCATTATACTACAATTTTCTCATATAAACAAAAAAATGTATACTTTTTTTCAAAAAAATAGAATATTGTTTGATTATGCGTTTTCATTGTGACTTTTTCAAACAAATTATGGAAGATATCGTGATTCTCCTCAATCAAAAAATCCAATGTCTAATGACATCGGATTTCCTGTTTATTTATCGCCTTTATTGCGGATAACAAAGCCGGTTTTCTTTTCACTAGAAGTACGGTGCGGATGCTTGTTCCCTCTGCTTTCGAAATCACGACTATTCTTGTTTGACTTGCGTTTAAAGTCACGACGGCCTCCATCTCGGTCTTCGCGTCCACCACGACGACCGTTGCCACGACCTCCCTTGCCTTTTCCGCCAAAGCCACCGCCAGACGGTTTAAATGGCAATGGTTTTTCACGGGCAATTTCTACTTCAGGAAGGGCATCTGGATCCTGCACCGTCAAGCTGAGGATATACATAGCCAGCTCTTCTGGGCTGAATTCTGCTGCTAGCTTGCGGGCATCCTTGCCAAATTTCTCAAAGTTAGAACGGATGCTTTCATCCGCAAAATCGCGTTCAATCTTCTTAAGGGCAACTTTTTTCTTAGCTTGGAAAGCTTCCTCCGCAGTCGCAGGCTTAAGGCCTTTCATACGCTTCTTGGTCAGATTTTCGATAATCTGCAGATAGCCCATTTCATTTGGAGCTACGAAAGTGATAGACTGACCTGACTTACCAGCACGACCAGTCCGACCAATCCGGTGAACATAGCTTTCTGGATCCTGCGGAATATCATAGTTGTAGACATGGGTCACGCCAGAAATGTCCAAACCACGCGCAGCCACATCTGTCGCCACTAAAACATCCAAATTGCCGTTTTTAAAGTCGCGCAGAACGCGGAGGCGCTTGCCTTGGTCCAAATCACCATGGATACCCTCTGCTCGGAAACCACGGATTTTCAGGCCACGAGTCAGCTCATCCACCCGGCGCTTGGTCCGACCAAAGACGATAGACAGCTCAGGCTGCTCCACGTCCATCAGGCGGGTCATGGTATCAAATTTTTCATTTTCTTTGACACGGATATAATACTGGTCTACTAGCTCCGTCGTCAACTCTTTAGCAGCAATCTTGACATGCTCAGGCTCCTTCATGAACTTGACACCGATACGCTTGATAGCATCCGGCATGGTCGCTGAAAAGAGCAAGGTCTGACGTTCTTCTGGCACACGGGAAATGATAGACTCAATATCTTCCAAAAAGCCCATGTTAAGCATTTCATCCGCTTCGTCCAAGATTAAGGTTTCAATCTGATTCAGCTTAAGCGCCTTGCGTTTTATCAAATCCAAGAGACGGCCAGGTGTTCCTACGACGATATGAGCACCTGATTTGAGGGCCTTGATTTGCTTTTCGATACTGGAGCCACCGTAGACAGAACGTACCTTGACACCCTTGCTCCGGCCAAAACGAAAAAGCTCTTCCTGACTCTGCACAGCCAATTCACGAGTCGGAGCGATAATCAATGCCTGCACAGCAGGATTATCTGTATCGATCTTCTCCAACGTCGGGAAGCCAAAGGCCGCTGTCTTTCCTGTCCCTGTCTGGGCCTGACCAATGACATCCTTACCTGCCATAGCAAGTGGAATTGTCTGCTCTTGAATAGGGCTTGCTTCTACAAAGCCAGCTTTTTCAATCTCTGCTAGTAATTCAGCAGATAAATGTAATTCATTAAATTTCAATGTTCTTCTTCTTTCTAAAGGCGGTGCGAAGCCACCTTATAAGGCTTTTGATACTCAACTATCAAAACATACCAAGTGCTTTTCTCTTGCTAAATCTCGATTTTCTGAGAGTATTCGCTCTTCTCTTCATAAATATGGTCTCTCAAGTCTAGGCACTAAAAAAGCGCCGACTCGGTCGCTAGTTCCCACTGAATAGAAAAACTGTATTTCTGCAACTAATCTAGTATACCACAAAAGCACCTAAAAAGATAGGACTTGCCTGTAAAATATTTTATTAGAGATTTCTTTTAAAAAAATGAAAACTTGAAAATCATTTTCAAAAGCATTATAATCTACAAAGAAGAAAGGAGACAGGTATGAATAAATTTTTACGAGTGACTTTCATTTTACTGATCTTAGCTATGCTGGGCGCGGCTATGATCCAGATTTTCCAGCCCCAGCTCTTGGGCAATGAGTCCATCTATGGTCTAGCTCCCTACTGGCAGCGGGAAATTGGTTTCTGGAATCTGGCTATTCTGCCTTTAGTCATTGCCACCAACATAAAGTATGATTGGTTCTATCTGCGTATGACCCTGCTAGCACTGATTCTGGGTGGGCTGGGCTTTGGCACCAACCATCTGCTAGGCTATCTGGAAAAGGCCAATCAAGCAAACTTTCTGGGCTGGATTGAAAATTATCTGCTAGTCTTCTGCTGGATCATCGGCTGGGGACTGGAATATCGAAAAAGACAAAAAGTGATGAAGAGACCGTCTAGATAAACAGTTTCCTCATCGCTTTTTTCTTCACTATGAGCACTTTTCGATATTAGCCAGCAGCTCCTCAACAAATTGACTAGTGGTCAAGGCTGTTACTCCTTCCAGCTGACTGGCAAAATCGCCTGTCACTTTTTGCTCAAAGAGAGCCTTCTCAATAGCCTTAGTCAGGAGATGAGAAACCTCCGTCCAACCAATGTAATCAAAGAGCATGGCCCCTGATAAGAGAAGAGAACAAGGATTAGCCTTATTTTGACCCGCTATATCTGGCGCCGTCCCGTGAGTTGCTTCAAAAATAGCATGACCAGTCTCGTAATTGATATTGGCCCCTGGCGCAATACCAATCCCGCCCACCTGAGCAGCCAAAGCATCACTAGCATAGTCACCATTTAGATTGGTCAAGGCGACAACATCAAATTTCTCTGGAAAAAGCAAAATCTGCTGCAAAAAATTATCTGCAATCACATCCTGGATGATTAGTTTTCCAGAAGCTAGCTCGTCCACATACTCTCTTTGAGCTAGTTCATAGCCCCATTTCCGAAAACCACCCTCTGTAAATTTCTGGATATTGCCCTTGTGGACCAGAGTCACCCGGCTCAGTCCTTTGGCTAGTGCATAGTCAATAGCCGCCCGTATCAGCCGCTCGCTGCCCTGCTTAGAGATAGGCTTGATCCCAATAGCAGAGCTTTCTGGGAAGCGAATCTTGTCAACCTGCATATCCTCCTGCAGGAAATCGATTACTTTTTTGACTGCAGCCGTTCCACTCTCCCACTCAATCCCTGCATAGATGTCTTCTGTATTTTCCCGAAAAATCGTGATATCTGTCTTCTCGGGGTGCTTGAGCGGACTGGGAACTCCCTTGAAATAACGAACCGGCCGCAGGCAGGCATAGAGATCCAATTCCTGTCTCAGGGCCACATTCAAGGAACGAATCCCTTCTCCAACTGGGGTTTCTAGTGGCCCCTTTATAGCCACCAGATAGTCCTTAATCGTTGTCAGCGTTTCATCCGGTAGCCAGTCACCCGTCAGGTCTGCTGCTTTTTTCCCAGCCAAAACTTCCTTCCAAACAACCTTTTTCTGGCCACCATAAGCCTTTTCTACTGCCTTATCAAAGACCAGCTGGGCATTTTCCCAGATATCAATCCCAATCCCGTCTCCTTGGATGTAAGGAATGATAGGAGAATCCGGCACCTGCAACCGCCCTTTCTCAAACAAAATCTTATCTGCCATTTTATCTCCTTCCAATGGGAAGATACTCCAAACCTTGAGCACCAATATAGTTAGAACGTGGACGAATCAGCTTATTGTTCTTGCGCTGTTCCTGAATATGGGCAATCCAGCCAGCCACCCGACTCATGGCAAAAATCAGGGTGTAAATACTGCTGTCAATGCCCAACACATGGTAAACTGTAGCAGAATAAAAATCGACATTCGGTATCAGGTGCTTGGTATGCTTCATATAGGCTTCAATTTCCTCTGAAAGCTGATACCAGACTTCGTCCTTGGTTCCCAGTGTCAAGTCTTTGGCCATTTGACGCAGGTATTTTTCACGCGGATCTTGGGTCTTGTAAACTCGATGACCAAAGCCCATAATCTTCTCATGAGAGGCCAACTTGCGGTCTAGGTAGGCCTGGCAATCCCCTTCCTCTCTGATCTCTTTCAGCATATCAAAGACACATTCATTAGCGCCGCCATGAAGCGAGCCCTTGAGCGCTCCAACAGCTGCTGTCACGCAGGAATAAATATCGGTCAAGGTTGAGGCACAGACTCGAGCTGCAAAGGTTGAAGCATTGAGCTCATGGTCAGCATGGAGCACCAAGGCACAGTTGAAGGCTTTAACCTCAAGCTCACTAGCCTCTCCTCCTTTGAGCATATAGAGGAAATTAGCCGCAAAGTCCAAATCCTCTCTAGGCTCTATCGGAGTCTGACCCGACCTCAGTCTGGCAAAAGCCGCAATAATAGTCGGCATCTTTGCCATAAGCTGGATGCTCTGCTCATAGGTCGCTTCTAGAGACGCTTCCTCAGCATGGACATTATAAACGCCCAAAAGACTGACCGTTGAGCGCAAGACACTCATGGGATGAAGGTGCTTGCGGGACTGAATAAGGATGCACTGCTCCACCGCATCGCTAATGGCATAATTAGCTCGCAGATCTTCTTCAAAATGCTTGAGCTCAATCTGAGTCGGCAAATGCAAATGCCACAGCAGATAAATCACCTCTTCAAAACTCGCTTGGTGCTCTACTAATTCAGAAATATTGTAGCCTGCATAAGATAAGGAATCATCCACAATCTGGCTAATCCTGGTATCACAGGCAATGGTATCTTTCAAACCGTCCGTCTGACTCATGCTCACACCTCCTCCAATTTCTTTCTAATGACCATGGGTAAAATCCCCCCATTTTCATAGTAACGGATATCCGCTTCTGCATCAAAACGCAGCCGAGCTTGAAAAGCTATTTCTTCAACACCCTTTCGAGCTACCACATCAACTAGCTGACCAACTTGCGGGTCCTGTGGCAGATTAATATCGAAAGTCTCCTTGCCTGTTAAGCCCAGGCTATCTGCATTTTCACCCTCTAGATACTGGAGAGGAAGAATCCCCATCATGACCAGATTGGACCGGTGGATACGCTCAAAACTCTCTGCCAGCACCACCTTGACACCCAAAAGATTAGCCCCCTTAGCTGCCCAATCACGGCTGGACCCCATACCGTAGTCTTTGCCAGCTAGGACAATAGTGCCAATTTCCTCTTCCTTGTAACGCATGGCCGCCTCATAAATGGATAGCAACTCTCCTTTATAATCTGTGTAACCACCAATTTTCCCATCCGCCAATTCATTTTTTATCCGGATATTAGCAAAAGTCCCCCGCATCATGACCTCATGATTGCCCCGACGGCTGCCATAGGAATTAAACTCTTGGTAATTCACTCCATGCTCCATTAAATAGGAAGCTGCTGGGCTGTTTCTGGCAATATTTCCTGCTGGGGAGATATGATCTGTCGTGACCGTATCCCCAAATTTTGCCAGCACTGCAAGATTTTTCAGTGGCTGAATAGCTAAATCATCAGCTAAGCCATCAAAGTAAGGTGGATTTTGAATATAGGTCGAAGCCTGATTCCACTGATAATTTTGAGAAGAGGCTGTCGGAATCTGATTCCATTTTTCATTGTCATCAAACACATGAGCATATTCTTTTTCAAAAAGCTGGCGCGTCACATATTTTTGAACATAATCTGCAACCAAGTCGTGCTCCGGCATCAAATCCATCAAATAAACCGGCTGCCCTTTTTGATCATAACCTAGTGGCTCGCTGGTCAGATTAATATTGGTATTTCCTGCCAGAGCATAGGCAACTACCAAGGGCGGACTAGCTAGGAAATTGGCCTTGACCAGTGGATTGATCCGTCCTTCAAAATTGCGATTGCCTGAAAGAACAGCACTAGCCAGCAAGTCAGTATCCGTAATCGCCTGAGCCACTTCCGGTCGGAGATCACCTGAATTTCCAATACAAGTGGTGCAGCCATAGCCGACAAGATTGAAACCAAGCTGATCCAGATAGGTCTGAAGACCACTCTTCTTAAGATAGCCTGTGACCACCTTGCTGCCCGGAGCCAAAGAAGTTTTGACAGTCTTTGAAACCTGTAAGCCTTTTTCTACTGCTTTCTTGGCCAAAAGCCCTGCCGCCATCAGCACATAGGGATTAGATGTATTGGTACAGCTAGTAATGGCAGCGATAGCCACATGACCCGTCTTAATCGTCTCATCATGGTCAGAAAACTGGACCACTGCAGACTTTTCCAGCTCGCTCTCATCTAGCCCAAAGCCTCGAACCCCTGCTTCCCTGACTAAACTAGCTTGAAACTCTTCTTTAGCAGCTGTTAATTCAATTAAATCTTGGGGTCGCTTGGGTCCTGAGATGCTCGGAACAATGCTGGACAAATCAATTTCGACTACCTTGGTATAGTTCGGCTCAACCTTTTCGTCATAGAAGAGGTGATTTTTTTGAGCGTAGAGACGGGTCAGCTCGATATGATCTTCTGATCGATTGGTCAGGCGCATATAATTGAGCGTTTCCTCATCTATCGGAAAATAACCACAGGTAGCTCCGTATTCTGGTGCCATATTAGCCACCGTTGCCCGATCAGCCAGACTTAGATGAGACAAGCCAGGCCCAAAGAACTCGACAAATTTACCAACAACATTTTCCTGCCGCAAGATTTGCGTGACCTTTAAAGCCAAATCCGTCGCTGTCGCAATCTTAGGCAGCTTCCCTAAGAGACGAACACCAATCACCTCAGGAACTGGGAAATAAGAAGCCTCACCCAGCATGGCAGCCTCAGCCTCAATCCCACCGACTCCCCAGCCCAGAACACCGATTCCATTAATCATGGTCGTATGACTGTCCGTTCCAAACATGCTGTCCGGATAGAGTTGCCCATCCTTTTCAATGATGACATCACTGAGAAATTCGATATTGACCTGATGGATAATTCCTGTAGCAGGAGGAACTGCCCGATAATTATCAAATGATTTTTCTGCCCACTTGAGAAATTCGTAGCGCTCATTGTTGCGGACAAATTCCTGAGTCATATTGGCCTCTAGAGCTGTGTCACAGCCATAAAAGTCCACCTGAACACTGTGGTCAATGACTAAATCCACCGGAATTTCTGGATTAATCTGATCGGCCTGACCTCCCTGACCGACAATAGCATCGCGCATACTAGCCAAATCCACCACAACAGGAACACCCGTAAAATCCTGAAGAATAACTCGGCTTGGTTTAAAAGGAACTTCTCCGCTTGGTGATTTAGCTTGATAATGTATCAAAGGCCTAATGTTATTTTTTGTTACGTCAATACCATCTTCCTTACGAAGGACACTTTCTAATAATATGCGTATAGAATAAGGAAGCCCTTCTATATCCCCTCCTATTACTTCTGAGGCTTTCCTAAGGTCTGTGTATTGGTATTTTTTGCCTTTATAATTTAAATCGCTTAGGTATTCTGCCATATCTCTACCCCTCACTTATTTTAAATTGTTTTATATTATACTTTATTATGAAATTTTATGCAATAAAAATTATAATTTTATGTTATATTTTATGACATAAAATAACAGTTTTTTTAACACAGGCAAACTGTACTAATAATTATTTTTCCCAAGCACGAAAAAACAAGCACCATTCTCGGTGCTTGTTATAGGTAAAATAATTTCAAATGTTTACTTCTTATTGGCTAACCATTTAAGAAGCTTGGTCAGGAGTCCCCAGATGATTAGACTAATAACAACAATATAAATCCAGGCATTTTTATCATTTGACAAAGGCAGAGGAACATTCATACCAAAGAAACCAGTGATAACTGCGAGTACTGCCAGAAGGACCGAAATAATTGTCAAGACCGTCAAATTGTCATTCAGATTGTTGTTCAGGATGTTATTGTAGGAGCCAGAAAGCTGGCTGAGAACTTGAGCAATCAGATCAGTCATCGAAACGAGCTGACGAGCCTCAATCATGGCATCCTCAAACTGTTCAGTTTCTAAATCGTCAAAACGGCGGTAAATACCATGGCTTTTGATATGCTCTAGAAGCATGCGGTTCTGCTTAGCCGCAGCAACTAAATAGACCATTGAGGTTTCCAAGTCTGACAGGGCAAACAAATGCTTTTTAGTAGTTGTCTGGCGCAGAAGAGTATTAATTTCATCCTTGCGCTTGTCCATCCGCTCAACGACTGGATAGTAAGAATTGGAGATCAACTCCAGACTCGCAAAGAGAAATTTATAGACCGATACTGGCTCATGGCGCTCAGTATAGGCCTTCATCATATCAACAACATAGGCATTGTCCTGATTACTGATAGTAATGAGCCTCCCCTCCTGAGCCACAAAGGTCATCGGAATCGTCTCATAATGTTCCTTATCTGTCGCTAGATTAAGGACATTGTAGATAAAGACAACTGTCCCATTCTCGCGATTATAGTCCATGTGAGCCCGTTCATTTTTATCCAGAGCATACTCAATGGTTTCTTTGTCAATTTCATAATCTTGATAGATCTGCGCAGTCTGCTTAACATCATCGGAATCAATATTGATCCAGACATCCTGATCTTTTAGTTTTCTTTCCAGAAACATGAAACTCCTTTCTTAACATCTAGAATGATTTTCTAAGAACCCGTGCCTAACTCCCTAAACTGTTCTTGCATTCAAATATGCTATGTCAAAACAAAAAAACCGTCAAAACAACTTCCTTGCTCAGTACGATTGATAAAGCGGCTAGTTTGTCTATCTTATCTATTACGATATAAATTGTTACGAATTAAAATTACCCTAAAAAGTTGATTAGTGAAGAGGCTAGTCAGAGTCCAGTAGAATTTGGTGCTAGTCATTTTTATTTTGCTCTCTAATCGAAAGAACAGTTGCCATTACTATAATAATTATTTTACAAGCATAAGTTATATTTT
>ERZ772932.1480-NODE-1480-length-11066-cov-11.758151_pt1 | contig 11066 bp, 9 predicted proteins | sample MGYA00511684_ERZ772932 | MGnify/ENA primary metagenome ERZ772932 (study PRJEB29015, sample SAMEA2738078) | human oral metagenome | biome: human oral; feature: human-associated habitat; material: saliva | place: China | collected 2210 ...
CGATCACCTCGGCGATCTCTGCGGGGCCGACCTTCTCGGCGATCATCGGCTCGTCATCGCTACGGGCATCCTGCTCTTCGGCCTGCGCCTCCGCCTCGGCGATCTGACGCTCAACAGCGGGAATTTCACCGTTCTGCAGGCGCCCGGCCTCCTCCCAGCGCCCCTCGCGTACGGCCAGGTCCAGCTGGGTACGCAGCGAGTCGAGCTGGACGCGCAGGTCACCAACGCGGTTGTGACCGGCCTTCTCGGCCTCCCAGCGAGCCGTCAGAGCACGCAGGCTCTCCTCACGGTCGGCGAGGTCGGCGCGCAGCTTGCTCAGCCGCTCCTGGGTAGCCTCATCCAGGCCCTCCGGATCAGACTCGGTCAGGTAGGACTCCTCCATGCGGAGACGGTCCACGCTGCGGCGCAGCTCATCGATTTCGACGGGCGAAGAGTCCAGCTCCATGCGCAGGCGCGAGGCGGCCTCGTCGATCAGGTCGATCGCCTTGTCGGGCAGCTGGCGCCCCGTGATGTAGCGGTTCGACAGAGTCGCTGCGGCAACGAGGGCACCGTCGGAGATGGTCACCTTGTGGTGGGCCTCATACTTCGGAGCGATACCGCGCAGGATCGCGACGGTGTCCTCGACCGAGGGCTCACCGACGAACACCTGCTGGAAGCGGCGCTCAAGCGCCGGGTCCTTTTCGATGTTCTCGCGGTACTCGTCGAGGGTCGTCGCACCGACCATGCGCAGCTCGCCGCGGGCGAGCATGGGCTTGAGCATGTTGCCCGCGTCCATCGCACCCTCGGAGCCGCCGCCCGCACCAACGACGGTGTGCAGCTCGTCGATGAAGGTGATGATCTGTCCATCCGAGCGAGAAATCTCGGACAGAACCGCCTTCAGGCGCTCCTCGAATTCGCCGCGGTACTTCGCGCCGGCGACCATCGATGCTACGTCGAGGGAGACGAGGCGCTTGTCGCGCAGGGACTCCGGGACGTCGCCCGCAACGATGCGCTGGGCGAGGCCTTCGACGACGGCCGTCTTGCCGACGCCGGGCTCGCCGATCAGAACCGGGTTGTTCTTGGTACGGCGAGACAGGACCTGTACGACACGGCGAATCTCATTGTCGCGGCCGATGACCGGATCGAGCTTGCCTTCGCGCGCCACCTCAGTCAGGTCACGCCCGTACTTGGACAGGGCCTCGAAGGACCCCTCCGGGTCCGCCGAGGTGATCGGATCGGGGCGCAGCTGCGCGAGCGCCGAAGTCAGCGCGTCGGCCTCAACGCCGCCCTGGGCGAGGATACGACCCGCCTCGGTCTGCGACGCGGCCAGCGCGATCAGCAGATGCTCGGTCGAGATGTACTGGTCGCCGCCAGCCTCGGCGCGCTCGCCAGCATCGCGAACGACCGAGAGCAGAGCGTTCGAGGGCTGGGCGCTTCCGGCGGATGCACCCTGCGCGCTCGGGAGCGCCACGAGGGCGTTGCGGGTGCGCGCACCGATCGCACGCACGTCGGCCCCAACGGCCTCGAGCAGGGAGAGCGCGATGCCTTCGCGCTGTTCAATAAGTGCCTCAAGCAGATGGATGGGCTCCACCTGCGGGTTACCGGCTGCACCGGCAGCCTGGAGCGCAGAGGAGACGGCCTCCTGCGCCTTCGTTGTCATTTCACGTGCCATGAAATCACTCCTCCAAATGTTTTGTCTGGTGGCGTCGAGTCACTCAACGCCTTCTGACAGACACAACGAAGCCAAAGTTGAGTCTATTCCACTCAACTTCAATTTTGGGGAGGATGTGAGTCAGTTCTCGGGAAGCCAGGCAGGGCCATCAAACCCGCGCTGATGACCACCGGCAGGACCGGGCCCTTCATCATCATCGAGGCCATAGCGCTCCTCGAGCGCACGGAAAAGCTGAAGGGTTGTCGCCAGCGCACACATCACCTGCTGCACGAGCTGCGCATCCGTCGCGCCGTACTCGTAATCGGCATTCACCTCGGCGACAACACGGTCCCCCTCGTCCTGATCAGCGACGTAGGCCTTGGGCCACAGGAACTCGCCGTGCCACGCCTGCAGGAAGTCACGCAGATCCTCACCGAATTCAATGGGAACGAGGTTCTTCATGAAGGCAACGATCGACAGCACCTCGCGCGAGTCACCGAGGAAGCGGAAGCAGAACAGATGCCCCTCCCAGAAACCGCAGAGATCCCCATCGCTATCGATACGCCACGTCCACCCCTCAGAGTCGAAAAGGAGTCCTAAGCGCTCCTGCGTGATGGGGCGAACCATATCGAAACGATTGGCTTCAAACTCCGAATTACCCGTGACAATTCCTTCCGGAGGTGCTGCATTGCTACCTCCCCATTGTTCCATATCAGAGGCGGTATCGTCCGGCAGTTCGCGGCGGCGAGGCGTCTCCTCGCCGTCGGTTCCCCCGTCAGCATCCGCCCGCCATAGCCAGCCCATGATGTACCCCTAGTCGTGCCGATGATTGGTGACGCGCCACTGCGTCGCTACCGATGGAGCGAGAGCGCGCCGATCGCCCCTGACAGCGGTCTGCACATGCATACCCATTGGCGCCTCCTCAGCTCACCTCATCGTGTTACCAGCACGTGTCTTGGTAACTTCACAGTAGCGCAGAAACCGCGAAAAACCAACGCCCCTGACAGGTTAGAGCCTCCGGAAGAGGCACCCAATCAGACAGCTCGTCACCATCGTCGCAGCTCATCCGGGGGACTCAGCCGCACCTGCCAACAATTGTCTAGTCGCTCACATTTTGATATAGCCCTTGCAAGCGGAGCAAATTTCTATTAAATAGAGAATTTTTACTCGCCCTCGGAAACACTTCCCCGCGCAGGTGTCTCACTCTCAGTACACGGCGCGGCGGCCACAGTCACCGCGTCAGATGATGTCGCCGCAGCCTCTGCAGGCGCGCCCGACTGACCGGCGAGAACAGGCAAGAAGGCCGGCATCGGCCTCTTCTTGGCACTCTTCGCAACCAGCCAGCGCAGCGCCCACTCAGCGGGACCGCGCGACGATCCCGATGCCTCGGCGATGACACAGCCGAGGCCGATCAGCGCCCACACAACGAGCGCGATCAGACCGGACACGGCGACGCCAAGGCTGCGCACCCCGGCCACACCAAGCACGACGAGGATGAGGATGAAGAGCACCGTCTGGGACAGGTAGGCGGTCATCGAGCGGCGACCGATTGCACTCAGGAAGGCACAGACCGAGCCAAGCTTTTCACGAGGCCCACCACCAACGAGCGCGAAGAGCGCAAGCCAGCCGCACGCACCCAGCACCCCCGCGGCATGGAAGAGCGGGTAGGACCAGGCGGCCGAGCCCGCAAATGCCCACGTCAGCTGCATGAGCGCAAAAGGAAGCCCACCGAGGACGCCAACGCCCAGACCACCGACGGCGACACAGGCAAGGACGAGCCGATGTCCGCGGGGATCCTGCAGGACACCCCAGCGAGCGAGGCCCACACCGATCATGACGCACGGAACCACGAGGGACATCAGAACCGTTCCAATGGTTGCTCCCAACCAGTTCGCCAGGGACGTCAACGGGTAGAACATCGTCAGCGCCATCGGGCCGTGATATTCGAGCACCATGGGCGTGCCACCCATCGAAAACCCCGCTCCCCACAATCCGAGGAGGCTGAGTGCAGCAACGAGGGAGCCCACCAGGACGCGCGGCCACGCGCGCTTCATGACGACAACTTCGGCGAAGAACACCGCGACGAGGCCGTAGGTTCCGATGATGTCACCCGAAAAGAACAGGGCATGCACAGCACCGAATACCAGCATCCACAGGCCGCGGCGACGGATTAGGCGCGCAGCCACGCGGCGAACGTGACGCTCGATATTCTCCTCGACAATCTGTCGCTGGACGGGATGCCAGCCGGCGACCTCCTCGGCGGAGAAGGTGTCCAAAGCGGCCCGGCGCTCACGCTCCATCGTGCGCGACGCCATGATCGCCATGCCGAAGCCGAACAGAATGGAGAAGAGCGGGTAGGCCCTGCGATCGACGAGCACGGTGCGGGCCAGATACCACCACTGGTCGGCGCCATTCATCGCCTCGAGGACCGCGTGTCCTGCCTGGGGAGTCTCCGGGAAGTAAGCAATCCAGAAGGGCACATTCGCCAAGGCAATGAGCGCGAGCATGGCGCCTCGCGCCACATCGGGGGCCGGGTATCGAAGCTGGCGTTCTCCCGTGAAAGACAGGGTATGCATGGTGTCCTTACTCGTCGTGGTGTCAGTGTGACAAAGGGGCGAGGCCGGAGAGTGTATCCGGGCCTCGCCCCTGATCGCGTCGCGCGGGTCAGTACATCGCTTGCATCATGGCCTGCTGCTGAAGCTCTTTGGTCTTACTGCCGGCTCGAACCACGAGGACGATACCGACGATCAGCAGGACGACGCCGGTGACGCCAACCACGGTGCTCCACAGGAATGCGAAGCCGACCGTGTTCGTAAAGTCATTGGGGCTCACGCTCATGCCCGTCATGGACGCCTTCTGGTCGACGCCTTCGCAGCGGACCGTGTAGGTGCCATTGTTCAGGCCGTCGATGTAGTAGAGCGACTTGTCGCTCTGGAACGGGGACATGTCGTACACGTTGTTGCCCGAGTCAATCATCTTGCACGTCGTCGCCTCGCCACCCGAGATCTGGAGCATGTAGCTGCCGGCTCCGCCGACCTCAACGGTGCCGCCATTCGAGAAGGTGGCACCTTGAGCCAGAGCGCCAGCCATATCCGTGACGCCCTGGAACCACAGGACAAAGAAAAGGATGGGAGCGGCGACAAAAGACGCGAGGACGCCCAGGACGATGAGAATGGTGCCGGGAGCCTTGCTGGGGCCCTTCACGATCGGCATCGGAGCCGGACCGCCGTAGCCTCCTCCCTGGAAGTTCTGAGGCCCTCCCTGCATCGGCATACCCTGCATGGGCATCCCCTGCATCGGCATACCCTGCATGGGCATCCCCTGCATCGGAGCTCCCGCTCCGTTGTCACCGTACTGGGGCCAGGGTGTGCCCTGATCACCGGGAACACCGTAGGGGGGATTCGACATGTGCGTGCCTTCCTGAAGGAAATTTTACTTAAGCATAACAATGCGGCACACGGTTCGAACAGTGCGTCGACGCGATTGGAACGCTGAGATACCCCTCGATCGTACGCTGTTTCTTGCCGTGGGGGAAAGCGTCAGAGGGAACCAGAAAGGGGACGAGGCCCAGGATGGTTCCCCAGCCTCGTCCCCCGTTGTGGAGCTTGAGTCAGCGTACGGCGCTCAGCATGGCCTCCTGCGTGATGCGGCGGCGCTTGCCGTTCACCTTCACCAGGAGGACGATGCCGACGATCAGGACGATCAGGCCGACAACACCAACAACGGTTCCCCACACGAAGGGCATGGCGAAGACCTTTGCAACGACCTCAGGCGATGCGTTAAATGCGGTGATGTTCGCGCCGCTGGCGATGCCGTCACACTGCAGCACGTACGAGCCTGCGGGCAGATTCTCCGCCAGGTACACGTCCTCGCTGCCAGCGTAGGGTTCCAGCTCGTAGTTCTTGTCGTCTGCGCCGATCAGCGAGCAGGAGGGGTCCTTGTGCGCGGAACCCCGCACCATGAAGACGCCGTCCGCGGTCACGGTGACGACGCTGCCGTTGGCAGTGGTGCCGCCCTTGACCGCGTTACCGTCGGTGCCGGCCACGCCGGCGATCATCGTGGCGAAGAAGACGACCGGCGCGATGATAACCATGAGCACCACGCCGAGAACGAGCGTGGTGACGGCGCCGCCTCGACCGGGCAGCTTCGGCATGACCACGGGCGCGGGAGCGCCGTAGCCCTGCGGGGCTGCGGCACCCGGGTAGGAGGTACCGTTCGTGGGCACCGCGCCGGGCTGGCCCGCGGGACCGTAGGAGGGATTCGACATGTCTGTGCCTTTCTGATGAGACATCTACTCGACTAGTGAGTAAGCCGCGCAGATTGACGAGAACGTGCCAACATAGCACGCCGGCGACCGCTGCGCGGAATCGGCAGTGAAAAATTCCGAGCTCTGGTCGCGTATCAGCTTAGCGAAACTCCGCTCAGGCGCTCCTCGCGCAGCTCAGCGACACCCGGCACGTCGAGCGCCTCCAGCGTCGCACCTGTGGCGCGCTCAAGCAGCAAGTCCGCCAGCTCGGGGTTACGGGCAAGAGCGGGGCCGTGCATGTAGGTGGCGATGACTGACCCCTGAACGGCACCGTCGTAGCGTACCTCGGGCATTTCTTCCCCCTGGGGTGTGCCGTTTCCGACACCGAAGATGACGCGTCCCAGCGGAGAGGCGTCGGGGCCGAGGACGGTGCCGCCCCCGTGGTTTTCGAAGCCGGTGAGGGGCTGGGTCAGACCGTCGAGGACGGGCTCACAGACGAGCTCGCCGATCGCTCGGTGTCCCTGCGGGCGCGTCGTAATGTCGAGGACACCCATGCCGGGAACGCGCACACCGCGCGCATCCTCGTACCAGTGACCAAGAACCTGCAGGGAGGCGCAGATCGCGAGGAGCGGGCGACCCGCGTCAAGGGCGCGGGCGAGACCGGAGGTGCCACGGAACTTGTCGGCTGCAAGCGCCTGGGCGGTGTCCTCGCCGCCTCCGAGAGTGTAGATGTCCAGGCTGTCCGGGATTTCCTCGGTCAAGCCGACATGAACGACCTCGGCGTCGATGCCGCGCCTGCGGGCGCGCTCGGCGAGGATCAGCGCGTTACCGCTGTCCCCATAGGTGCCCAGGACCTCGGGCATAAGGACGCCGATTCGCAGCGCGGAGGAGCTCATCGCGTGCCTTCCTTTCGATCAAGCAGGACCTTGAAATCGCGCATGGCCGTGTAATTGAGGAGCATCTCGACGCGGCCGGGCTCGCACGCGGCCAGGGCGTCCATGGGCAGCGGAACGAGGTCGCAGTGGACGCCCGCATATTCGAGGCGCACGGCCAGGTCGGCGCCGCGCTCACCGCATGCCACAACGCGGCGTCCGGGCTGCTTGACGGCGGAAAAGTCGACGTCCCACAGCCAGGAGAGATCCTGACCGTCGGGTACCTGGCCGTTGACGCCGATGACAACCTGATCGACACGCGGGTCGATCATCGTCATAGCTTCCTGCCATCCGGCCGGGTTTTTGGCGAGCATGAGGCGCGCGCTACGTCCGTTGACGTCGTGGACGGAGTAGCGTCCCGCGACTTCGGTGACGCTACTGACGGCCGCGGCGGCAGCCGCGGGGTCAATGCCCATCGCGACGGCGGCAGCAACGGCCTGCGCGGCATTGCCAAGGTTGGCGCGCCCAGGAAGCTTCAGCTCGAGGCGGACGCTGATACCGTCAGGTCCACGCAGCGTCGCGCGCGGACCCTCGGGGGCCAGCTCGACGTCCTCGAGCCACCACTGAGGCTTCGGACGGGCACTGAGCTCAGGCAAAGCCTCGCCGTCGAAAGCAGGGATCAGGTGCCAGTCCTCGCCCGAGCGCACGACGCGGCCGCCGCGCGGATACGCCGCGGAATCCCCTCCCCAACCGGCGCCCGCAGCCACCCACACGACGTTCGGATTGTCGGCGGCGGCCGAGACGATGAGGGGGTCGTCGCAGTTGGCGACGATGATGGCATCCGGGTGGGCCGAGGCCCCGTCACGCAGGCGACGCTCGACGGAGCCGATTTCGCCGACGCGGTCGAGCTGATCGCGCGAGAGATTCAGGTACACGAAGACCGCCGGATTAACGTCGGCGGCGACGGCGGGCACGTGCATCTCGTCGACCTCGAGGGCGGCTCGCGTCGCCCCCCTGCCCTGCATGAGGGCCGTAATAACGCCCGAGGTCATGTTGTCGCCGTTGATGTTGGAGGCGACGGGACCAGCGCTTTCGAGCGCTGCCCGCACCATGCGGGTCGTCGTCGACTTTCCGTTCGTACCGGTCACGATGACGGAGGAGTAGGGAGCCGCCAGCTCCGAGAGGAACTTCGGCGAGATGCGCATGGCGACCTCGCCGCCGATCATGCCGCCGGATCCGCGCCCGAGGGCCCGGGAGGCGAAGCGGGCGGCACCGCCGGCCGCTTTGGCCACGCGCGAGCGCACCGAGAGGTGATGCGAAGAATTCGTCATGCATCCACGTTATCGCATGCGGGGCATCGGTCGCGCCACTGACGCATGCCACCCCTTTTCTATCAGGACACAGACGAGGGGCACCGGGGGGGACCGCTATCCTCGCGCGACACGCTAATACACACCTGACGTGCGCAGATAGTTACGCATTGCATACCGACGTTATCCACGCCATCTCTCTGTGACGGCATTGATATATCCCACCGGTTAATACCGGTCGACAAAGCACCTCACAGCACAGTCCCGTAGGCCCGCAATATAAGCATTCTCAAGGAAAACACTCACTCACCAACAAAGACGCAGGTCAGGAGCTATTTGCAAAAAATGAGCGACAAACGCGTCGCACGCATTTCACACACCCCTGCACGTTTGTGCCAAGCGATGGACACCTCGATAATCGACTATCGAAACCGGTCGTGACCTGGTAAAACTAGTTTCAGCAGGTGCAAGCCTGTTGCCTGTTCCAGGCTTCGGTCGGGGATCCTGTGTGCCCCCGGATCCTCGATCGAATTACGCTGCGGGACCCATCCACTGGATGGGTCCCGCAGTCCTTTATGTCTCGATGCCCTAGCGACGAGAGACGATCGTTCCCTCAATCACTGCGCGAGCCTTCGATCGCGGCGCAGCCGGAAGGGCCGAACGCGCCGGGGTCTCGGCAGAGGCGAGCGCCGCGAGCGCCCGCACCGGATTCCACACGGTGAGAGAGCCGCCAGAACGAGCCTCAGACCTCGAGGAGCTATCCCACGGGCGCTGGCCTCGTCGCATCGGCATGACCTGACCGTCCGCAGACGCAGCGAAGACGCGATTACGCTTGGCTTCGGCCGCGGCGACCGCCCCGCGCAGGGCGTCGCGTTCCTCCTCCAATGCCTCGACGCGCCGCTCCAGCTCAAGGATGCGTCGGATACCCGCCAGGTTGATGCCCTCTTCCTGGCTCATCCGCTGCACGTCGCGCAGACGCTGCACGTCCCGCTTCGTATAGCGGCGCCCCCGCCCCTTGGTACGGGCGGGGATCACCAGGCCGAGGCGGTCGTACTGACGCAGGGTCTGCGGATGCATGCCCGCCAGCTCGGCCGCAACCGAGATGACGAACGTAATCGCGTCGTCCGATCCAGTCGTCGCCATGGCTTACTCCTCCACGGCCCCGAACAGGGATGCGCGCACGTCGAGGTCACCCTCGGCCTTCGCCATCTCCTTCGCGAGCTTCTTGAGCTCGCGGCTCGGCTTATCGGGAACCTGGATGGCCACGCGGGCAATCAAGTCACCCGTCGCCTTGGAGGTCTTCACTCCCCCGCCGCGCACACGAATCTCGGAGCCCGAGGAGGAGCCCGCGGGCACCTTGACCGTGGCCGTGTTGCCGTCGATCATCGGCACGTCGACGACGGTACCGAGGATCGCCTCGGACACCGTGACGGGCAGGGTGAGAACCAGGTCGTCGCCCTCTCGCGAGAACACGGGATGCGGCTTGACGGTCACAGCGACCTCGAGGTCGCCGGCAGGACCGCCGTTGATGCCGGGCTTGCCGTGGCCCTTGACGCGGACCTTCTGGCCATCCTTAATGCCCGCGGGAATGCGGACCTTGATCGGAGAGCCGCCGACCTTGATGGTCAGGGTCGCGCCGTTGAGGGCCTGGCGGAAGGAGATGGACAGCTTCGCGCGCACGGTCCCACCCTTTTCAGGGGTGGGCGCCGCCTGCTGGGCGTGACCGGCTCCGCCGAAGGGAGAACCGTAGGGGTCGCCCCCAAATCGCGCGCCACCGCCGCCACCGCCGAAGAGACCGGAGAGGATGTCCTCGAAGCCACCGCCGCCGGGCATGCCGGAGGTCTGGAAGCGCACGTTATGGCCACCGCCACCGAAGCCGCCAGCGCCGCCGAAGGCCCCGAAGAGATCCTCGAAGCCGCCGGTTCCGCCGGCACCGGCAGAGAAGCGCGCCCCGCCGCTGGCCATCGCGCGAATCGCGTCATAACGCTTACGATCCTCGTCATTGGACAGGACGGCGTAGGCCTCGCCGATTTCCTTGAACTTGGCCTCAGCGGCCTTGTCGCCCGGGTTCTGATCCGGGTGCCACTGGCGAGCCAGCTTGCGGTAGGCCTTCGTGATGGCCTTCTTGTCCGCCGTCTTGTCGACTCCGAGGACCTTGTAGAAGTCCTTGGAGAACCATTCCTGTTCACTCACGCGCGTGTCACCTCTCTTTCAGTTGCGAGCGTGTCGATGTCATTCAGGGTTGTTCACCAGCACCTTCGCGGCGCGCACGACGCGTTCGCCACGGCGGTAGCCGCTCGCGAGGACCTGCCCGATGACGGGATGGTCAACGTCCGGGCTGGTGGTCGCCATGAGGGCGTCGTGCAGGGCGGGGTCGAAGTCGTCGCCCTCGGCGCCGTAGCGCTCGAGCTCGAAACGCGTCTTGAGCGTCTCCTCGAGCTTCGTGGCGATCGACGCGAAGGGGCCGTCGTCCAGGTCGCCGTGCGCGCGGGCGGCCGCGATGTCGTCGAGAACGCTGATGAGCGACTCGATAACCTCGTCCTGGCCCGCGGTCTTATGACCGGGGATAGCCTCCTTGGAGCGGCGCACGTAGTTGGCGTACTCCTGACCCTGGTTGTATAGCTCCGCGTTGGCGCGGGCCAGCTGATCCTCGACGCTCGCGATGCGCTCGAGGGCCTTGGCGAGGTCAGAGTCCTCGATCTGCTCCTCGAAGGCACTCATGTCGTCGTCCGAAGCCTTGGACGAGGCCTGGGCGGCATCATTCGCGTCGGGCGCGGTCTCATTGTTCTCGGCCGCCTGGCCGGCCGGGGCCGACTCGAAGGAGTCGGCCCCGGCGACGTTGGCGTCTTCGTTGGGCGCCGAGAAACCGTTGGTTTCTTCGGTGCTCACTTGCCGTCCTCGTCAACGATCTCGGCGTCCACGACGTCGTCCTGTGCGGGCGCGGACTGGGCGCCGGCCTCGTCGGCCTGCTGCTTGGCGTAGATCTCCTGGCCGATCTTCATGCCGGA
>ERZ772932.1482-NODE-1482-length-11063-cov-3.409884_pt1 | contig 11063 bp, 7 predicted proteins | sample MGYA00511684_ERZ772932 | MGnify/ENA primary metagenome ERZ772932 (study PRJEB29015, sample SAMEA2738078) | human oral metagenome | biome: human oral; feature: human-associated habitat; material: saliva | place: China | collected 2210 ...
CCACGGCCAGAGCAACCAGCAGCAGAATCCCGTCGATACCGCCGAAGGCAACCACCAGATCAGCGGCGAATCCTGCCGGTCCGGTGATTTGGCGGGTCAGACCGTGCTCTTCGGGGGTAAGCTCACGTGCCTTTTTCACACCGTCCTTGACGGCAACCGAGGATTTGACGGGCACCACGATCTCAGCGGCTTGCCCGTCTTGGGAGTAGATCACGGGTGAGGACCCATCAAAGTACTCGGTATTGTCAGCGAATTTTGTCGGCAGCGAATCAAGGTAGGTTTTCTGCTCATCCGTGAAAGTGCCGCCCTCACCGCTGCCGCCGGTGAATACCAGAATCGCGGGCACACTCTCAGATGGGTAAAAGTCTTTCTGCTCCTGCACCACCCGCGTGGATTCGGCGGTAGAGGGCAGAAAATCGGTTGATGAGTTCGTGGAGACCTGCGAAATTTTCCCGAAATAAGGCCCGCCGATGCCACTGATGGCAAGCCATGTTACTACCAGAGCACTGGCGACCAGAATGCGCACCCAACCCGGAACTTTACCGGAGTTCTGTTTCGTGGTCTGTGCGGTACCAGAGTCAGGATTATGCTCCTGAGTATTGCTGGAGTGATGCGTATGCTGCCGGTGTGTCATGCATCCAGTGTATCGAGCACAGACCAAAAGGAATATACCAGGTTCCCTCCTGGTAGCAGCCGCCGGATCGCCAGAAAGTCCCCTCCTCACCGCGAGAAATGATATGAATCTGTCGCAATTGCCTAGCTTTTTACCCTCAGCGCAGGTTTGATGTCCTTCACAATGGATTCGAGCATCCGCAGGTTGAAGTCCACGCCCAGCTGGTTCGGCACGGTTAGCAGCACGGTATCTGCCGCCTGAACGGCAGCGTCACGGGCGAGTTCTTCGGCAATCAGGTCAGGTTCACCAATGTAGCTGCGCCCAAATCGCGAGAAGGTATTGTCGATAATACCGGTGTAATCCTGCGAATCTTCCTCCGCGCGGCGGCCAAAATAACGTGCCGACTCGGCATCAATAATGGGGATCACCGAACGCGAGACCGACACACGCGGCACGCGGGTATGCCCTGCTTTGACCCATGCCTCGCGGTAGAGGCGAATCTGTTCGGCCTGCTGCTGGTCGAAGGGCATGCCTTTATCTTCGAGCATCAGCGTTGAAGACATGAGGTTCAGGCCCTGCTGCGCTGTCCATACGGCGGTGTTGTCGGTCCCCGCACCCCACCAGATGCGCTCACTCAGGCCGGGCGACTGCGGCTGCACGGGGGCGTACTTGCCCTGCACTCGCGCAGAGGGTGCCATGCCTTCACCTTGAATTGCTTTCATGAAGAGGTCGAGGTGACGCCGTGCCATCGCACTCTCATCTTCACCTTCGGCGGGGTAATAGCCGAAACTCTCGAAACCGCGGATAACGGATTCGGGCGAGCCGCGTGAGACACCCAGCTGCAGGCGCCCGGCAGAAATCAGGTCGGCCATCGCGGCGAGTTCGGCCATATACAGCGGGTTTTCGTAGCGCATATCGATCACGCCGGTGCCAAGCTCAATGCGGCTGGTTTTAGCGGCGATCGCCGACAGAAGCGGGTACGGGGTGGCCTGCTGCTGGTCAAAATGGTGCACGCGGAAGAACGCACCGTCCAGACCGATCTCTTCGGCACCTACCGCCAAGTCGATAGCCTGGTGCAGCGAGTCGGAGGCGCTGTTCACACGCGAGCCGGGAATTTCGGCCCAGTGCCCAAAGGAGAGGAAGCCGAGCTTCTTGCTGGTGCCGGGCGCCGGTTGGAGGTGTTCGAGGGTGGGAGTTGTTTTGTGAGCATTCATTGTTCGCTGCCTTCCGTGTGTTCCGTGTGCTGTTATCACAGGATCTCTAATTCTCGGTTATGCCCACCTACCCTAAACCCAATTACTTTACAAGTCAAGTATTTATGAAGGTTTGTGTCCACAGTAAAAATATTCCGCGAAATATTCATCACACTACTTATTTTTATACAACTTTGCGCGGTTGATTTTCAAGGGTTTGCGCATAAATATTGAAATAAAAATAAATGTCTAGTTGAATGTCACCAAATAGTAGTTCTGCACCTTCGTATGGCAGAATGACGGGTGAATACTCAGACGCCCGCCGAAGAGCACGCGCCTATTAACACTATCGACGTCGCGTATAGATATGCGCCAGCAATAATGTGTTGAGTTTTCACACCCTTCATATCACTCACGCTCATATTCAAGGACACATGCCATGACCCGGGGATTTTCTCGCAGAAATCTTGTTAAAGGGGCCGCTTGGGCTGCCCCCGCGGTGGTAGCTTCCACCGCGATCCCGGCGTACTCCGCCTCCATCATGGACCTCGCTCCCTGTCTGCATTTTGACCTCGAACCCGGTGAAGATTCCGCCTACGGTCTGCGCCAGTACATGCACGAAGTCGCCCCAGAACGCACCCCGCGCGAGCGCGCAGTTGAAGACATCACCATCCCCGACGGTGTCTCGTACATGCGGTTCTACATTGAAGGCGGACAAGGCGGCGGGGTTGATATGGACGACTACTCCGGCGGCTCAGGCGGCTACGGCGCGGAGGTAAGCGGAGTTATCGCAGTCACCCCCGGGCAGAAGTACCGTTTCTACTTGGCGGCTGGCGGTATCGGCCACTACTATGAGCCCGCCGACGGCGGTGACGGCTACACCCGCGGCGGCTCATCGGCGCTCATGCCGGAGTACGTGTACGAAGACTCCGATAAGGAGCGCATGACCAGCGCAGACTACAACCGCCTGATCATCTACTCAGGCTCGGGCGGCGGCTCATCGGCGCTGGCGCTGCTTGACGGTGACGCAGAAACCCTCATTGCCGTTGCAGGCGGAGGCGGCGGAGGCGGGGCACGCGGCATTATCGCCACTTCCCGCACGAACCTGCCCGATGGGGCGAAAATGCCCACCTGGCGGCAGTTCGACCCCGATGTTCCCAAGTGGGCTCCGCGCTACAGCCCGCCCTACCTGGGTAACGGCGGCGACGGCGGTGAATCGAAGGCCAGCAAACCCAGCAAAAACGCTGAAGAGGTATACGCCCAGTACGGCGCCGGCCGAATTATTGCCCCCTCAGGAGCTACCGCAGGCAGGAACATCGGCCGAGGCGCACGCGGCGGCAACAACCCCACGTTCAGAAGTGCCCGCGGGCTCTCGTTCACAAGCACACCGCAGTCGCAGATCCGCTCACGTGGTGTTGCCGGGGCCGCTGGTGGCACTGGCGACTTCGGGCACGGCGGTGACGGTGTGGCCGCCTACGGGTATGTCACGAATATTGCCGCTACCCTGCCGGAAAACGCACAAACCTACGACTATAACGTGGCGGCGTACATTGTCTCCGGTGGCGGTGGCGGCGGCTATGGCGGCGGCGGTTCGGGTGCGGCCGTGGTGGTTGGCGCGCAAACCACCGACCAGCTTGCGAATAACTCCAAACCGCAAACGTACGCGGTGAGCGCCGGCGCGGTCTCTGGTGCTGGCGGCGCGGGCGGCAACTATGTGAACAGCAACGTGCTTGACGCACATGTTGAGATGGTTGGGTACAGCCGAGGCAAGAACCGTGAAGAGTTCACGGACGGTACAGCACAGTACTCGTTCTGCCCGTCACGCAACAACCAGATCGACCATGACGGGAAAATGTATCCCTGGCCTTAACCAAGGTTTACGAGCGATCAGCACACAGACTTATCTGGGCCCCATACGCTAATTGTGGGTATAGCGTGTGTGGCCCAGATAATTTTTATCCCCATATAGGTTTAGTGGTGGTTTTCTCTTGGGCGCCAATGGCTTTCAGAAGGCAGGTTTAAGCACCAGCATATAGGGGTATCTTTCACTGTTCACTTGAGTCTTAGAAAATATTCAACGCTGCCTCTGCTGTGGAATAATAAACAGGTCTCTTCAAGGCGTTTCTTACGTGACCGACTTATCATACGGGCACGAATATTTTTGCATTCCGCTGCGTGGAGGGCCGCATGACCTGCTGTATATGCTGCGCACAGCGTAATGTGCGCCTTGGGCGGGACGCTCACTCACATTCACCTAAACACAAGGAAAATTTCATACGATGACCCAAAAGATTTCACGCCGGAGAGTCGTGGTTGGTACCGCTTGGGCGGCACCTGCGGTGTTGGCTTCCACAGCAGTACCTGCCTATGCGGCATCAGCGGCAGTCCCCTGCTTCGTCAGCAAGATTACCTCCGCAGAAGCGAACTACCACGAGCTTGTTGTACCCGATGGGGCAACCTACATGAGGTTCAATATTGTTGGAGGGGCAGGCGGAATGCTGGATCCGAAGCCTCCACAGTCATCTGCTACCGCTGGGCGTGGAGCACAGATTTCGGGGTATTTGAAGGTGACCCCCGGTCAGATCCTTAAAATTTATTTAGGTTCTTCCGGCCAGGCTTTCGGTACCCAACCGGCAGAAGGGGGTGCCGGATACGGTAAAGGCGGTTCTTCTAAGCTTTCTCCCTCATCGGTTATACCTGCCGAAGAACAGAAGATCCTGACAGACCTTAAAGCAGACAACGTAGTGATATACGGCGGATCAGGCGGCGGGTCATCAGCAATTGTGAGGGTTGATCCTGCTGATCCTGCACAAGAAACAGTTCTTGTTGTTGCTGGCGGCGGCGGAGGCGCCGGTCTCCGAGGTACCGCAGATGATTCCAGAAATACATCTGATCATAAGAGGGATGCCTCATGGGAGAATTACGGTTCCCCCTACATGGGGATGGGAGGAGACTCAATTCATCCACTACACTACGGTGGAGATGGTTGGTCCGTTGACGGAAACTTTTACGGCTACCGTAATTACTACGGATTCTACGAGGGGAAACAACTATTCGTACATGGAGGCAAAAGAGGATACGGTGGAATAGGGGGTAAAGGCTCAGAACCCGCCGAACTCCCCACTATTGACCCGTTTGTTTTCAAGAGTGTCGAACAGACACCTGTCACTATCCGTACTATGAGCACCACCGGAGGTGTTGGAGGCGACGGTCTGCGTGCTCACGGAGCGGACGGCGTGGCAGCGTATGGGTATGCCTACAGCACCCATAAGTTTTATGGTGATGACGCTAATGCTTCAGAATATGTGCATGCCGTCTCTGGGTACGCAGTTTCACCCGGTGGCGGAGCAGGCTACGGCGGCGGCAGCTCAGGCGGTGTTCTCGCACTTGGAATGCAAAAATATGATGAACACAGCGGCGAAGTGTACGCCATTGGCATGGGAGTCACAATGGGTGGCGGCGGCAGCGGCGATTCTTATGTGTCTCCAGAGGCAGAAGGGTCTAGTATTATAGCGGCTGGCACGGGCGAGTCGGGGTATCTGGAGTATGATTTCTGTTCCACCTCCTAGAGCTAATGGCCAGATTATGTCGTAACCAGGTTTTAGACTTACTTCTGGGCGCTCCTAGCTGCGGCTTCCAGCCGCACACAGGTGAAGCTCTCAATCCTACCCGTATTTCATGCCCTGCCAATGGCATGAAATACGGGTATACACCAATGACGTGTTTTACGCCGTCAATACCGGTGTTCACACTGCCGGTGGACGGTGTTGGCTAGTATTTTTGCAGCTGATTGCATGATTGGAACAGCCTATATTTATGCATTTAGCGGTGGCGCGACCAATGGTGCGGCAGCGTAGGTTCTCCACACCACCCCACGGCAGGAGCATCACACCTAGCAACAGATGCACAGCAGCAATAATGCAGCTGCTTACCTGGGGTTCACCCGCCCCTTGATTCCCTTGAAATACAGCGGACTATAGAGCTTCTGGTAAAGCTTTATATAAACCTATAGTTGGAGCAACGGACTTTCTCGTTTGAATGTTTAACTTTCAAATGAGAAGGTTCGTTTTTTGTCTTTTCATGGCTCCCAAGACACTATTTTTAAGGTGTTTTGTATCACGAAAAACCTGTTTTTTATGCGATGTGCATCATAAAATAGCCACCTGTCACCGGCTTACTACACCGGTAAAACATTAAAACGTATCAAGGGGTGGAATAAGTACAACCAAAAAGTAGAGTATATGCAACCTGGATAGGTTGTTTATCATATTTTCAAGAAAAAATCTACCCAATCGTCAATATTTACTTGAGTTTTATGAGTCCTGCGGGCACACTGAGGGGAGGTGCCTTCTCAGGTGCCGTAGTACTCGCTCAGCTTTCAACTGTCATCAGTAGGTATTGATTTCCCGCACGCAGTATTCACCCTCTTGTGGCTACCACGCGCCCAATACCCACGCAGTGACACGTTCACACTCGAACTACTACACTCAAGGACATGCAGACCATGACCAGGAATATTTCCCGCAGGTCGCTCGTGGCAGGCGCCGCTTGGGCCGCCCCCGCAGTGCTGACATCTACAGCTATACCCGCGTATGCATCTTCAGTTAACCCCTGCCAAAACCTCAATGACTTCGAAGCACGCCAGACAGTTGCCCCAGGTCGTGCAAATAATAAAAAGGGCTACGAAGAAATAACTGTCCCCGAAGGTGCCACCTACATGTGGTTTAAGATCCAGGGCGGCTACGGCGGCGGCGTCGACCATGCTAACCGCAACGTCGGTGATGGCGGCGCAGGCGCAGATATTGAGGGAACCATTAAGGTCACCCCCGGACAGACCGTGAAGTTCCATGTGGGCGCTGGCGGCCTTGGCCTCTACGACAAGCCTGCCGCAGGTGGTGAAGGCTACGGGAACGGCGGTAGCTCCAACACTCTTCTTGAAACCGGCGTAGAAGTATCTGACCTGGATGAAATGCAGAGCCCCACCTACAACCACATTGTGGTGTACTCGGGCTCAGGCGGTGGCGCAAGCGCCGTGCTTATTAGCGATAAGGGATCTTCGGAAGAAAAACTGCTCGCCGTTGCTGGCGGCGGTGGCGGCGGTGGCACCCGCGCCATGACCCAGGCAGCACGTGAGACTCTAAACGGCACCAAGCTGGCCGGGTGGAAGACTGACGGTGGTTTCCCGGTACTCAGTAATGGTGGCGATGCGAGCGACTTCCCGCAGGCTGGCAGTAACGGCACCGAGGTGTACAGCGAATACCCCTCCGCAAAAGTAACTGTACGCGGCGGTAACCCCGGCAGCGGCGCAAACGGCGGCGCAGGCGGCAGCAAAGCCACCTACAGCACCGCTAAGGACCTTTCCTTCTCCAGCACCACCGAGTCAAATATCCGCACCAGCACCGTAGCAGGTGTTGCGGGCGGTTCAGGCGCGAAAGCTAATGGTGCCGACGGTGTGGTGGCATACTCCTACTCAATCAGTACCAAAGAAACCGACCAGCCCGACGGCGGAAGCCCTTACAAGTTCAACGTGACCGCATACGCTGTTTCTGGCGGTGGCGGTGGCGGCTACGGCGGCGGCGGTTCAGGCGCAGCAGCAGCTATTGGCGCACAGACTATTAACGTGTTGGGAGATGGGAAGACCGTAAGCGATGCCTACTCAGTGAGTGCAGGTGTGGTCGCCGGTGGCGGTGGCGGTGGCGGCAGCTTTGTCGCGGCGGATGTCATCAACCCCACTTTCCAGCGCTCAAGCGGGCAGGGCACGGTTCGCGGCGAGTCCCGTGACGGTATTGGCCAGTACGCATTCTGCGTCTCCAAGTAGCGGCTGATCCGGCCCCAGTATCGGCCGGTTAGCCTAAAAATATATAAGCGTGTCGCACGGCGGCGCGGACACCCGGGATTATTTTAGGGTTTATCTCTTGGGTGTTCGCGGTGCCGTGCGGCTTATTTATTACCCCTTCCCACCACCTTGGGTGGATAAAAATGCATTCGAAGACCAGTGGCTTAATTTTCTCTTAAACACCCCAAAAGGTCTTTATAAAGCTAGACTTTACAGTTTAGTAAGTCAACATCACACCGCACTATAAATGCATATATATTCTTAAATATCGGGCTTATGTGGCATACTTATGAAGGAGCGCCGGTCGCATTGCTGCGGCAGTACGGCAGACTCAAGTATTCACTCAGCTACAGTAGTCTAGCCCCATTGCGCCTCTCCCCCATTACGTGGGAGAGGCGCATAAGCGCCGGGTGCTCTCAGCTCAAACACAAGACCAACCCAAGGACTACATCACACATGACACGGGGTATCTCACGCAGAAAACTCGTCGCCGGTGCGGCGTGGGCGGCACCAGCCGTCCTCACCTCCACCGTCGTATCTGCCTCTGTCACGATAGCCCCGCTGGCTATGACATCGCGCCCGCATTGTGAAGCCTCATCAGCCCTAACCTGGCGGTGCAGCGCATTGTTCCTTGGGGATCATTGTGCACGGTAAACACTCACAACAATTTCAAACACAAGGATATTTTCTATGAGACGAGGCATTTCTCGCCGAGATCTGGTGACCGGAACCGCATGGGCTGCGCCGCTTGTGCTGAGCACCGCCGTTATTCCGGCGTATGCATCATCATCTGCCGACGACGGCCCCTGCCTAGACCCCGATAAAAGCTACGAGATTTTTGCCAAGGATATGCGCATGGCGGCGGAAAATCGTGCAGCCGGTGAAAAAGGCTATGAAGAAATTGTGGTTCCCGACTATGCCTCATATATGCGCTTTGATCTACTCGGCGGTGTAGGCGGTACCCTTATTGCACCATACTCGGAGTTCACAGGACCTAACCGAACCGGCGGTACTGGAGGCGGCGGCGGCTACATTAAGGGAACCGTCAAGGTAACACCCGGGCAGCGCATCAAATTCTATGTGGGTACCAGCGGCGTCGGATATTATGACCGCCCCGCCAAAGGTGGCGAAGGGTACGGTAACGGCGGTTCGTCTGCGGCACTGCCCACCGAACTAGGGTCAGACGTACAGGGCAAACTGAACAGCCACAGCAATAAGGTTACGGTCTATTCGGGCTCCGGCGGCGGTTCTTCAGCAATCGTTATGGTCGATGCGAAAACTTCCCAAGAAACCGTACTCGTCATCGCTGGAGGCGGTGGAGGCGCGGGCGCACGCGGATTCACACACGCTACCCAGGAGGGAGGAACGTGGATAACGGACGACCCAACCTCCTATGAAAACCCTAATCTGCATATTGGTCGGGGCGGTTCCGCAGGTGATGACTATGTGCCAGAAGGCTTGGGATTCTCAGGGCAGGAACGTTACCACCAGCACTACGACGCCGAGGTTCTAATTCCTTCCGGGTCGAACGGCAGCAGTGCGATCGGTGGTTCTGGCGGTGCCCTCGCCACCGTCACGGGAGATAAAGAGCTGACCTTTGACTCTACTGCGCGAACAGAGATTCGTACCGGAAACTCTGCGGGCAAATCTGGTGGCTCTGGCCCCAACGGCAACGGGGCTGACGGCGTTGTCGCCTACGGGTACGCGCTCAGTACTATAGGCAACACGAGTGATGACCGCAATGCTACCGGGTACATTGTTTCCGGCGGCGGTGGCGCGGGCTACGGTGGAGGCGGGTCAGGTTCGGCGGTGGCTGTCGCATCCGAAAGTCTCAAGTCTGATACCGCGTTTGTGGGTGTTGCCTCCGGTGGTGGCGGTGGCGGCGGAAACTTTGTTTCCCCTGACGTAATCGATCCCTATATTACCGCTGAAGGCGGCTCATCCGTAGTGGTGGGATCAACCACAGACGGTATGATTAGGTATTCTTTCTGCCCTTCAGATCCGAATAAGCAGCCCGATCCGGAGCCTACCTCGCCCGAAGATCCAGAATGGATGGCGCGGAACTCGTAGCATAGAGGGTACCTACACTAATGTGGGGCGCTCGCATCCTGTTCAGATGCGAGCGCCCCACAGGTGCATTCTGCCTCAATATTTTTGGGCAGACCGCTGCTGTTTTACCTAAGAGCGCAGGTCTGCGGCTGTATAGTGGATGGATGCGTATTTGGTCTGCCCACCCGTCCCTTCTTGACCGTCGCGCCCTGATCGCGTGCTGGCGTGAGAGCTTGCTTGCGCAGAAAGTGCTGCGCGGGCTCACCCGAGGGTACACGAATCATCCGCAGCTCATTCGGTTTCGTGCGCATTCTCAGCCGGTAGAGGCTATTGGGGCTTATCTGCACGGGCTCGCCGATGAGGCGCAGCTGCGCGGGTACTCCTTCAACCGTTCGCTGATTACCGCTGAGCGGGGTAAGAGCCTGGAGCCTATTGCCGTGACCGAGGGCCAGCTTGCCTACGAGCTGAGCTTTCTGGCACACAAAGTTGCCGGGCGAGATGCCGATTGGGAGCCTATTCTTACCGAGCGCCTCGCGCAATTCACCCAGACCGGTAAGCCCGCAGTGCACCCCGTGTTCGAGGTAAACCCCGGTGAAATAGAGGCTTGGGAGAAGACCAAGGAGTTCTAGTCAGAGCCCTTTATGCCGAGGCAGGAACCTCTAGCAGCGGCACCCACAGTTCCATCGTGTAGTCTGCCGCCTGCATATCGCCGCGACCGTACACCTCCAGGCCGCCTAACGGGCGGTACTGCGGATGCGACGGGAAGAACTCATGCTCAAAGCTCTCAAAACCTGCCGGAATAGACCGCGAAATCGGCCCGGTAACCTCAACCACCGCGTAGGTGCTCGCGGGAAGTTCCAGCAGACCCAGCCCAAGTTTATGCGCCGAGGCACGGTCATCAACCAAAATACCGGCCGTGTAGCGCACGAAACCGTCGGTACTGGGTTGAGTGCACACGCCAATGTACTGGGTGACCGCCAGAATATCGAGCATCGCCGGGGATGCCTTCTGATTCAGCTCATCCCACAGCGGCGTGAAATCGTCCCCCAGCTTATACACCTGGGATACTCCCGCCACCAGCAAAGAGCCGTGTTTTTCAATGCGCGCGGGTGAAACCGTCACGGGCGCCTGTACGGACTCGCTCATGAGATACCAGCGTGGGCGCTCTGGCGGTCCGCCGCGCATTCGGGCACGCAGCGGCGTTTCGCATCGTCGGTGGCGCACTCGGGGCACAGGAGCACAAGTTCGCGGCAGCTCTCATTCGAGCAGTTCTCGAACTTATTGGACGGCGCCGAGCAGCGCTCACACTGGCCGATCGTGACGGTATCCGGGGTGAACTCCATGTGCATGCGCTTGTCGAAGACGTAGAGCG
>ERZ772932.1488-NODE-1488-length-11055-cov-2.469182_pt1 | contig 11055 bp, 9 predicted proteins | sample MGYA00511684_ERZ772932 | MGnify/ENA primary metagenome ERZ772932 (study PRJEB29015, sample SAMEA2738078) | human oral metagenome | biome: human oral; feature: human-associated habitat; material: saliva | place: China | collected 2210 ...
GACTTCCTTAAAAGCCTAAATCCGTTCAAGAAGTTCGGAGCGGATGCAGCAGAAGGCATGGCTCAAGCTGCTACTAGTGCAAGTAGTGGTAAAAGCAAGATCGCCCAAGTATTTGAGAGCATTGGCGGCATGATTAAAAACGCTGGTTCAGCAATTTCACAAGCTGCCAAGGGTATCGGAACAGGTATCTCTACAGCGTTTAAGGGAATTGGCACAGCTATCAACATTGCCTTACAAGGTTTGAGAGGCCTCAATCCAGCAACCTTGCTGTCATTCGGTGCATCCGTAGCCATTGCCGCAGTCGGAATCGGTGCTGGTATTGGTATCATTGTGGCGTCATTCACTCTTTTGGCTACTCAATCGCAAGGGGTTTCACAAATTCTAAACGCCATAGGTTCAGCGTTCGGAACTGTTGTTGAATCCATTGGTAAAGCGGCAGGAACTATCGTTGAAGCGTTTGGGACTGCCTTTGCCACTGTCATTACGGCAGTTGGTGAAGCAGCACCCGGTCTTGCTCAGCTATCGCCATTAGTCGAAGCGGTAGGGACAGCTCTAGGTAATGCAGCTCCAGCCATTACGGCGTTTGGTAATGCTTGGACATCTATTCTAGGTACATTACCAGCCATCATTGACGCTTTTAGTGGGTTAGCAACCGCTCTAGGTTCTGCGATTAGCCAGATAGTTACAGCAGTAACTCCGATTGTCCAAATTATCAGTAACACAATTACGGCAGTAGCTCAAATCATCGCCAACGCCATCGTGGCAATCGCTCCGGTAATTTCAAACTGTATCGTTCAAGTTGCTCAAGTAATTGGCCAATTCGGGCCACAAATTGCAATGGTCTTACAAGTGATTGTCCAAGCTATCCAAGCGACGGCACCAGTCATTATGACCTTGATTCAAGGGATTGTTACTGTCGTTCAAACGATGGCACCAGTCATTAGTCAAGTGATTTCTGCCATTGTTACGGTTGTTCAAACATTGGCACCTATAATCAGCCAAATCATTTCAGCTATTGTTACAGCAATAACACAGATCGTGCCTATTATTACCGCAATCGGTGGTGTGATTAGTGCTGCATTTAGTGGCATTGCGTCAGTTGTCTCAGCAGCAGGAATGGCAATCGCTACCGCTGCAATGGGTATCGGTACGGCTATTAGTACGGCTCTAAGTGGTGTGGCAAGCATTATTAGTTCAGTCGGTTCTGCTATCGGAGCAGCATTGCAAGGCATTGCTAGCGTAGTGCAATCAGTCGGAACATCAATCAGCACAGCAGCTCAAGGTATCGGAAACGGTATCAAGTCAGCGTTTGAAGGAATTTCAAGCGTAATTACATCCGCTGGGAGTGCAATCAGTAGCGTATTGAATAGCTTGGCTAATGTGTTCAACTCAATCGGTACGGCTGCTCAAAAAGCGGGGTCTGGCTTCAATCAGCTTGCTAATGGTGTCGTTAAGATTACCAATACCAACTTAGGAGACATGGCTGCATCTCTTGCGGCAGTTGCCAAAGGAGTTGGGTCAATTGGTAACAACTCAGCAGGGCTTGCTCAAGCTGGTACTGGTATGACTAAGCTCGGAGATGGCATGAGTAAGGTGTCTAGTTCAGCATCTAGTGCTGTATCTGGATTGACATCATTCTCAAGCACGATTACAAGCATTCAATCGTCATTCACAAACCTACAATCACTACTCACTACCGCTGGTACTGCGTTTAGTACGTTCTCTAGTCAAGCTAGTCAATCGCTAGCTGGTTTAACGGCTATTGTAGCCCCTATCACAGCGTTTAGAACACAAATCATGACACTAGCACCAGCCTTGATGGTTGCTGCGACTGGTTTAACTCAGTTCAGCACAGTATCAATGACGCTCACTGCTAGCATGACTTCTATCAGCTCAAGCATGACTATGCTAACTACTAGCTTAACAATGTTAGCTACTCAGTTGACTATGATCACTACGAGCATGACAATGATGGCTACTAGCTCAACTATGCTAGGCACTAGCTTAACGCTTGTAGGTACTCAATTCATGATGATTGGTACTTCATTGACCATGCTAAACACTCAATTCATGATGTTTGCCACTAGCTTGATGCAAATGACATCACAGCTCATGATGGCAGGCTCAGCAGTGACCATGTTTGGTGCTCAACTCATGACCGCTCAGACTGGTTTCAGCATGGTTTCTATGATGGCTACCATGGTATCTAGTCAGCTTGCTATGCTTGCTAGCTCAGCCCAAATGGCAGGAGCTGGACTTGCTATGGTAAGTGCTCAAGTCATGATGTTAGCTAGTGTATTTGCTACTGTTGGAGCTGCAGCAATGACTTTGCAAGCTACAATGATGTCATTAGGTATGGCAGTAAGTGCAGGCATGATGTCAGCAGTCCAAGCGGTAACGTCTGGAGCTATGCAAATGACTGCGGCTCTACGTTCTAGCGGTACGCAAATGGTTGCTAGCACACAAGCCTTCATGAATCAAATTGTTTCTGCAGTCAGAAACGGCATGAATCAAGTGGTTGCGGCTGTTCGTGCCGGTGGTGCTCAAATGGTATCAGCTATGCAAGCAAGCGGTCAGCAATTGGTTGCTGTCACACAAGCAGCAGTCAACCAAGCGGCAGCCGCAGCAAGAGCCGGTTATGGAGCTTTCTTCTCAGCCGGTGCTTACATGGGTCAAGGTCTTGCCGCTGGTCTGATGTCAGCTCTTGGAGCAGTTACAGCGGCAGCTAACGCCTTGGTAGCACAAGCAGAGCGTGCAGCTCAAGCCAAAGCCAAAATCAACTCACCTTCACACCTTTTCCGTGACCAAGTCGGTTGGTATATTGGTCTTGGTATTGCTCGAGGTATCGACGAATCAGCGCCAGAGGTTGCCAATAGCCTTGATTTCATCCGTGACCAAGTTAACGGGTTCAATGTTCGAGCTAATGCGATGTTGACGGGTGCCACTTCAAACATGGCTAGCCAGCTCAAAATGGAAGTTTTGCGTGATAAAACGCCAGACGCTACCATCTCAGCACGTCAAGAAGCCTATGCTGCTCATTCAGCGGGCTTGCTTAATGATGTGATTGACGCTCTCGTAGATGTCAAAGAACAAATTGCACAAGGTCAAAACATGGTCTTAGATACTGGTGCTCTTGTCGGTGGTACGGTTAATAACTTTAACAGCGCCATTGACACAATTAAAACGTTGAAAGGACGACACAGATTATGATTACTAAAATTAAAGAATATATCACGTTCGGCGATTTTAACAGTCGGGACTCTGGGTGGTACTTGCAGAAACGTGAAGCACCAACGCCAGAAGAGAAGGAAATCGTTGAGTCTATCCCCTTCATGCAAGGGGAACTCGACTTTTCTAGTATTTTGGGTGAACGTGTGTTTAAGCCTAGAGAGATAACATACGAGTTTAAATTGCCATTCACTGAGTATGAATCAAGAAAGGTCGCAGAACGTGAGATTAAATCTCGCATGGCGACTAAGACAGAAAGAAAGCTGTTTGATACACACGATAAGCGTTACTATTGGATGGGCAAGATTAAGAGTGTCAAGGTAGCTGATGATCCGATTAAGAAAAATCTAGTCGCTACCATCGTGTTTAAGTGCTATCCATTCGCTTTTCATGAGAACGAATACTTTGACGATGTTTGGGACACCTTCGATTTTGAAAACGATGATTCAACATGGACTAAGTGGCAGTTGGGTTATACTAGAACAGAAAGAACAATCTATTTCGTTAATTCTGGTGATACAGCCATTAGTCCAGTGGTCTATTGCGATGAAGATGTTACGCTTATTGATGCTGATGGTGTTATCTACAACCTAAAACGTGGCGAGAATAGAGATTTTGCATTAACTCTCTACCAAGGTATTAACTATTTCAAGGCAAAAGGCAATGGCACAATAGCCATGCATTACAACAACGAGGTGATGGCATGACCGTATCTGGAAAAATTGAAGTATTCAATGTTAGTCATACTGGTTATAGCGTTAAAGTAACGGGTGCTAACATTGACGGTGGGTTAAAAGGCGTGTCATTCCCAACATGGAGCAGAAAGAAAAACTACACCGATAGATTTGGCAAGGTTGCAGACCAAGATGACCTATATTTCTATCCCGGTGTAAGGTGGGGTAATGACTGGTATTGTACTATTAACATTTCCGACCACAATTACGATAGAGGTGAGTATTTCACCCATGTCTATCTGTATCGCCAAGACGGCAGTCTGGAAGCCTTGGGCGGTGAGAAAATCACCATCCCCGACCCGCCAGAGGAAACACGAAAAAAAGGCGGTTACGCAGTTTACTGGTGGCCTAATTTCCACGCTAGACAAGGTGATAAACTTTATCGCACAACCACCGGCCGAAAAACGATCCATAACCCGTATGCCTCAAAAGGTGGCAAGATAATTGCTGGTGAAGTCACTCAAGCGCTCAACACCATTCATGAATTTACGTTTGTGATTCCGTTTACGCATCCTCTTTATAACAAGATGGTGCCGTTTAAATCAATCGTTGAAGTAGTCAACCTCTACGATGGAGCAATTGAATTTGTTGGTCGAGTCTTAACCACCACAAACGAAATGACAACAGACGGGTTTGCTCAGAAAGTAACGTGTGAAGATTTCCTATCATACCTTCACGATTCATCCCAATGGTTCCAAAAACTCCCTAACCGTGGAGCCAGTCAATATATGCTGGAAATATTTAAGGCCGCTAATAGTCAAGTTGAAGAATATAAACGGTACAACTTGAAAGAGGTTACTGTCGAAAGTCGAACAGATAAGCCTTATCGTTACATCGGCTATGAATCTAGTTGGGATTGTGTCAGAGAACGTCTCATTAATAATATCGGTGGTTATCTGAGAGTGTACGAGCTAAATGCTTCACTACACTTGGACTGGACGAAAGACATCGGACAAGTTAAGAAATCACCAATTCAGATTGGTAAAAACATTAAGTCAGCTAGCCGAATGCTTGATTTTGACGGACTTGCTACTCAAATCATGCCAGTAGGCGCTGACGTTCAGAAAGACCAACCCGACCAAGACCAAAGCCCAGATGTCACACGGGAACAGATTACAATTTGGAATGTTAATAATCACAGCTTGTTCCTTGAAGACAAGGAACTTATCAAGGAATTTGGTATTATCCGTAAGCCAGTTATCTGGACGGAAATCGACAATCCTAGTGTCCTATTAGCTCGTGGTAAGCAGTATTTGAGAAATCAAAAGATTGCATTAGCAAAATGGACAATCTCAGCAGTCGAGCGCTACTTGATTGATGATCGTTACGATAAATTTGAGATTGGGAACAAACACCCGATTATTAATGCGCCATTGTCTGGTATTGAAACTTTGCAAATCTTAGAGAAGAAAATTGATATACTGAATCCACAGTCGGTTGAGTTAACAATTGGCTCACAATCTCAATCACTTGCAGCCTATCAATTGCAATTACAAGAGGCTGAAAACTCAATCGAACGTGTTAAACAGAATACGTCAATTTCTGATAAGACTAAACGCTTGAAAGCTCTACAGAGTCAACTTGCATCACTCAAGAATAGACCTGGCACAGAGCCAGTAGCACCAACTGCACCTAAACAACCAAGTCCGAAAGCTACACAAGATGAATTGAACGCCTATGACAAGGCGTTTGCTGATTATCTAGCAGCCAAAGCTAACTACGATAATCAACTTGTATCATTCAACATGGACGAGGAAGAACGCACTAGGACGATTAGGGATGTAGAAGCTGAAATCACACGATTACAAAACGAATTAAAAGAAGGAGGAACAAATGCCACAGAATGAAGCAGAAGGGCGCTTAAATCTATACGATGATGTGACACCTTTAGAAAACACTAAAAGCATTGACGTTTTGACTAGGGCCATTCGTAAGAAGACGAGGGGGGCGGACGTTCGAGAAGCCATTGCTAAAGCTATCGAAACAACTTATACTGACGGCACTTCTAACGGTAACGCTAATTTGGAAGTTGCCAAAGCTCGTGGGGAATATGAAACCCTAAACCAACGCCTTCAAGATATCCAAACAACCGCCAAGTCAAGTCAAGAACTAGGGGAGCGGAATGACGACAACAAGGTAGACAAGAACGGTAGTGGTCAAATCAAGTGGGCAAACCTTGCGCAAGATGCAAGAGAGCAAATCTCAGGTGGCAAGGTGGCAGTGGTTGGAAACAACGCTGTTTCAACATCTAACATCGTTGATGGAGCAGTCACAGACACCAAACTTGATGAACGCATGGGGTTTGGGTTGATGATTGCAGGTCGCCTATTGATTGATGTCGCCAATTCTCAAGTGGAATTAAGCAGCGGTAGTTGGTTTCAAGTCGGGAAACGGAAAGCCAACGCCAGAGACACCTTAACAGCTCCGCTGCCAAAAACGGGTTTGTCGCAGTACGTTATTTACAACGACGAGACGAACTCGTTATATGTCAAAACATTAAACGACATTCAAAACATTGGTAATCGTGAAACCATCTTAGCAATCCTATTTAATGGAGCATTGGTTCACCCACAATCCTCTCCATTTGTTAAGACGGTGGGGCTCAAAGTCGGTGAACGCTTAGACTATGTGAATGCCGACTGGGGGACAGTTATCCAAGGGGAAATCACATTTGACGCCAAAACAAATACTGTCAGAGGTCAAAGAAAAGGCGACATCATTGTCTCTTTTCAAAATTATTACATTAACGGCATTGAAGATTTTGAAATTACCTTACCGAACTACTCTGGGAAATTGTTACTCTTTGATAGAGAAAGCAAAAAGTTTCAAGTAGCGGACATGGAAAGTTACGACAGTCACAAGAAGAAAGATATTTCTAAAGCAGCTTCACTAATCAAAGTGGCTGAAATATACCAAAATGAAATTAGGCATATTTCTAGCAATAGCAACATTTTTCTCGCAAACCAAGAGGCCCAACGCAAACGAGACATCACACTTGACCAACTAAAGGTTGATTTACAAACCAAACGAATAGTTATCGTAACGCTAGGTGACTCAACGACTGATGGGTACAGAACATCTGGTTATTCAGGAAATGTTCTTGAAAGTTTGACACCAAAACCAAACACTTATACCGAGATTTTAAACGGTATTATCAATGGTCAAAAAGGGTATGGCTTTAACCATAAATTCTACAATCGAGGTTTTTCTGGAAAAACGATTGCTTGGCTCAAAGATAACTTGGATACTGTTTTAGCGCCAATCGCCGAAAAAATCGACTATGCTATTATCTCAATGGGAATTAATGACAGTGTTTACCAGAAGGTCAACATTCAACCTTTCGAAGAGAACCACATCGACATTGTTAATCGTTTGGTTGCCAAAGGAATCAAACCCATCCTAATGTCAACACAAGCGCAGTTTGAAAACTATAATCGTTTTGGCTCAAAGATTAACAGTATCGCTGACAATATCAAAAAAGATTTAGCGAATGAACTAGGTATTCCGTTTATCGACTACAACGCTGGAACTAGAGACATTCTGAATAACGCAGAGTATAGTGTTAAGGCTCTTATTCCTGATATGTGTCATTTTGGTGATTTAGGTCATCAAAAATCGGCAGAATTTCTAGCTAGTCAGTTGATTCATCGTGTCGAGGAAGTCGTTGTCGGTGATAAGATCGGCTACCAGAATAATCGTGTTGTCTCAGACTTGAACTATTCGGATTATTTATCTGATGCTGAAAAAGAGGTTAAATTCTTACCTTCAAAGGTAGATGGGTTTGACTTAGAGGGTCACTTTAATGGGGCTCAAAAGACCATGTTTGAAGTTTTGGTTTATGTCAATAAACCAGTTGTAGTTAAATACTTCGGGGAGAACGTGTCTGTAAGTAGCAACGGTGCTAACTTGGATGATGGCGCACGATTGGATGTCGGACTTTACAAGATTTCAGTTAAAAACACGCCAAATCAACCATCATCCTTCCGTGGTTTGAAATTTGAGTAGAAGGGGGAATATTGAACAAGCCAGATGGAATTTGGGGGATTTTGGATGTTGTACGGAACTTCTACGAGCATGGGATAGATGACCATTTATGGGTGTTCCTACTAATGATTATCATTGCTAGTGATATCGTGGTGGGAGTATCCAGGGCGTGGGCTTATCATGAGTTTTCAAGCTCTAAATTCAGAAAAGGGCTTGTCAGTCATACTGCTATGATTATCTTTGTAGCCATCTTCTATCCGTTCGCTAATTTCATGAATTTAGGCGGGATGTTAGATGCCTTTATCATGGCTATGATTGCAGCTTATGGCTCTAGTATTCTAGCTAGCTTATCGGCTCTAGGAGTGGAAATTCCGTACTTTGATAAGTACATTAAAAATAATATCGATAAAGAAAAATTTATTTTGGCCTCAGAAAACGAGGAAGAAAAAGGAGAAAATGAAAATGATTAATTTTAAACTACGTTTACAAAACAAAACAACTCTTGTAGCTCTTATCTCAGCAGTGTTCCTTATGTTGCAACAATTCGGACTTACAATCCCTAGCAATATTCAAGAGGGCGTTAATACCCTCGTTGTGATCTTGGTAATTCTTGGAATCGTAACCGACCCAACCACTAAGGGCGTCGCTGACAGTGAACGAGCACTTTACTATCAAAAACCTCGTGAGGACTAGCCATGGCTAAACTCATGACTTCCATCAACCAAATCCAGGGCGGTGATGTCCTCAAGTCTGGGGACACCTCTTCCGTATTTGGTTTTGAAATTCTAGGGTACGATGGAAAACGCATGGAACTGTCCGGCACTGGTAAGCTAACGCTTTCCAATGACGAAACCGTGGCACTATATCAAGATGTTACTGTTGAAAATGGGGTGTTCTCATTCTCAATAGGTAACGTTGTAGCTACTGGCACTTACTACCTTGAAATTAAACTAGATGGGCATATCTTCCCGTCAAACAATTTTAAGGTGAAAGTGAAAAACTCACTAAATGCAGACAGCGCCATTCCATCGGACAAGAGCCCTAAGTTAAAACTACTAGCTGATGAATTGCGAGAATCTGGGTTAATTACTGGTAGCAGTGAACCCACGGAAGACCTCGTTAATGTCTATAATCTTGCTAAAATTTGAAAGGAAAAACTAAATGAGTAAATTACATGATTTCGCCCAAGCTGTCGGAGCAGACATTAAGGAAATTAAAACTAGCCTAGCAGGCAAGGCTGATAAGGGCTCCGAAGGTGTGACCGAAGAACGCTTGACGCAAGCAATTACACAAGCCAAAGCTGATATCATTGGTAATGCACCGGAAGAACTCGATACGCTCAAAGAAATCGCTGATAAAATCAGCGCAGCGGGTGGTAACACTGACAGTGGCATCATTACGAAAATGACTGAGTTGGGGACTCGCCTCGACACAATCGAGCAAGAGGACCCTGTAAGTGTGTATAATACTGCGAAAGCGTGAGCGTCATGAGTAAGTTCACAGAATTTGCTCAAGTTGTTGGGGCTGATATTAAAGAGATTAAAGATAAACAATCTTCATCATTGACTATCAACCAAGCGTATGGTTTATTTCCAACGTATAATAACTTTTTCCAACAGGTTCTAGAACAAAATAAATGGGCGGAAGACCCGCTTGTAACAAAATCTCAATTACCAACAAGCGAAATTGACGCTTTAAAACAGAAGGTCGAAGAGTTGGAAAAAACTATCTCGGAGATTAAACAATCTATTCAAAAATAATTTATGAGAAAGGAGCATTCTAAATGAGTGTTCAACAATCTATTATTAATTGGTTTATTAACCATCGAGGGCTATTGACCTATTCAATGCTTGGAAGCCGTAACGGTACAGACGGGACGGCTGACTGTTCCGGTTCGGTATCGCAAGCCTTAAAAGAAGCCGGCATCGGTATTCAAGGGCTACCATCAACCGTAACTCTTGGTCAGCAACTATCAAACAATGGTTTTTACCGTGTTTGTCGTAACGAATCATGGGACGCATTGCCAGGCGATATCGTTTTGATGTCATGGGGTGCTGATATGTCTAGTTCTGGTGGAGCTGGTGGACATGTCGGTGTCATGATCGATGATACATACTTCATCAGTTGCGATTTCTCAACTCAAGGAACAGCAGGACAAGCTATCAATACTTATCCTTGGAATGACTACTATGGATGGAATCAACCAGCGTATATCGAAGTTTGGCGATATGCTGACACTGCACCTCAAACCAACAATCAAGCTAATACCACAGTCATTCCACAATCAAAGGCATACTACGAAGCCAACGAAGTCAAATATGTCAACGGCATTTGGCAAATCAAATGCGACTATTTGGCACCCGTTGGATTCGACTGGACAGAGAACGGGATTCCCGTTTCAATGGTTAATTGGGTAGACGCTGACGGAAACGACTTGCCAGACGGTGCTGACCAAGACTTCAAGGCCGGAATGTTCTTCTCTTTCGCTGGTGATGAAACTAACATCGCTGACATGCAAGATGGCGGATACTACGGTGGCTATTATTATCGACACTTTGAATTTGGCCAATTTGGTACGGTTTGGCTCTCATGTTGGGATAAAGACGACCTCGTTAACTACTACGAATAATTAAACTAGACCACGCAAACTAAAAAACGAAAAGGAGTATATCACCTCCCCTCATGCTGCAGTAGGGATATCATGGCAGTAGTGGTCGAAGCCTCAGCATTTTGCTGGGGCTTTTTTTGTGTTATAATGAATATCCATCATAGGCAAAGAGCCATGAGTTAGTCTCATAGCTCTTTTTTTATATTTGCCATTCTCTACGATAAGTGATAACATATTCTTAGGAATACTTGGTATCATTTCGATAAATTCCTCGAACTGTCCCCCGGCTTTTAGTCGGGGTTTTTTGTATTAAAAAGGGGCAAATAAGGGGCAATAAGTGTAAACTTTAGTAACTTTATGTGAGTTTTACCGTCTACATCTTACACGCATATATCCTTATTTTATAGGTTTTCTTCCTATTATATACGCATTTAAAACTGTACTAACAGAATACCGTGGTTTGAAATCATTCTACAACTTGAAAAAATAATTCTATAGTCA
>ERZ772932.1491-NODE-1491-length-11045-cov-3.804823_pt1 | contig 11045 bp, 10 predicted proteins | sample MGYA00511684_ERZ772932 | MGnify/ENA primary metagenome ERZ772932 (study PRJEB29015, sample SAMEA2738078) | human oral metagenome | biome: human oral; feature: human-associated habitat; material: saliva | place: China | collected 2210 ...
GTGTTTTAAGTGCAATAAATTTGAGTTTTTTTTGGATTTTTGGTATAATTTAACTGTGAAAAAATGTTTAAAATTTTGAAGATTTTATGAAATTTTTCTATAATTTATCATATTACAAAAATGTAATATGTGGATAACTAGAATAAAATTGTGGATAATTTGTTTGTTATTTAGAGATAATTTTTTAATATTTTTAAAAAATTTTGAAAAATACGAATTTTTTTATAAACAGTATAACTTTTTAAATAATGTGGATAACTTTTTAATTTATTTGAAATTTTTTTATAAATCACTTAATAAATGTTGTAATTTCAATATTTTTAAAATTTTATTCAATGTGGATAAATATGTTAATAACTTTGTATAGGGAGTAGTTTATGTTTGAAAATGAGATTATTGTTGATAGCTTATGGCTTGAAGTTTGCAATGAGTTGAAAGACAAGCTCGGAGAGAGCCGTTTTGCAACTTGGATTGAGGTTTTAAAGCCAATTTGTTATGAGAATCATAAGTTAATGGTGCTTTGCCAATCAAATTATATAAAAACTTTTATAAATGGAAATTTTAAGGATTATATTGAAGATGCTATTAATAATCAGCTTTTTCCTCTAATTCAGGAAAAAACTGAGCTTTTACCTGTTGTTGCAACTGATGATGCATATTTGGAAGCGATTAAAAATGCAGGTGGTCAAACTTCTTTCTTTTCAAAATCTGGTGAAAAGTCAGTTAAGAAAGGAAAATTAAAGAAAATTTCAGCTTCAAGCAATTCCTTGGATTTTACAGAGAAATTTACTTTTGACAATTTTATAAAGGGTAAGAATAATGAATTTGCTATGGCTGCAGCAGAAGCCGTTGCCAAAAATCCAGCCGGTACTTACAATCCGCTTTTCATTTATGGTAATTCTGGACTTGGAAAGACTCATCTTATGAAGGCAATTGGTTATGAAATACATAAGAATTTTGATTGTAAAGTTTTGTATTTGAGTAGTGAAAAATTTACTATTGATCTTATCGATTCTATTAGAGATAAAAATCAAAATTCAGAGTCTGAGTTTAGAAAAAAATATAGAAATGTTGATGTTTTGCTTATAGACGATATTCAGTTTATCGCAGGAAAAACTGCAACTCAAGAGGAGTTTTTCCATACTTTTAATGAATTATACAGTAGAAATAAGCAAATTATTATTTCATCAGATAGACCACCAAAGGAAATTAAAAATCTTGAAGACAGACTAAAGAGTAGATTTAATATGGGTCTAACTGTTGATATTCAACCACCTGATTTTGAAACTAGAATGGCTATTTTACAAGATAAGGTAAAGTATGAGCCGATAACTCTTTCAAATGAGGTTCTTGAATTTATTGCAATGAATATTAAGACAAACATTAGAGAGCTAGAAGGAGCTTTAATCAATGTTTTGGCTCATTATAAATTGAAACAAGATGCTCCGATGACTGTTGATTATGTTAAGGGAATTTTATCTCAAAAGCTTAATGAACTAAATAGGAGAGAGTTGGATATAGATTTGATTAAAGAAACTGTAAGTCAATATTTTAAGATTGAAGTTTCTGATTTAAGTTCAAAAAATAGAGCTAATTCAATAGCTTATCCAAGACAGGTTGCAATGTATCTTTGCAGAAATATGTTAGATTGTGCATTAGGAAATATAGGTTCTGCTTTTGAAAAGGATCATACAACTATTATGCATGGTGTTAAAAAGATTGACGAAAAGATAAAGACTACAGAATCTGTAAAGCAAGATATTGAGAATATAAAGAAAATGTTAGAGGATTAATATTACAAAAAAGTAATATTATTTTTAAGGGATTTTTTAGTTATTCAACTTATACTGTTTACAAGTATGTTGATAAGTTGTTGATAACTTTTAAATGTTTTTTATGTTGTTAATATGTTTATAAGTATATGATTATTTAGTTAAATTATACAGTAGTTATACAGTTGTTAAATGTTGAAATTTAAATATTAAATTGGGTTGTTTGAGTTATCCACAACCCCTACTACTATTACTACTAAATTATATTTTTTTTATATGTGAAAAGAGGAGAAAATTATGGAAATAAAGATAATGCAAAATAATCTTTTGAATTTAATAAATATATCTTTAAGAGCTATAAGTTTAAAAAATAATACTTCAATTTTAGAAGGTATTTTATTTATTGCCAAGGATAATAGATTAACTTTGAAATCAACTGATTTGGAATTAGCTATTGAAACTTCTACTGAATGTAAGGTAGAAAAAGAGGGTGAAGTTTTACTTAACGCTTCAATGATTTCAAATATAGTAAGAAAATTACCAAATGATGAAGTTCTTATTAAAGTTGATAGAGAAAAAGTGTTTATTCAAAGTGAAAATGCAAAATTTAATATTATTGCAATGGATATTTATTCATATCCAGAATTTCCAACTTTTGAAAATAAAGTGGACTTTACTGTTCAAGATAATTTACTTAAAGTTGCAACAAAACAAACTATTTTTGCAACAGCAGTTGATGATTATAGAATAGTTTTAAATGGTGTTGATGTAGAGATAGAAAATCATAATGTTGATTTTGTTGCGCTTGATGGACATAGAATTGCAAAGAGAAGTTTTAAAATTTCAGAAGATATTGAGAAAAAAGTTATTATTCCACCAAGAGCTTTAAATGAAATTTCAAAAATTGTTCCTGAGGGATCAGTTGTAGGAATTTCTCTTGTTAGTGGTAGTGCTATTTTCACTTTTGAAAATACTATCTTTTCAACTAGAGTAATTGACGGAGAGTATTTGAATTACAAGGCTCTATTTTCTTATGAATACAAGACAAAAGTTATTGTTTCAAGACGTGATTTGATAAATGCAATTGAAAGAGCAAATATTATCTACAAGGCTGAAAAAGGAGATTTAGTTACTTTTACAATAGATGATAATAGTATTTTAGTTGAAGGTTCATCTGAAATTGGAGATTTAAAAGATGTTATAGACATCAAAAAAGAGGGAGATAATCTTAAAATTGCCTTTAATTCTAAATATGTTTTAGAAGGATTAAAGACAATAGAACAGGATTTTGTTGAAATTACATTTAACGGTAGAGCTGGTGCTTGTATCATTAGACCAGAAGATGAAAATATAGATTATACTTATTTAGTTTTACCAGTTTTATTACAAGATTCTCAATATTAGGAGTTAAAAATGGAAGAAATTATTATTGATACTGAATTTATAAAATTAGATTCGCTATTAAAATATGCAGCAGTTGTTCAAACTGGAGCTGATGCTAAATTCTTTATATCAGAAGGATTAGTTTTAGTTGAAGGAGAAGTTGAAACAAGACGTGGTAGAAAAATTTATGATGGAATGACTGTTAAAGTATTAGCTGATGACGAAGAAGTAAATTTAATTATTAAAAAGAGGTAGAGTTGATAGTTGAAAAAATACATTTGACCAACTTTAGAAATTTAAAAGATATTTCTTTTGATTTTAAGGAGAATATAAATGTTTTTGTCGGGAAAAATGGTATTGGAAAGACAAATGTTCTCGAAGCGATTTATATTTCTCTTGTTGCGTCAAGTTTTAGACAGGTAAAACAAGAAGATTTTATAAATTTTGATGAGAGTTTTGCAAAAGTTGATACTTTTGTAAATGAAAAAGGATTTGAAAATAAAATTTCCTTTTTATATACGGAAGATAAGAAAAAAGTTTTTAAAATTGACGATATTAAAATTAAAAGTGTAAATGAACTTTATGATTTTTCAAATATTATTGGATTTTTTCCTGATGAGCTTAAAATCATAACTGAAAGTCCAAATTTTAGAAGAAATTTTTTTGACAGCTTCATTATGAAGATGACAAAGGGATATAAACAAAAATTGAATTTATACAGAAATGTTATTTTTAGAAGAAATATGCTTTTAAAAGGAATGAATTTATCTAGCTATTACAAGCAAGAGATGAATGCACTTACAAAAAAACTTGCACTTTTATGTTATGAAATAAGTATGGAGAGAAAAAAACTTATTGACCTTATAAATATGGAAATAAATTCAATTCATCAAAAATTATCAGGTGAAACACTTAGTATTGAATATGAATCAATTTTAAGTAATCATAGTAAAAGTGAAACTGAGTGTTTAAAGGAAATTTTAGAGAATTTTACAAAGACATATAGATTGGATTGTGAAAGCAAGACAACAAGTTTTGGAATTCACAAAGAGAATTTTAAATTTGTTTTAAATGGAAATGATGCGAAGAATTTTTCTTCACAAGGTCAAAAGAGAAATATTATAATTACAGTTAAAATGTGTCAAAAAAATATTTTTGAAGAATATAAGGGTGTTAAACCGATTATTCTACTTGATGACCTTTTTAGTGAATTGGATGAAAATAGAAGATATGAAATTTTAGAATATTTAACAGATAATCAAGTCTTTATAACGACTACAGATAAGTCTTTTATAAATGATTTTAAGAATATAAATGTCATAGAAATGGAAAAAGTGAGAAAGGAAAGATATGAGTAAAGAAAAAATTAGAGATTATGGTGCTAAAGACATTAAGGTTTTAACAGGTCTTGAACCAGTTAGACTTAGACCTGGTATGTATATAGGTTCAACAGGAGTAAAGGGACTTCACCATTTAGTGTATGAAGTTGTTGACAACAGTATAGATGAGGCTTTGGCTGGTGTTTGTGATACAATTACAGTTAAAATTTATAAAGATAATTCTGTAAGTGTTGAAGATAATGGTAGTGGTATCCCAGTTGAAATACATCCACAAACTGGAAAATCAACTCTTGAAACAGTTTTAACTATCCTACATGCTGGTGGTAAATTTAATAACAATGCTTATCAAGTTTCAGGGGGACTTCATGGAGTTGGTGTTTCTGTTGTAAATGCACTTTCAGAGTGGCTTATTGCAAATGTAAAGAGAGACGGAAAACTTTATGAACAAAAATTCTCAAGAGGTATTGCTACTTCAAAACTTGAAGTTGTTGGAACTTCAAAAGAAAATGGAACAATAATTACTTTTAAACCTGATCATGAAATTTTTGATACAACTATCTTTGAAAAAGAAATTTTAAGAAACAGATTTAGAGAAATGGCATTCTTAAACAAGGGTGTTAAGATTATTTTTACTGATGAGAGAGAAGACTATACAGAAACTTTCCACTATGAAGGTGGAATAAAATCTTTCGTTGAGTATATGAATAGAAATAAAAATTGTCTTCATAGTGAAGTTATTTATTTTCAAGGACAAAAAGGCGATTCACAAGTTGAAATTTCTATGCAATATACAGACGGATATTCTGAAAATGTATTAACTTTTGCAAATAATATCCATACTCCAGAAGGAGGAAGTCATTTAGTAGGTTTTAGAACTGCTCTTACTCGTACTTTAAATGACTATGGAAGAAAATATAATTTAATTAAAGATAAGGAAGCTAATCTTCAAGGGGATGATACAAGAGAAGGTCTTACAGGTATTGTTTCAATTAAACTTCCAAATCCTCAATTTGAAGGACAAACTAAGGCAAAACTTGGAAATAGTGAAAGTCGTGGTATTGTTGAAACTTTCTTATATGATAATTTGATGACTTTCCTAGAAGAAAATCCAAAAGTTGGTAAAATTATAATTGAAAAGGCTCAAAGTAGTGCAAGAGCTAGAGAAGCTGCAAGAAAAGCAAGAGATTTAACTCGTAAAAAATCTATTCTTGATAATACAACTTTACCTGGAAAATTATCAGACTGCCAAGAAAGTGATATTGCTGTAAATGAAATTTACCTTGTCGAAGGGGATTCTGCCGGTGGTTCTGCAAAACAAGGTAGAGATAGTAAATTCCAAGCAGTTTTACCACTAAAAGGTAAAATTATGAACGTTGAAAAGGCAAGAATTGATAAGATTTTAGGTTATGAAGAAATCAAATCAATGATTACTGCTTTTGGAACAGGAATTGGAAAAGATTTCAATTTAGATAATTTAAGATATGGAAAAATAGTTATTATGACCGATGCCGATGTTGACGGTGCACATATTAGAACTTTGATTTTAACATTTTTCTATCGTTATATGAAAGAATTAATCGAACAAGGTCATGTATATATTGCACAACCACCACTTTATGGAATTATTAAAGGTGTTAAGGTTGTAAAATATTGTTGGACTGATGAAGAATTACAAGCTAGTTTGGATGAACTTGGTCGTGATTCACATAGAATTCAAAGATATAAAGGTCTTGGGGAAATGAATCCTGCACAACTTTGGGAAACAACAATGAATCCTGAAAACAGACTTTTCCTACAAGTAAATATTGATGATGAAGAACTTGTGTCAATAGATGAAACTTTCTCAACGCTTATGGGAGATAAGGTTGAACCGAGACGTGAATTTATAGAACAAAATGCGAAATATGTTGAAAATATTGACGCATAGGAGGAATAAATGGCTGATATAGAAAATAAAATAAATGTTGTCGATGTAGATATCGAAAAGGAAATGAAAAAGTCATACCTTGAATATGCCATGAGTGTTATTGTTGCAAGAGCTTTACCAGATGTTAAAGACGGTTTAAAGCCTGTTCATAGAAGAATTATTTATGCAATGCAAGGTCTAGGACTTTTACCAGACAAGCCTTATAAAAAATCTTCAAGACTTGTTGGGGAAGTAATGGGTAAGTATCACCCTCATGGTGATTCTGCAATATATGATGCAACTGTAAGACTTGCTCAAGATTTCAACTTACGTTACCCTCTTGTTGACGGTCAAGGAAACTTTGGTACAATTGACGGAGACGGCGCTGCTGCTCCTCGTTATACAGAAGTTAGAATGCAAAAACTTGCTCTTGAAATGTTAAGAGATATAAATAAAGATACAGTAGATTTCGTTCCAAACTACGACGAAAACGAAAAAGAACCAGTTGTTCTTCCAAGTAAATTTCCAAATCTTTTGGTAAATGGTGCTGCTGGTATCGCTGTTGGTATGGCTACAAATATGCCACCACATAATTTAAATGAAGTAATTGATGCAACTTGCGAATATATTGATAATTTTGATATTTCGGTTGATGAACTTATGAAATTTGTTAAAGGACCTGATTTCCCAACTGGTGCAAATATTATGGGACTTGAAGGAATTAAACAAGCTTATCATACTGGACGTGGAAAAATTACTGTAAGAGCAGTTGCAAATATTGAAGAATACAATAACAAAACTAGAATTATAGTTACAGAAATTCCATATCAAGTTAATAAAACTAATTTGATTATGAAGATTGTTGAACTTATCAAAGATAAGAGAATTGAAGGTATTTCTGACCTTAGAGATGAAAGTAATATGAAGGGAATTAGAATTGTAATTGAATTAAAAAGAGATGCAAACCCTAATATTATCTTAAATAATCTTTATAAACATACACAAATGCAAACTACTTTCGGTGTAATTAACCTTGCACTTGTAAATGGTGAACCTAAAGTTTTAACTTTAAAGGAATTAATCGGACATTATGTTGAACATCAAAGAGATGTAATTACAAGACGTTGTAAATTTGAGCTTAAAAAAGCTGAGGATAGAGCTCATATAGTTGAAGGTCTTTTAAAAGCAATTGATCATATTGACGAAATCATTAAGATAATCAGAGCTTCTTATTCTGATGCGCAAGAAAAACTTATGGAACGTTTTGGCTTTACTAAAATTCAAGCTGAAAGCATCCTTGAAATGCGTTTAAGAAGACTTCAAGGTCTTGAAAGAGAAAAATTACAAGAAGAATATAACTCTTTGATTAAAGAAATTGCTAGACTTAAAGAAATTTTAGGAAATGAAAGATTAATCTTAAATATTATTAAAGAAGAACTTTCTGAAATTAAAGAAAAATTTGGAGATGACAGAAGAACTGAAATCAAACCTAATTTTGATGAAATCGAAATTGAAGAGTTAATCAAAGAAGAAGATGTTGTAATAACTCTTACAAAACAAGGTTACATTAAGAGAATTCCTTCTGATACTTACAAAGTACAAAATAGAGGTGGAAAAGGTGTTGTAGCTCTTACTACAAAAGAAGATGACTATGTTGACAGTCTTTTCATCACTTCAACTCATAGTGTAATTTTATTCTTCACTAATAAGGGAAGAGTATATAAATTAAAAGCTTACGAAATCCCAGAAGGAAAGAGACAAGCTAAAGGACAAAATATTATAAATCTTCTAGAATTAATGCATGGGGAAAAAGTAAATGCAGTAATTCCAGTTAAAGAAACAGAAGCTGATGAATACTTAATTATGACTACTAAGAAAGGTACAATTAAGAGAACATCTGTTGAACTTTTCAAATCTATAAGAAAAGTTGGTATGAAGGCTATTAACTTAGTTGATGATGACGAATTAATTCAAGTTAGAGTTTCAACAGTTGAAGATTCAGCTATAATCGTTACAAGAAAAGGACTTGCAATCAAATTTGCACTTTCTGATTTAAGAGAAATCGGAAGAACTGGACAAGGTGTAAGAGGAATTAAACTTGATAAAGATGATGAAGTTGTTTCTATGAATCTTGATTCAGAAGGAAAGCATCTACTTGTATTTTCTGAATTTGGTTATGGTAAGAGAACTCTTACTTCAAGTTACAAAGTACAAAATAGAGGCGGAAAAGGTGTTAAAACTTATAAAGTAACTGATAAAACAGGTTATGTTGTTTCATCAAAAATTGTAAATCCAAGTGATGAAGTTATAGTTCTTTCACAAAGTGGTGGAATTATAAGACTTCTTGTTAAGGATATTCCAGTTAAAGGTAGAGATACTCAAGGAGTAATAATTAAAGATGTAAATAAAGAAGATGACAAGATCGTTGCAGTTGCAAAATATGTAAATGATGTTGAATAAGGAGATATTATGGAATTAAAAGTTGATTTAAGACAAGAAGGAGAAAAACTATTTGTCGATTTACAAGGTGATTTAGATATAAATTCTAATCAGGCTTTTAAAGATAAAGTAAATTCCGTTAAAGGAATTAAAAATATAGTAGTAAATTGTGATAACCTATCATATATTGATTCAACAGGACTTGGAGCTTTTGTAAGTATTTACAAGAACTTAAAGGAAAATGGAGAAAAACTTGTTATTAAAGGATTAAAACCACATATTAAGAAGATTTTTCTAATAACTGATTTAGACAAAGTATTTGATATTGAGGAGTAATTATGGATAAGATATTTGTAAAAATTCCTTCAGAAAAAAAATATATTTCGACAGTTAGACTTTCAATCTCATCCATAGCTAATACAATAGCTATGGATATTGAATGTATCGAAGATTTAAAAGTTTCAATTTCTGAAGTTATGAACTTATTTGTTGATGAAAGTAGTTTTTTTGAAATCAGCATTGCTGTTATTGAAGATAAAATTGAAATTGAAGTATTACCAGATGTATCTATTTCAGAAATTCAACAAAAAGAAGAAAATAAATTTGCTTTATTAATTTTAGAAAATTTAGTTGATAAAATAGAATTTAAGGAAAAAAGTGTACTTTTAGTTAAAAACAAAGGATAGGGCTATGAAAAAGGGATATAACAAACCGGACTCAGAACAAATAAAAGCTCTTTTTAAAGAGTATTTTGAAAATCCCACACCAGAACTTAGAGATAAATTAATTGAAAAAAATCTATATATGGCTGAAATTTTAGCTAAAAAATATGTAAATCGTGGAATTGATTATGATGATTTATTCCAAGTTGCAAGTCTTGGCTTAATCTATGCCATAGATAGATATGATATTTCAAAAGGCTTTGAATTTTCAAGTTTCGCAATGCCGACTATTGTCGGAGAGATAAAGAGATATTTCAGAGATAAAGGTTGGGTAATTCGTGTTCCAAGAAGAATACAGGAGAACTCTAAAAAAGTTAATAATGCAAAATATCATTTAACACAAGAGCTTGGAAGAACTCCAACAATTAAAGATATTGCAGACTATGTAGAACTTTCTGAAGAAGAAGTGTTGGAAATTATGGAAGCTAGTAAGGTTTATACACCTCAATCCTTAGACCAAAGTTTTGAAAATTCAGATAGCGAAGACAAGGATACAAACTTAATTGATGTCGTTGGAGAAGATGATAAAGAATATGATTTTATTGATAATCAAGACTTTATCAGAAAAACTTTAGACAAATTATCCGAAGTTGAAAAGCAAATAATACTTGGAAGATATTTTGAACAAAAAACACAAGTTGCCCTTGCAAAAGAGCTAAACATTTCACAGATGACAGTAAGCCGTCTCGAAAAAAAAGCCCTTGCAAAATTTAGAGAAGAATTGAATATGTAAAATGTAAAAAAACCTGCATAAGAGCTCATTGAATTAGGGATTTTAGAAAAACTAATTTATAGAGTCTTTAGGTGGCAAGATGAAAGGCTATGAGTTTAATGCTCATAGCCTTTAAATTATTGATAAACAAGTGTCTTTAAAATTGAGTTCCTTTGTTTCATAAATTACCACATTTACAAGATCTCCATCAGCATCCCAGAGCTCGACTTCACAATAATCGGAATTAGGATAAAAATTTACGATAATACCAATGGAGGCTGTTGAATATCCATCTATTTCAACTAAAGTTTTGACTTTATCATATTCTTTAAATTTCATTATTTATTTTTCTTTTAACAACAAAAATTTAATTATTAAATTCACCTTAAATATTATATCTTTTCTCCGTAAGGAAGAGATTTAATATAGTTTTCCATGAAGTCCCAATCAGGTATATATCCTTTAGGTGAAAAAATTTTATTTTCATCAATAACTGGCTTATTTTTTGCATTTCTTTCAATAGGTAGCTTTAATATTAAATCTGGTAGTGTTCTATTAGCTTGCCTGCCATAATTATACTTATACTTATTTTGTTCAATAACAGTTATAATAAATAATTTCGCCTCATTGGAAATATCTTTCTTACACTCTAATGTGTATAAATCCCTACCACTATAAAATGGTTCATTTTGCAAAAAAGTTGATAATACACTTCCTCCTCCCGCAACAGTTATCAATCCTGGAGACTGTGGACTTAAACCATCAATTTCT
>ERZ772932.1492-NODE-1492-length-11033-cov-2.645017_pt1 | contig 11033 bp, 7 predicted proteins | sample MGYA00511684_ERZ772932 | MGnify/ENA primary metagenome ERZ772932 (study PRJEB29015, sample SAMEA2738078) | human oral metagenome | biome: human oral; feature: human-associated habitat; material: saliva | place: China | collected 2210 ...
TGGCGGGGGCGGCTTCGATCAAAACGATAGGTTCCCTGATCTTCCCAACGCTGGTTCCACTGGGCTTCGAGGCCTTCAGTGGCGACCTTGTCCGGCACCTGGGGTGCGGGCAGCGAGGTGGGTTCGGCTTGGCGCTGAGCGCTCATACATATTCTCCATCCGAGTCGTGGACTTATTACCGTCCAAGCCTACGTTTCATCGGCCCCCCGGTCTAGCGAGAACGCGCCGATGAGTCGCTCACAGTGGGGACTAGACTGGAGAATGCAAAGCAGCGTGCACACGAGCAAAAGGATCCCTTCGTTACATCCGCTCATCGAACGGTCTGCGCGAGCGAAGAAGGAGAGTCTGAGTAGTCTGGATGAAGGATCGCTCACACTTGAAAGGGACAGTCATGGCTGCGCTGCAAACACGTGAAATCGGAGAAGAAACACTCGATCTTCTTCGACGGCTCATCGCCTTGCAATCGGTCAATGACCTCACCCCAGATTCAGGACAGGAAATCAAGGCTGCCAATCTTTTCGAAGATTACTTTGCCGACCTTCCCGTAACGTGTGAACGCATTGAAGCCCATCCTAGTCGCACGACTTTAGTCGTCACCATTGATGGAACGGATCCCAGTTGCGAAGCTCTCACCCTTCTGGGGCACACCGACGTTGTTCCAGTCGATGACAAGCATTGGACGCACCCACCTTTTGAGGGGGAAATCAGCGGTGGCCAAATTTGGGGACGAGGGAGTGTGGACATGCTCCACCTCACCGCAGCCATGGCTGTCGTTACTCGCCGCATCGCCCAAGAAATCGACGGTGGGGCGCGTCCGCAAGCAAGCCTGACTTTCGTTGCTGCTGCGGATGAGGAAGCACGAGGCGGACTGGGAGTTCCGTGGATCGGTGAGCATCGCCCCGAGGCTTTCTCGTGGGATGCTTCGCTATCTGAAATGGGAGGCGCGCATATTCGAGGCGCTCGAGGCCGAGATAGCGTCGTCGTCATTGTCGGTGAAAAGGGGGCCGCACAACGGCGTCTTCATGTGCGCGGGGATGCCGGTCATGGATCGATTCCCCTTGGTCGAGTCAGCGCTGTCGAGATGCTGGGCAGGGTTTCTCGTGCTCTCGCTCAAGCTCAATGGCCCCATGCAAGCGATGAAATCTGGGCGGGTTTTGTACGCGCTTTCGAGTTTGACGCTTCGCTGGAATCCGCGCTGCTCGATGGTACCTACGATGGTGACTACAGTGAATTTGTTGATCTTGCTGCCTACGCTCACGCCGTTTCGCATATGACTGTTGCGCAAACCGTTGTCAGGGCCGGAGGTCCGATCAACGTTCTTCCCTCTTCTGGCTACATTGAACTCGATATCCGTACTCTGCCTGGGCAAAGTGATGATGACGTCGATCGTGCGATTTTCGAGGCCTTGGGGGAGCTGGCCCCCAGCGTCCAGATCGAGCGCTTGCTCAGCGAACCAGCCACGGCCTCGTCAATCGAGACGAAACTCTACCGAGTAATCGAAGAAGTTCTTCGCGAAGCGCACCCCGGTGCAGTCGTGGTCCCCATCCTCTTCCCGGGAGGGTCAGACCTGAGAGTCGGTAGACGCAAGGGGGGAGTGGGCTACGGTTTTGGATCGTGTGCTTCCGGGGCGACTCTCGGCGAGGTCTATTCGCAACTTCATGCGCACGATGAACATATGCCCATCGAAGACGTCTTCTCGACCGCGCGTGATCTAGAACGCCTTGTTCGCCGCTATATTGGCGCTTCGCTTCATGCCCAGTGAGTGTGAGATTCACTGTTACAAACGACCAGCACGTGGCACAACTCGCCAAGGGAGCTGTTGACCCATATCGTTATATTTGTGCACACCCGTGCGCGCCGAAGGAACAAAGGAGAATTGGATGCCAGCATCACGCATCACCATGAAAGCAGCCGCTCTTGTCTCAGCCGCTGTCCTTATGTGTACCTCGCTGGCAGCCTGTGCGCCGAAGAATGCTTCTTCGACGCAATCCTCGAGTAAGGCAGGGACAGTTACGGTTGGTCTTCCGGGTTCTTTGTCGACTCTGGATACCGCCCATGAAACCGGAATTATCAACTACTACGTTGCACAGGTGACCTCTGAAGGTCTGCTCGCTGTCGATAAGGACGGCAAGCTGGTTCCGGCAATCGCGACGGCTTACCACACGGATGATGCGAAAACTTGGGTATTCCAGATCCGTCAGGACGCGAAGTTCCAAGATGGTAACCCCGTGACCATTGAAGATGTTCTCTTCTCGATCAACGTCGCGAAGGATCCCGAAAAGTCGCCTTCCTCGGCCGTGTACTGGACGGCAGGCATCGAGGCCGCGCAGACCGGAGAGTGGGAAATTACCATTACCCTTCCTTCTCCGGCCGAGAATTTCGGATGGACCGTGACGGCAAACGGTGGCCTGTGGATCACTGAGAAGTCCTTCTACGAGGCGGCGCAGTCCTATGGTTCATCCAAGGATCTGATCATGGGGACTGGCCCCTACAAGGCAACATCGTTCCAGCCCGACTCGAAGGCAGTTTTTGAGAAAAGCGGAACCTGGTGGGGTGGAGATACCCCCGCGCAGACCATCGAGTTTGATTTCTTCTCTGATGAAAACTCGCGTCTTCTCGCTCAGCAAAGCGGTCAGATCGACATCTCGACTCAGCTCCCGACGGATCAGCTTTCTCAGTTTGAATCGATCAATGGAGTGAAGGTCCTGACCGAATCCGACCGTTCCTTCGTGGGGTTGACCTTCGATGAAGGCGTTGCTCCCTTCGATGACATTCACGTCCGTAAGGCAATCGCTCACGCTGTCGACCGCAAGGCCATCGTCGACTCGATCCTCAAGGGCCGAGGCGAGGTTGCGACCGGAATTGAACCCAACGATCAGTTGGGCAGCGAGATCGGCGTCGATAAGGCTCGCGGGCTCCAAGCCAATCTCCCCGTTGACTCCTTCAACATGGAGCAGGCTCGCGCAGAGCTCGCTCAGTCGAAGGTTCCCAATGGTTTCGACACCGAACTGACCTACCCGGCCTCGATTCCTGAAATGGGATCCGCAGCGCTCGCTATTGCGGAGAACCTCAAGCAGATCGGAATTAACGTCACGGTGACTTCGAAGCCCATCGAAGAGTGGGTTTCCAAGGTGGGAACGGGCGAGTACGGCCTGTACTACATGAGCTACACCTCGACGACCGGTGACCCCGCTGAAATCGCCGGCTGGCTGCTCGGTCCTAGTAATCCCGCACGTTATGTGAATGAGGAAGTTCAAGGTCTCATCGCCTCGTCGAACCAGGAGACGGATCCTCAAAAGCGCGCCGAACAAATTGTTGCTGCTGAGCGAATTGCTCAGCAGAACACGATTTACTCGCCGATCTGGTGGGGAAAGACTTCTACTGCTTTCTCCAAGACTGTTACTCCCAATAACTACACGTCCTACTTCTTCATGACCCCCTGGGCCGCGTCCCTGAACGTCACGAAGTGATGGTGCGTTTTCTTGCGCGACGCCTCGCGGGTTTCGCGGCGGTACTGGTAGCCCTGTCTTTCATCATCTTCTCCCTCTTGGACATGGTCCCGGGAGATCCAGTGAAGATCTTGGTTGGCACCCGCCGCCTGACCCCCGAGGTTCGTGCTGCCATTACGCAAAAATACGGCCTCGACGAACCCTTTTTGATTCGTTATTGGCACTGGCTCTCCCGTGCGCTCACGGGTGATTTTGGCGATTCGGTACGTTCGGCGACTCCTGTCACGGATGTTCTCGCCGGTCGCGTCGGCCTGACGGCAACGCTCACGCTGATGGCCTTCATCATCGCGATCTGTGTCGGTGTGCCACTGGGGATTTGGGCAGCACGCCGCGCAGGAAGCTGGGTTGATCGCTCCATCGTCGGATGGAGCGTCGTTGGCATTTCCGCTCCCGGTTTCGCCTTGGGGCTTGTCCTTCTCTACGTCTTTGGACTTATGCTCGGATGGTTCCCCATCTTCGGGCAAGGGGAGGGACTCCTCGACACCCTCTGGCACCTTGCCCTTCCCGCCCTTGCGCTGGCAACGGGGATCGGCGCAATGATCGTGAGGATTACGCGCGCTGCGGTCGTTGCCGAACTCAAGCAGGATTACGTGACTTTCGCGCGCTCGCGCGGCTTGGCCTCTGGGCGTATCACTCGCATGTACCTGCGCGCGGCCTCGTTGCCGATCATTACTTCCGCGGGACTGATCTTGGGCACTCTTTTCGGCTCGACGGTTCTCGTGGAGGAAGCTTTTTCTCTTCCCGGACTGGGGCAGCTCCTTGCCGACTCCATCACCTATAAGGATGTGCCCGTCGTCCAGGCGATTGCGCTTTTGGTTGCGGTGGTCATTATCGCCGTTACTTTCGTTGTGGATGTCGCTGCTTTTGCGATCGATCCGCGTCAAAAGCTTGAAGAAGGGGGTGCCGCATGAGCAGCGCTCAGCCTACTGATCGTTTCCGTTCGACTTTACGAGGCCTCGGCCGCTTTGCGCGCACTATCCCGGGTTCCGTCGCGCTCTCCTTCGTGATCTTGGCTCTGGTTGCGCTCTGCGTTTTCTTCTCTTCGTTGCTGGTTCCCAACGCGTTGGGCCAGGACGTGAGCTTAGGCGTCAGCCCCGCCGGGACGGTGGGCCACATTTTTGGAACCGATAAAGTCGGTCGAGATATTCTTGCCCTCACTATTGCGGGGACTCGATCGGCGGTCCTTGGCCCCATCGTCATTGCCGGCGGCTCAATGGTATTGGGCTTGCTCTTTGGAATGACTGCCGGCTGGTGGGGAGGCTGGTGGGACACACTGGTTTCTCGCTCGTGCGAAATCCTGCTTTCCATGCCGGTTACCTTGTTGGCGATCGTTGTCGCGGGCGTGATTGGAGGCTCCTACTGGGTGACCGTGGGCGTTCTGATCATCTTGTTTGCTCCCTCAGATATCCGCATGATCCGCGCGGCGACGCTCCAGCAGAAACCACAGCCCTATATCGAATCTGCCCAGGTTCTGGGACTGTCTTCTCCGCGCATCTTAGGCATCCACATTCTTCCCAATATCACCCCGATCGTGTGGGCGAACCTCTTTGTCAACGTCGCTTTTGCTCTTGTCTCTCTTTCAGGCTTGTCCTACCTCGGTTTTGGTGTGGGAGCTCAGGACGCAGACTGGGGACGCCAGCTTGCCGATGGACGTTTTATTCTTGCTCAAAATCCGGCCGCCTGCGTGATTCCGGGCCTTGCGATCATTATCACCGCTACCGCAATTAACATCGCTGGCGATTGGTGGAGTGAAAGGCAGGAGGTGCGCTCATGACGACTGACGATAAGGGTTTGGTGGCCTCGGGTATCAGTGTCTGGGCTGCCGATGGCCGTAGCCTCGTCGACGACGTGACGATTCGTGCCCGTGCAGGTCACACCTTGGTGATCGTCGGGGAATCTGGCGCAGGCAAATCCATGCTTGCCCGCACGATCTGTGCCCTTACCCCGCATTCTCTTCGCGCTCAAGGGCGCATCGCCCTGCAGGGAAGCGAATACGACATTGTTCGCGATGCGCGAGCTTTCAAGAACCTTCGTGGCCAAGGCATTGTCTGGCTTCCTCAGGACCCCTTCACGTCCTTGTCGCCGACTCAGCGATGCGGAGATCAAATCATCGCCGGACAGCGCCTTTCTCAGCGTGAACGTCGCGAGCGGATCGGGGAGCGTTTGCGTGAGGTTGGGCTTCCCGAGCGCGTTGCGCGAGCGTATCCGCATGAACTCTCCGGTGGTATGCGTCAACGCGTCGCCATTGCGGCCGCACTGGATTCTTCTCCCGCTGTCTTCATCGCCGACGAACCAACAACCGCTTTGGATGTGACGACTCAAAAAGAAATCCTTGACCTTTTGAGTGATCTTCGTTCGATCCGGGGAATGGCGCTGGTTCTCATCACTCACGATTTAGCTCTTGCTCGCGAGTATGGGGATGAAGTAGTTGTAATGCGCCATGGGCGCGTCGTCGAATCGGGTAGCGTTGAGAAGGTTTTATCTCACCCAGAAACTCCATATACACGCGAGCTCGCCGCTGCTGAGCCTCGACTTGATGGTCCCAATCCTCGCCCTGAGAGTCCGGCTTCTACCGCGCACACTGAGCTTCCTCTTCTTGTTGAGGCTCGTGAGCTGGTCAAGGTTTTTCGTGGCCACGGGCGCGGAGGAAGGCACGTGGCCGTCGATGGTGTTTCTGTTGCGATAAAACCACAAGAGTCAGTGGGAATTGTCGGTGAATCGGGATCAGGAAAGACAACGCTCGCACGCCTGATCATTGGATTGGAAAAGGCTGATTCGGGCAGCGTGAGTATCAACGGCGTTGAGCGGGGGTCTCGGCGCACGCACGTCGTGGGACCGCCGCCGATTGGGATCGTCTTCCAAAATCCCTACTCGGCCCTCAACCCCGCTCGAAGCGTTGGTGCGACCCTTGCCGAGGCCTTGCGCGTGGGTGGCCGCGAGGCCAGCGAGGTAGCGCAGCTTCTTCAATCTGTTGATCTTCCTGCTTCCTATGCCGATCGCTACCCTGCGCGTTTGTCGGGCGGCGAGCGTCAACGCGTGGCGATTGCGCGCGCTTTAGCAACGCATCCGCAGCTTCTGATCTGCGACGAGGCCGTTTCCGCCCTTGATGTTTCGGTGCAGGCATCAGTTCTGGAACTTTTGCTTCGCCTGCAACGCACAGAAGGTTTCGCCTTGCTCTTCATTACGCATGATCTTGCAGTTGCACGCCAGATGTGTGACCGGATGATTGTTATGAAAGATGGAGTGATCGTCGAAGAAGGACCTACGGAAGATATTCTTCACTCTCCTAGTCAGGACTACACTCGCGCGCTTCTTGCTGCTGTTCCCGGACAAGAGGGCCACGATGACTGAAGATATTTTGCGGATTTCGATTGAACCTGGCGACAATGGCTACGAGCGACTGATCGCTTTAGGTGTCCCGCACGAGCGTGCGAAAGACTGGGCATGCCTTGGGCCCAAAATGCATGCGACCTTGTGGATCAATGGCCCTGTGGGAGTATGGGAAGTACACCGTGAGCTGTCAGCTCACTTGCGCATCGCTGGATGGACACTTCTATGCAGCGGAAAAGACGCAAGCGACGACGAACAGCTTGTCCGCCTGTGTGAGATCGTGGCGGAGCTTAGCGATGACATGCGTTCACGGGACTTTCCTCTGATTAAGGCCGATTCCTGGGCTGATGAAGGGGTTTTTGTAGATGTCCTTCGCTCGAGCGGTTTTGAGCAGGTAACGATCAACGGGAACCCGCATCCCATTGAAAATGATCGAGACTATTCGCATAGCGGTTGGCTTTTCTGGAATCCAGATTACGAGCCGGAAGCCACGAACTTAGCGATCCCCGCATACGAGCACCAAAAGACGGAATTCACCTGCGGTCCCGCAAGCGCACTGATGACGCTCGGTGAGATTGAAGGCGACCCGCACACCGACTTTGTCAATGAGCTCAACCTCTGGCGTCAAGCGACCTACTCAGGGGGAGTGGGGCACTTCGGCTTGGCCTCGGCACTAGCGGACCACGGCGCACAGGTCGAGGTCCTTGTGACGACCACTCAGCCCATTGTGGGAGTTTCTAAAACCACGATGCTGGGAAAGCGGGCGCGGGTCGCTCTTCACCACGAGCATATGGCGCGCGCACGTGAGTTGGGAGTCACCTCCCAGGTGAGGGAACTGTCGGTAGAAGACATCACCTCGGCACTGGAATCGGGCAAGCACATCATTGCCCTAGTCGACCTCGCTCCGCTCAACGGGGAAGATACCCCGCACTGGCTTCTCATTTGGGGACGCGTTGGAGACTTTCTTTTGATGCACGATCCTTGGTACGACGAAGAGTTTGGCGAGACCTGGGTGGAAACCTATGTCCAGCCCCTCCATACACGTGACCTATGGGAGGTCGCACAGTGGGCTGATGACACCCACGAACGCGCTCTCCTTAGCATCCGTACTTCTCACTGAAGTTCTTTTCAAAGGTTTCCAGCGATACGCCTCGTGTTTCGGGAACGATGAACACGTAGAAGCACAAGGAAACAACGTTAATAAGGCCAAACACGGCATAGGTCCACGTTGCTCCCAAGTGTGTGATCATGACCGGGAATACCCAGGTGACGACGGCGTTCATCAACCAACCGCAGCCGACAGCGAAACCCTGTGCCACGCCTCGGATCTTGGAAGGAAAGATTTCCGAAACCAAAACCCAGTTGACGGTTCCGGACTGCTTTGCGAAGACGAAAAGCGACACCAAAACAACGACGAGCCACGGCAGATATGTCGGGATCGATTGCGAGATTGTGCCGTCACTTTGAACGTAGGGAGAGATCCCGAAGCCAAAGACAATCGCCAAAGCAAAAAGAGAAAGCGTCACGCCAGTTTCTTGGTAGATACCGACGTGGCGGCGAGCAAGACGCGACACCAGATAGAGGCCGAAACCTGCTCCTGCGCATGCAACAGCACCTGTAATGACGTTGAGAGTGATGGAATCTGCTGCGGAGAAACCTGCTGCAGCAAGGATCTTGGGCAGGTAGTACATCGCGGTATTGATACCGGTGAGCTGATCGAAGCACGCAAGGCCGATGCCGATGAGAAGTAAACGCCGAGTCCACTTGACAGAAACCGTTCGGCGCAGTGACCAGTGTCCTTGAGCGTGCTGATCATGCTGAAGTGCCGCGATCTGCTCGATTTCTTCACGCAGATTGTCGCGCCTGGGATCGCGGATACGCTTGAGCGCGCCGATGGCCTCGTAGTAGCGGTCCTTGGAAGCGTACCAGCGCCCAGACTCAGGCATGAGGCGCATTCCCAGCCATAGGCAGACGGCCGGTATCGTTGCAAGTACAAGCATCCAACGCCATGCCAAGCCATCGCCGCTGGTGACGACTGCGGTTGTCACGTGCTGGACTTGATCCCAGGGATACCATTGTCCGCCGGTCAAAGTGCCTGAAGGGTCCTCGGAAACAAAGACCTGAGGTCCACCGTGAGCGCTGGAAAGGATCGCGTTCATCGAGTAGGCGAGAAGCTGGCCGAAGACGATCATGAATTGGTCGAGCGCAACCAATGAACCCCGAACACGCGTTGGGGCAGACTCTGCGAGGAATACGGGAACGGTTGCCGAAGCGCCACCGACGGCGAGCCCCAAGATGAAACGGAAAATGTACAGAATTGCGACATTTGGGGCAAAGGTACACCCCAGCGTTCCGAGAATGAAGATTCCCGCCAAAAGGAGGATATTGTGGCGGCGCCCGTAGCGATCGGATAGGCGGCCACCGACGATCGCTCCCAGTGCGGCGCCTAGGGCCAGAAACGCCCCGACCAGACCTTCTTCGAATTCATTGATGGCCAGGCCTCCGGCGCTGCGAGGCATATACATATAGGGGAGTGCGCCGGCGATGACTCCCGTGTCATATCCGAAGAGCAGGGAACCGAAGGTAGCGACTCCTGCAAGGAAGGCGATGGAGCGCTTTGGCCCCGAAGCCGGAGTGTCTCGAGTCAGATCGTCGAGTTCCTTTTTGCTCAGCGCAGGAGGCGTTGAAGAATCAGTCATGGTCTCTATTGTGCATCCCCTCTTCATTGCTCGTGCACATATTCGGTGAATTGTTCATGTGTTCTGGGGGAATGAACAGATGATCGCTGTGTCGCCGACATGGGCCGAGGCCGGGGCCGGTACGCCATGCGCACTCAGCCCCGGCCTCGGGAATGAGGATTGTGACCTGCTCAGAGGACCATTGCAGCAACCCATCCGCCAATTAAGAGCGGAACGTTGTAGTGCAAGAAGGTGGGGATCACCGTGTCCCGCATGTGGTCGTGCTGACCATCGACGTTGAGTCCCGCTGTCGGGCCGAGCGTCGAATCCGAGGCCGGTGAACCTGCGTCACCCAGCGCTCCAGCGGTGCCGATGATCGCCACCGTCGCCATGGGGGAGAAGCCCAGCGTGAGACATAGAGGGACGTAGATCGCAGAGATGATCGGCAGGGTCGAGAAAGACGAGCCGATACCCATGGTGATGACAAGGCCAACCAAGAGCATGATGATTGCCGCAAGGACCTTTGAGCCGTTGAAGAGCGCTGCGGTTCCATCAACCAAAGGCTTAATCTGACCCGATTCGTTGAGGACCGAGGCGTAGCCCTGGGCGGTGATCATGATCAAGCCGATGAGGCTCATCATCTTCATACCGCCACTGAAGACATCATCGGCCTGCTGCCAGGGGACGACTCGCATGAAGAGCATCATGCACAGACCCACCAAAGAGCCAACGAGAAGCGGATCGGCCTCAGAATCCATTCGCGTGAGCACGGTCTGAATGACGAAGCACACGATGAGGGCAGCCACCGCGGCCCAGACCTTCTTCATGTCAATCGGCTTGTCTTCAGAAGAGGCGAAAGAGGAGTCGCGCTGTTCGTAGGTGCGCGGCTTGCGGTAGGTGAAGAGAAGTGCGATCGCACAACCGATTGCCATTGAAGCCGCGGGAATTGCCATTGCTGCCATGGGGTTGACAGAAGACACATCCATGCCGGCAGCGATGATGTTCTTGTAGAGAATGTCGTGCAAGAAGATCCGTCCGAAGCCGATGGGGAAGAACATGTAGGCGGTGACGATACCGAAAGTAATCGCACAGGCAATCAGGCGGCGGTCCATCTTGAGCTCGTTCATCACGCCAATGAGCGGCGGGACGAGGAGCGGAATGAAGGCGATGTGAATGGGGATCAAGTTCTGGCTCATCACGCCCATGACGAGGACGCCGCCAACGATTCCCCATTTGGCGCCGCGCGCAACGCGCACGGAGCTCGCTGCATCTGCGTTGCGCATGCGGTTAACGATTGCACGCGCAAGCAGGGCCGGAAGCCCCGAGTGGGCAACGGCCATGGCGAAGGCGCCGAGCAATGCGTAAGAGAGGGCGATCTTCGCGCCGCCGGCGAGGCCGGTTTGGAAAGCGACCATCGTGCCAGAGATACCCATTCCAGCGACAAGTCCGGCGACAACAGAGGCGACAAAGAGAGAGATTACGACGTGCACTCGGGCAAGGCTCAGAGCCAGCATGA
>ERZ772932.1497-NODE-1497-length-11014-cov-7.046628_pt1 | contig 11014 bp, 5 predicted proteins | sample MGYA00511684_ERZ772932 | MGnify/ENA primary metagenome ERZ772932 (study PRJEB29015, sample SAMEA2738078) | human oral metagenome | biome: human oral; feature: human-associated habitat; material: saliva | place: China | collected 2210 ...
AGAGCATCTGCCTTACAAGCAGAGGGTCGGCGGTTCGAATCCGTCAACGCCCACAGCATAAATATAGAGCTTTACAACTTTTTAGTTGTGGAGCTTTTTTTGTTTTTATAAGCAACCTTTAACCTTTAAATTACAAAGATTATAGCGATTTATTGCTCCCGTCTCAATTTTAAATACTAAATTTGCAAGTAAATTAAAAATAGTTTTATGGTTCTTGATATTTTAACAGCCATATCGCCAGTTGATGGACGTTATAGAGGCAAAACTGCGAAACTCGCAGATTATTTCTCAGAATTCGCACTCATACGATATAGAGTACGTGTAGAAATTGAATACTTCATATCTTTGTGTGAACTACCTTTACCACAATTAGCTACGTTCAATAAACAGCTGTTCGAGAACTTGCGCAACATCTATAAGAACTTTACAGAAGAAGATGCAGCAAGGGTAAAGGAAATAGAAAGTATTACGAACCACGATGTAAAAGCCGTTGAATATTTTATAAAAGAAGAGTTCGACAAGATTGGCGGACTTGACACGTATAAAGAGTTTATACACTTTGGTCTTACATCACAAGACATCAACAATACGAGTGTACCTTTATCTATGCTTGAAGCATTGAAAGAGGTCTATTATCCACAAGTAGAAGAACTTATTGCACAACTCCAACAATATGCCGAAGAATGGAAAGATGTTCCAATGTTAGCTAAAACACATGGACAACCAGCCTCTCCTACTCGCTTAGGTAAAGAGATAGAAGTTTTTGTATATCGCTTGCAAGAACAGCTTGCAGGTTTAAAAGCTTGTAAACTTACTGCTAAGTTCGGTGGTGCAACAGGAAACTTTAATGCACACCATATAGCTTATCCAGAATACGACTGGAAAACATTCGGCAATAAGTTCGTAAATAATTATTTGGGCTTGCAGCGTGAACAATGGACAACTCAGATAAGTAACTACGACCATCTTGGAAGCATATTTGATGCAATGCGCAGAATCAATACAATTATAATTGATTTAGACCGAGACTTCTGGCTGTACATATCTATGGAATATTTTAAACAAAAAATCAAAGCAGGCGAAGTAGGTTCAAGCGCAATGCCGCATAAGGTAAATCCTATAGACTTTGAAAACAGCGAAGGTAATCTTGGAATAGCAAATGCCATATTACAGTTCCTCGCACAGAAACTCCCTGTAAGCCGTTTACAACGCGACTTAACCGATTCTACAGTATTGCGCAACATTGGCGTACCGTTTGGACATAGCATTATATCTATCCAAAGTACATTAAAAGGTCTTCGCAAACTCATATTGAATCAAGAAAAGCTAAATGCCGATTTAGAAAATACATGGGCTGTAGTAGCAGAAGCTATACAAACTATACTGCGTCGTGAGGCTTATCCACATCCATACGAAGCTTTAAAAGCATTAACACGTACAAATGCTCACATGACGGCTGAGACTATTCACGATTTTATTCAAACATTGAATGTGAGCGACAAGGTGAAGGCTGAATTAATGGCTATCACACCACTCAATTATACCGGCATATAAACAAATAAGATATTAATAAATTGCACATTATATATATACAACGGAATTAGAAACAAAACTTAAACACAAATATAGTTAGTTTTCGACCGTGAGGTTAAGTATTATTCAAAACAAAAGAAATTCAAATTATGGCAGAAGAATTCGAGAAGAAAGAAAATCAATCTGGACAAGCTGAAGACATCAGAGAAAACAGTTCAACTACCGAACAAGGAAGTTATTATGAAAGAAGCTACCACAGCACAGGACGTCCACAACGTCCTCGTATTCAAGCACAACGTGCCTATGGAATAAACCGTGAAGACAACAAAGAGGAAGGATTCCGTCCTGAAGGCTTCGGTTCTAATCTACAAGGAGGCGGTTTAGCTGATCGTAAAACAAACTATCGACCACGTACCAACAATTATGGCAATAGCTATCAAAGTCGTCAGCAACAAGGAAGCTACCGACCACGCTATAATAATAATGGTGAAGATGGCGGTTATCAGAATCGTAATGGGTATCAAAACCGACCAAACAATTACCAAAATCGTAGTGGATATCGCCCACATTACAATATGAATGAAGGTGAAGAAGGCGGTTATCAAAGTCGCCCAACACAGAATTCATACCGTCCACGCTATAATAATGGTGAAGATGGCGGATATCAGAATCGTGGTGGATATCAAAACCGTGGTGGATATCAAAACCGTCAAGGTGGATATAACAACCGTGGTGGATATAACAACAACCATCAAGGGGGATACAATAACAATCGTCAGGGTGGATACCAAAACCGTCAAGGCGGATACCAAAACCGTCAGGGTGGATATGGACAACAAGGTGGATATCGTCAGCACAATGCCGACTATGATCCAAATGCAAAATATTCATTCAAAAAACGTATAGAATACAAAGAAGAGAATATAGACCCAAATGAGCCATTGCGCTTAAATAAGTATCTTGCTAATGCAGGTGTTTGTTCACGCCGTGAAGCCGATGAATACATACAAGCAGGTGCTGTAACTGTAAATGGTGAAGTTGTTAAAGAGTTGGGAACAAAAATTTTGCGTTCTGACGAGGTTAAATTCAAAGATCAACCAGTTAGACTCGAAAAGAAAGTATATGTTCTCTTAAATAAGCCTAAGGATTATGTAACTACAAGCGATGATCCACAACAACGTAAAACTGTTATGGACCTTGTTAAAGGTATTTGTCCTGAACGCATATATCCAGTAGGACGACTCGACCGTAATACAACAGGTGTATTGTTGCTAACTAACGATGGTGATATAGCAAGCAAGCTTACACACCCTAAATTCTTAAAGAAGAAGGTTTACCATGTATTCTTAGATAAGCCAGTAACTCCACAGACACTTCAGCAAATATCTGATGGTATTCAGCTCGAAGATGGAGAAATAAAGGCTGATGCTATTGAATATGCTGACGATCGCGATCAAAGTCAAGTAGGAATAGAAATACATAGTGGCAAGAATCGCATTGTTCGTCGCATCTTTGAAAGTCTTGGCTACCGTGTTGTAAAGCTTGATCGTGTTCAATTTGCTGGTCTTACAAAGAAAAATCTCCGCAGAGGCGATTGGCGTTATCTCACCGAACAAGAGGTAGATATGCTTCGTATGGGAGCTTTTGAATAATAAAAGAACAAACTCCTCGTACACAACTGCTATATGAAGCATATTGTGTATGAGGATTTTTCGTAATAAAGAAATAACAATGAAAAGAACGAAAGTCGTCGATGCTTTAAGTTGCACCGACTTTGGAAATGATATTAATGTTAGAGGGTGGGTACGTTCTCATCGCAACAGTAAAGCTGTCGATTTCATTGCGTTGAACGACGGTTCTACCATTAAGAATATCCAGGTAGTTGTAGACCCATCTACAATAAATGCAGACATACTCAAAAACATAACAACAGGCGCATGTATCAGTGTAATAGGTACACTTGTAGAGAGCCAGGGTAAGGGACAAACATCTGAAATTCAGTGTAAAGAGATTGAAATTTATGGTCTTTGTCCAAGCGATTACCCTATGCAAAAGAAGGGGCAGAGCTTTGAGTATATGCGTAAGTACGCTCACTTACGCCTTCGCACAAATACATTCGGAGCTGTTTTTCGCATTCGTCATAACATGGCAATGGCAATTCACCAGTATTTCCACGAGCATGGTTTCTACTATTTCCATACACCGCTTATTACAGGTAGCGATGCTGAAGGTGCGGGAAATATGTTTCAAGTTACCACGCTCGATTTAGACCGTGTGGCAAAATCGAATGAAGTTGATTACAGTGCCGACTTCTTTGGCAAAAAAACGCATCTCACTGTTTCTGGACAATTGGAGGGCGAGCTCGGAGCAACATCACTTGGAGCCATCTATACATTTGGTCCTACATTCCGCGCAGAAAACTCTAATACACCAAGACACTTAGCTGAGTTTTGGATGGTAGAGCCAGAAGTGGCTTTTATAGACCAACAAGAGTTGATGGACTTAGAAGAAGACTTCATTAAATACTGTGTTCGTTGGGCGTTAGAGCACTGTAAGGACGATCTTGAGTTTCTCAACCAAATGATAGATAAGGAACTTATTGCTCGTCTCGAAGGTGTGTTAAAAGAAACTTTCGTGCGTCTTACCTACACAGAAGGCTTTAATATATTGAAGAAAGCACAAGAAGATGGAATAAAATTTGAATTCCCTATAACCGAATGGGGAATGGACTTAAGTAGTGAACACGAACGCTACTTAGTGGAAGAACACTTTAAACGTCCGGTGATTATGACCGACTATCCAAGTCAGATTAAATCGTTCTATATGAAGAAGAATGCTGACGGAAAAACTATGCAAGGTACTGACGTACTCTTCCCACGCATTGGCGAAATTATCGGAGGTTCTGTTCGTGAAGAAAGCTACGATAAGCTGCTCGAAGAAATACACATTCGTGGTATGAAAGAAGAAGTTTACGATTGGTATCTCGACACTCGTAAGTATGGAACGTGTCCACACGGTGGATTCGGTCTCGGTTTCGAACGTCTAATTCTCTTCGTTACTGGAATGCAAAATATTCGCGATGTAATTCCATTTGCACGTACACCAAAGAATGCAGAATTCTAAAAATAAAACCAAAAGGCGACTATCTACAAACAGATGGTCGCCTTTTTAGTAAGAACTTAAATCAATATACACATAAAAACAATTATAATGAAGCTAAAGAAAACCTTATCAAACCTTATCGTATTATCGCTGATTCTCCTAACCGGCTGTTCTGCTGAATCTATTCAAGAGGAAAATATATCGTTACAGAACTTACATGAAGGCGACTTAATGTTTGTTGTTAAAGAAGAGAGTAATCCTATTACCGATGCTACACAAGGTATTGACGGACTGAAGATTGACCACGTAGCTATATTTCATCATACCGACAGTACCGATTATGCATTAGAAGCTATCAGTAAAGGGGTTGTACTTACACCTTTAGCTAAATTTCTTGAACGTACGAAAGGAAAAGAAGGCAAACCGCTCGTTGCTGTTGGAAGAGTAATTGCCGATTGCGATATGAGGGCTTCTATGAAACGAGCATTAAACTATTTGGGTAGACCTTACGATCATTTTTATATGCCCGATGACAAGGAAATATATTGCAGCGAACTGGTGCAGAAATCGTACATCGATCACCGTGGACACAATGTATTTCCAACTATCCCGATGTCTTTTCACGATGAAAACGGAAAAATATTAGATTTCTGGATTCAATTCTACTCTTTCTATCACCGTGAAGTACCAGAAGGAGAACCTGGCACAAATCCAGGACAACTATCGCGCGACAAAGCTATAAAGGTAGCTTACGATTTTTAAGTTTACACACCTTAACTACTATTTAACAAGCACTTACATAGAGAGCCATTATTCATATCGTAAAAAATTCTATTTAGCGAGCTATTGTTTACTTACAATACTTACTAAATAGAGTTTTTTATGCATAAATGGTTCTGTTGTATCGAGTTAAGCACCAATATAACACTACTAAAGTTTCGCATTTGTATCCATCTCTCCACATTTTCTTATATCGCCGCCCTTAAAATATTGTAAACACGCATTGCACATTATATCTATATATCTATGTATGGCTAAATAGCATTTGTTTTTCTGTTTCTGCAATATCTGGGCTTAATAGAATATAGATGGGAGAAGTATTAACAGTGTTTACTGGTACTCATATTCCAAATTAAGCTCTCAGATATTTTATAAAAATTAATCAGATGTTAGACACTCTTTTTTCAGATATCTGTCGCGTGCGTCTCAGATATCTGTCAGTTGCGAATTAGATATCACAAAAAAAAGCCTCCTTTATTATTCGATATTATACTACTTAAAAGATATTAATTCAGATGATTATTATGCATACCTGTATTATATATTGTCGCATTTTAAGTACTATTACAAATACCTGATTAACAATATATTGCTCAGAGTTTTGTTATATCAGAATGGAAATCATTACAATCGTCCACCTGCCTAAAATATCTTCACTTCTTCTTTATTGAGTCAATATTTTTGTGTTTAGCAATTTAACAAGAGCATAATTTCTTTGAAATCAGTATGTATATTCACAACATTATTTATGGAGCAGTGCTATATTTTCAGTAGCACTTCTCTCTAACACACATCTTTCTTTTGATATAAAAATATGCTTTTTCGGTGTATAATGCAATAAACAACGGTCCAGTCCGTTTATCAAAATGTATATACAAAAACCTGTTAGGGCAGGAAAGCAAAAGAAGTTTTTTATGATAGAATATATAAAAGGTGAACTAACCGACCTTTCGCCAGCATTAGCGGTTGTTGAAGCACACGGCGTAGGCTACGGACTGAATATCTCGCTAAACACTTATAGCACAGTTCAAGGCAAGAAAAACATAAAACTATACGTACACGAAGCTATTATGACTGGCGGACGCGACGATAATTACACACTATATGGCTTTGCCACCAAACAAGAACGCTCACTCTACCGACTACTCATAACAGTATCTGGGGTAGGAGCGAACACTGCACGTATGATATTATCATCGCTCACAACAGCCGAACTCTGCAATGTTATAGCCAATGGCGATGACAAGATGCTAAAGACTGTAAAAGGCATCGGACTAAAAACAGCTCAGCGCATTATTATAGACCTGAAAGATAAGATTGTGCAAAGCGGCATTGCCGACGAACTACACGTAAACAATCAATCTAACACATCTAATGTAAACAACGCTGTGAAAGACGAAGCAGTTGGAGCACTCACTATGTTAGGTTTCTCGCCTGCCCCATCTGCCAAAGTTGTTGTTTCTATATTAACAGAACAACCAGAATTACCCGTAGAACAAGTTGTAAAATTAGCATTAAAGCAAATAAAATAAAGAAAAGACGTAGCACATTCGTTTCCATCGCACAACACATTCCGATAAGAAAGGCTATGCAAAGTCATCGCTAATGAATCAAAGAAAATACATATTACCTATTCTTCTACTGCTTGCAGGCATTAGCTTGTTAGCATTGGGGCACTCGCTTGTAAATAGTTTGCCATTTACAAACGTGCTACAAAGCCTAATTGCGCCACCAGACACCACGAAGAAGGTAAAAGCATTAGACGTTGAACTAGAAAACGAAGACATACCCGACTCGCTATTGCACCCACGCTGGAAAGTGCAACGCACTACCCCCATTACATATAACGATTTGCAGCAAGGGTCGTACGACTTAGCCCGCCCCGAAAACCTGAAACAAAGTGTAGAATATAACGACTCGCTAAATATGTATATAATAGGTAACAAAATAGGCGATACCTATATTACGACACCTATTATGATGACTCCCGACGAGTATAGAGCATGGAGCGAGAAACGTAGCTTTGCCGACTATTACCGCCAAAAAAACAAAGAGATACTGGAAAAGAAGGGCAAAGAGAAGTTCGACTTCACAGATATGCACTTTGCACTTGGTCCTGCCGAAAAGATATTCGGTCCCGGCGGAGTACGTGTAAGAACACAAGGAACAGCCGAACTACGCTTTGGGGCTACGCTGAAGAATATAGACAACCCATCGTTACCCATCAGAAATCGCAAGATGACAACGATGAACTTCGATGAAAAGATAAATTTGAATGTGAATGGAAAGGTGGGCGACAAGGTGAATATGAACCTAAACTACAACACCGATGCCACATTCGATTTTGATGCACAAAACTTCAAGCTGCGCTACGAGGGAAAGGAAGACGAAATAATAAAACTTGTAGAAGGTGGCAACGTGTCGTTTCCATCTAACAATTCGCTCGTACAAGGAGCATCATCGCTCTTTGGTATCAGAACCGATATGCAGTTTGGGAAGTTGAAGCTGCAAACAGTGCTATCGCAGAAAAAATCGGCAAACAAAAGCGTAAGTTCAAGGGGAGGAAAACAGCTTACCCCGTTCGAGATAGACGCAGCCGACTACGAAGAGAATCGCCACTTCTTCTTAGCACATACATTCCGCGAGCACTATAACGATGCTATGAAAACATTGCCTAACCTAACAACGGGCATCACCATAAATCGTGTAGAGATTTGGGTTACCAATAAGACTGGTACAACTACCAATACACGAAACATTATAGCACTAAGCGATTTAGGCGAAAACTCAAAAATCAGCCGCACCGATTTATGGGGAAGTGGAACAGGCAACACTCCATCTAACAACGCTAATACCGAATATAGCACCATAGCACAAGGTCACCCACAAGCACGCAACATAGACCAAGTAAATACAGTATTAGACGGTTTAGGTATGATAGGAGGAGTAGACTACGAGAAACTGTCGAACGCTCGCCTGCTCAATAGCTCCGAATATACTGTAAACCAAGCACTAGGCTACGTGTCGTTACGTACTGGTTTGCAAACCGATCAAGTGCTTGCTATTGCTTACGAATATACATCAGGAGGAGTTACCCATCAAGTTGGAGAGTTTTCGAGCGATCGCACCGATGTCTCAGAAGCACTGTTTGTAAAGTCATTAAAAAATACCAGCAGCAATCCAAAGCAAGCAAACTGGAACCTAATGATGAAGAACGTGTACTACCTTGCCTCTACAGTTGAGCGCGATAAGTTCCGTTTAGATGTAAAGTATCAGAGCGATACCGCCGGCGTTTATCTACCCTACATACCAGAGCCACAAGTAAAAAGCCAGCCAATTATAAGACTGTTAGGTGCTGATCGTTTAGACAACAACAACAATCCACACCCAAATGGATATTACGATTATGTAGAAGGATACACCATTTCAAACGGTCGTGTGTTCTTTCCCGTTACAGAACCATTCGGCGAATATATGTACAACTATTTGGTGTCGAAAGGAGTTCCAGCAGCAAAGGCTAATAAGTATGCCTTCACAGAATTATACGATTCTACCAAAACGGTAGCGAAACAAATTGCAGAGAAAGACAAATACTTGCTCGTTGGACAATATCGTGGCACAAGTGCTAATGTTATTTCGTTAGGAGCATACAACGTTCCGCAAGGTTCGGTAGTGGTAACTGCAGGTGGAGTACGTCTGGTTGAAGGCTCAGATTATAGCGTCGATTACAATGCAGGCGAGGTTACAATTTTAAATCAAAGCATTATAGACGCTGGTACATCGGTAAACGTTTCGTTAGAAAGTCAAAGCGACTACGGACAACAACGTAAAACAATGTTCGGATTAAATTGGGAATACGACTTCTCTAAAAACTTTATGATAGGTGGTACGTTTATGCACCTATCCGAACAATCTCTCACAACAAAGGTAAATATGGGTGCCGAGCCACTCAATAACACCATTTGGGGATTGAACATGAGCTGGAAGAAAGAAAGTCAGTGGCTCACAAATATGCTCGATAAAATACCATTCCTGCATCTAACACAACCTTCGCATATTTCGTTTTCTGCAGAGTTTGCACAGTTAATAGCTGGTCAGAGCCAGGGCACACAAGACCATGCATCGTATTTAGACGACTTCGAAAATACAAAGAACACAATAGATATAAGCCAACCAACCAGTTGGGTAATATCAAGTGTACCCTCTGATTTCTCCGAATCAACAGATAAAACAACACTTAGCAGTGGATATAATCGCAGTTTGCTAGCGTGGTACAACATAGACCCACTATTTACACGACAAAGTAGTTCACTTACACCAGCCCACATCAAGAGCGATCTAGAACAATTATCTAACTTCTACGTGAGAGAGGTTTACACACGCGAACTCTTCCCTAACCGTGAACAAAGCAACTACAACGGCTCAACACCCACATTGTCAGTGCTCAATCTTGCTTACTACCCTACCGAACGTGGACCATACAACTTTAGTCCAACACTCGACATCAATGGGCGCTTACCCAATCCACGTCAAAAGTGGGGAGGTATGATGCGTAAGCTCGATACAAATGACTTCGAAATGGCGAACATCGAATATATTGAGTTCTGGTTACTCGACCCATTCATCTATTCAAATAAACAAACAGATGCCAACTTATATGGTGGCGATTTCTACATAAACCTTGGTGAAGTGTCTGAAGATATATTGCACGATGGTAAGAAGTTTTATGAAAGTGGTATGCCTGTAGATGGTAGTCAGGCATGGACAACTACGCAATGGGGCAAAATACCAACACAAACCACCATAACATACGCTTTTGCAACCACAAAGGGAAGTCGTGCATTGCAAGACGTTGGTTTAAACGGTCTGAACGATGAAGAAGAGCGTAATTTCCCTTCTTATCAAGCATTCTTAACATACGCTCGTAGCCACACCAATCAGGCAGTATTCGATTCTATTTGGGCAGACCCTGCTAACGACAACTACCACTATTTTCGTGGTTCAGATTGGGACAGAATACAAGCGCCTATACTTCAACGCTACAAATATATAAACAACCCACAAGGGAACTCGCCAGATAACGATAACCGCAACGAACGTTATGACACGTCGTACAAGTCGGGACCAGATATAGAAGACATCAATCAAGATTATACGCTCAACGAATATGAGAAATATTACCAATACAAAATAAGCATCAGACCACAAGATTTAGTAGTTGGACAAAACTACATTGTTGATAAACGAGAAACTGTTGCACCATTACGTAAAGGAGGAGGAGCACCAGAAACGTGGTATCAATTCCGTATTCCAGTGCGAGAATATCAGAAACGCATGGGTGGTATTAGCGATTTTACAAGTATTCGCTTTATGCGTATGTTCCTTACAAACTTCGAAAAACCTATCGTGCTACGTTTTGGTACGTTTGATCTTGTACGTGGAGAATGGCGCCAATACCAACAAAACCTTACCAATTCAGCATCAACATCGGGCACAATGTCTGTTGGCGCAGTAAGCATAGAGGAAAATAACGACAAAACACCAGTAAACTACGTACTTCCTCCAGGCATCTCGCGCGAGCAAGACCCATCACAACCAC
>ERZ772932.1500-NODE-1500-length-11007-cov-2.514883_pt1 | contig 11007 bp, 10 predicted proteins | sample MGYA00511684_ERZ772932 | MGnify/ENA primary metagenome ERZ772932 (study PRJEB29015, sample SAMEA2738078) | human oral metagenome | biome: human oral; feature: human-associated habitat; material: saliva | place: China | collected 2210 ...
TTTCGTTAATACAAGAATTATTGAAGATAATATCAATGCAATCTCAAATGGCAATGCCTGTACAACCGCAGTCCCTGCAACAGACACAATATTCATCAGCAGGGATGGCTTTAAGGCAGACAACGCATTGCGTAGAAACTGTTGCTATCAAGTTCAGACTCCACAAAGTTTTTTTGCCATAGAATTTAAAAAATGTTATAATGAGCTTTCAAGCGAGCAAAAAGGATATGTTACCGATGCAATGGGAGTTTTCCTCCTCAATGATTATGAGGTGCATTTAATTATGGGAAGAAGTGAGAATATCAAAATAACATATCAAAGTGATATGTATATTGCCGAAAGTATTTTTGAGTTGGAAAATAATAGGAAGAACAAAGGGACGAACCCGGAAAGTTGGTAAATTTGAACACCGTAGTTGAACTTTTAAGCGATCACATAAAGTATAGAAGACAATTATTTAAACTGGCAAAGTCTGATGTAATAAAAAAGTATAGTGGATCGGCATTAGGTTGGTCATGGGCAATCATTCGACCTGCCATTACAATTTTTGTATACTGGTTTGCCTTTGAGATTGGAGTCAGAAGAGGAAATCCGATAAATGGATACCCGTATTTTTTATGGATGATAGCAGGTATGGTTCCGTGGTTCTATATTAGAGATTCACTTTATACAAGCTCATCTTCCATTAGGAAGTACAGATATTTGGTGAAAAAGATAAAATATCCTGTCGGAACGATTCCCACATTTGTAAGCCTGTCTCAGCTGGCTGTAAACATAGTTTTACAGCTTATAATGCTTATAATATATATTGTGTATGGTGACAGACCGGATATCTATTACTTGCAGATTATTTTAGTTAACGTAGGTATGTTTGTTTTCTGGACTCCATGGGCATTGTTTTCATCCATGTTATCAGCTATGAGTTCAGACTTTTTAAACCTTGTTAAATCAGCAGTTCCGGCATTATTTTGGCTATCCGGAGTTTTGTATCAGGTTTCGAGGATAAAAAGTCCCTTTCTTAGAAAGTGTTTACTATGGAATCCGGTTACAATAACGGCGAACACATATAGAAACTCCTTGATTTATAAGAAATGGATTTGGGAGACTCCTGTAGAAATGAGAAATTACATTATAATTACGGTTATAATGATAGTACTTTCGGTGTGGGCATACTGGAGATTGAAAAAAGATATTCCTGATGTATTATAGAGGAAAGTAATTTATGGTTAACAAAGATGATGGTATCGCAATATCATTTAGAGATGTTACTAAAACATATACATTATACAAAAATGATAAGGAACGCTTTAGAGCAATATTTTTTAAAAATATAAAAGGAAAAAAAAATAACGCCATATCAGATTTGAGTTTTGATATAAAGACAGGTGAGATGGTTGCACTTTTTGGAAGAAACGGTGCAGGAAAATCTACACTCTTAAAGATGATTACGGGTGTGACGTATCCGACGGAAGGAGAGATAAAAGTAAATGGAAGAGTGAGTGCTCTTCTTGAACTTACAGCAGGATTTGATACGGAGCTTTCCGGCAGGGAAAATATTTATTTCAGAGCAAGCTTAATGAGTATGACCAATCAGGAGATAAAGGCAGTTGAGCCTGATATTGTGGAATTCGCAGAGCTGGGTGAATATATTGACCAACCGGTCAGAACATATTCCAGCGGTATGAAGGCCAGATTGGGGTTTGCTATAAATGTCAACATTGATCCGGAAATTCTGATTGTAGATGAAGCTCTCAGCGTAGGAGACAAATCCTTTAAGAAAAAATGTACTGAGAAAATACATGAGCTTGTTGAAGAAAAAAATATAACCTTTTTATTCGTGACACATTCGACAAAAACGGCAGCAGAGTTCTGTACAAGGGGGATCGTCATGAAAAAAGGGGAGAAGGTTTTTGATGGTGGAATTGAAGAATCTATAGAATTCTATGACGATATGATTGAGAAAGAGGACGAAGCAAAGAAAAGGAAAAAAGCGAAGAAGAGAGAAGAACGACTTAAAGCAAAGTCAAAGAAACTAATTGGATAAAAAAGGAGATATTCCTGATGAAATTAATGAATACTGTGGTGAGTAAAGTGTATAGCATGAAAAAGTGGCAGAAGGTTACTGCTTTCATTTTGATGTTTGTGATATTTGTAGCGGGGCTTGGCGTTATTTTCGTTCAATCTCAGGTGGGAAAAATCAAAAGAAAAAAGATAGACATAAATAAATTGTCTTGTGTTGATGTGGATGGCTATGTGAATATTGCACTTTTGGGTGTGGATTCAAGAAAAATGGAGAAAAATAACCTGAAAGGCACCAATACGGATTGTATTATTGTAGCCAGTATCAATACAAAGAACAATGAAGTTAAGCTGACATCTGTATATCGTGATACATATCTTAGAATTAACGGAACCGAGACATACCAGAAGGTTAACAGCGCATACGCATACGGTGGAGCGGGCGGAGCCATGAAAACGTTGAATCAGAACATGGATCTTAATATCAAAAGCTATGTTTTATTTAATTTCCAAATGGTAGCAGATCTTGTCGATGCAGTTGACGGTATAGAAGTTGATGTTAAGAAAGAGGAAATTTCGGAGCTGAATAAGTATACTGAAGATTCCGCAGAGCATCTTAAGAAAAAGAAATATAATCTGGTCAAAAAACCGGGGAAGCAGACATTGAGAGGAGCGCAGGCGGTTTCTTACGGCAGAATCAGAAAAGGCGTAGGGGATGATTTTAAGCGCACGGACAGAATGAGAATAGTTGTTCAGAAAGTTACGGATAAGCTGAAGACAAGAAGCATAGGACAATTGATAAAACTTATGAATGTTTTACTTCCTCAGATGGAGACGAATTTATCAACAAATGATATGGTGGGACTTGCACAGAGGCTGTCAAAGTTTAAACTTAAAAAAAGTAAAGGTTGGCCCTATCAGGTGGGTACGGGAAGTATAGATGGGGTTTCATATGTGTTTCCTATAGACTTGGAAGCCAATGTGATCAAATTTCATAAAGAGGTCTTTGGACAGAAAGATTACAAGGTGACTGATACGGTAAAAGAAATTGCGGCAAGGATTCTGTCGGGGAGAGGTTCATCTTCTGATCAACAGACTTTTAATCCCAATAATAATTCTCAGCAGGGAGCAGGTGCAAATGCATCATCACCGGCAAGTCGAGGAAGCAGTGGTGGCAATTCTCAAAATAATAAGAAAACACCAAAACCTTCTCCTGCTCCGAAACCTAAGCCACAGCCGAAACCGGAAGGAGGATCTTCAGGCGGCGGCTCAAAACCACCGTCAGGCGGAGGAGGTTCACCAAATTCAGGTGGCGGAAAAGCTCCTAAAGGTACAGGGAAATAATACAGCATACGAGTAGAAAGAAAAGCTGTCTGAGAATCTCCTGAAGATAAGATGAAGTTGATATAATTGATATAGGGAAATAGTAATGGGACTAAATAAATTTAGTGTAATGTTTAATAAGCATAAGGGTTTTAAGATTTTCTTAATAGTGCTTCTGGCAATAATTTTAATTTCAGTTTTGATTAAGTTAACTTTGGCAAAAAGCGGCTCAAATATAATAGGCAAAGACGATAAGATATCCATGACTCATGACTACATCGGACAGCTGAATATCAGCGGAACTATTAGTGAAACTGAATCCGATTCTGTTCTTTCAAGTTCCACATATCATCACCGGTGGTTGCTGGACAGAATTGCAGATATGAAAGATGATAAGAGAAACAAGGGTTTGATGTTGATTGTAGATACTCCCGGTGGAAGTGTATATGCCTCTGATGAGCTTTATCTTGCCATTAAAGATTATCAGAAAAAGACAAGAAGACCTGTTTATTCATATATGGCAACTCAGGCAACTTCAGGGGGTTATTATATCTCTGCACCCTGCGACAGGATTATGATAAACAGAAATTGCTGGACAGGTTCCATTGGCGTTACTATGGGAACAATGTATAATATAAAAGATTTTTTGAATAAGATGGGAGTCAAAACGGTCACCATAACATCAGGGCGCAATAAGGCCATGGGGAATATGACCGATGATATAACCGGTGAGCAGAAAAAGATACTTCAGTCCCTTGTGGACGAAGCTTATGACCAATTTGTCGGAATAGTCGCAGAGGGACGAAAACTTAGCAGATCGAAAGTCAGAAAGATTGCAGATGGTAGAATCTATTCGGCGAAACAGGCTAAGAACCATAAGCTTGTGGACGAAATTGCAACTTTAGGCGAGGCAAGGTCTGATATGAAAGATAGATACAGCCTGGGAAATGCAGAATTTGAAGAGTTTGAGTATGATGATAAGAAAGGGTTTTTGTCAGAGCTTTTGGGTGAGTCCGTTTCCAAAATGATAAAGAGCAAACTTACAGGAGAAAAAAGTAAACTTACTGAAATCGAACAGCTCAAATCCTTAATGTCAGAAAATCAGAGCTTTACGGTTACATATATGGCACCTGTTAGACACTGATATAATACATATGTGACAAAAACTTAAAAAAATAGGAAGTCATCTGAATCAGCTTACGGAAAAGGATATAGAGTTGCTGAGAAAGAAATGTAGGTATCATAGGCATGAGGAATTTGAATTCGGACAAGTGTACAGAACATAAGGCTTAAGAACAATTACGAACGATATTATCAAACAACAGCAATAGATCTATTGTACACTGCTCGTGTAATAGTACCTATAATTTTGATAAAAATCCTAATATCATTTTAGCTGTAGTATTTTTTTGATGCGAGATTTTAACCGTTTCATATTGTAGATAAATCCCCTACCCCATTATTATCTAAATTTTTTATATGATCATATGATTAGCTGGTTATTGTTGCAACTTGCTAAAAAAATGTTATAATGTTCTTAAATTTACAGTAATTTTTCATAAATTGATGTAGGAGTATTTATGTCAGCAGAAACAGGATTAACTGTAGGCGAACTGTCCAATGCTATCGGAATTTCACCTGACACAGTGAGATATTATGCAAATGAGGGACTTTTACATCCTAAACAAAGTGCGGAAAACGGATATTGGTATTATTCTTCTGACGATACCGTTCGATTGACGGACATCCTATTCTACAGAAGCATGGGATTATCTATAAAAGAAATAAAAGAAATTATTAATAATCTTCCACTTGACAGAATAGGTAGGGTAATTGGATCGAGAAAAAAAGAATTGATTAACGAGATTAAAGAACGGCTTGATTATCTGTATACCTTGCAAAAATGGGATGATAAATACCAAGAGGAAATGCGAAATTTATATAAATGCTATATTGGAAAAATGCCTATAGAGTATAAATTTCCGGGGTATATGGAAAGTGGAATACACTTTGCGGATTACATGAAAGCAGGATTTTCTCTTGGAAAGTTTGATTGGGGAAATGTGTCCATATCTTTCAGGATAAAAATTGAGAACAATAAGATAAATTTGAAACACTATGTAGGGTTCAACAACTCTATAAAAATAAATCCTGATGATGTCCCAAAGGAAATGATTTCATTTTCAGCACCAAAATCAATAATTACAAATGTCCTAGAAACAGATAATGTAATGAATATGCTTAAGATAATTTTTGAGTATGCTGAGAAAGGATATGAATTGACAGGCGAATTTTTTGGACGAGAATGTACAAACTATTTTATAGATGGTAAACGTCGAGCTATTTACAAAATGTATGGAATAATAAAATAGCTAGTGACTGTTCAATAAACCCACTTCATACTTTTTGGTAAACACATGGCATATTGCAAGATGAAGTTAGCCACAATGATAAATAATTTCCGGAGTCAAATAATTAAACATTCTTTTAGGATATTTGTTTATCCAAAGTTCTATTCTTGCCACCTCAGCAGAGGTGGCATTTTTAGAGCCTTTAGGTAAATGTCTGCGAATTAGTCTGTTATGATTTTTCTTACTTCCTCTTTCTTGCGAACAATATGGATGTGCATAATAAATATTATCTTTAGAGATTACATCGGATAATCCGGCAAACTCTGTTCCATACACAAACAAGAATGTATATGCCTATTTAACTAAAACAAGGTCGACGGAAGCCTGATGTCTGGCTCTCATAACCACTTCATAGCCGTTCTGAGCCAATACCTGTACGATTCCTGCACCCATTGTGCCGGTTCATAGTACGCCAATCTTCTTAATTTTGAAACCTCCTATTTGCATAAATTATACACAAGGTATTCTGAAGTAAAGAGCATTTGTAAAAATCCGGCTATAAATTCTATATAAATGTCTATAGAATACTTATAATAATCGTTCCACTACAAACCCTACACTCATTATTTTTTTATATTTTTATATAAAACAGATTCTCTGATAAGCCACCTGCTTGTTGCAGTACCTGGAAAGATTTACGATATATATTTTTTTTTAATATGTCCACTCCGGAGGTAGCTGCCCATCGTCAACATCACTTTTTATGAAGGTCGGTGTGTTGCTTATTTTTCTAAATTTAAGATTCGATTTTGTAAACTTCAGTTCAAGTGTATTCTTATTCAGTTCTCCAATTATATTATTTCTATTGTACAATAAAGCAACTTTTTTCTTTTCTATTATTTTTCCGGTATACAATTTCCTCTCTCCACGGTTATGGTAAAAATAGAGATCCGGGATAGTCTCAAATGATTTTTCTGCCACATCATATTTTTCTGTCTGTTTCTTTGAAGCATAAAGTGTAACAATAGTTGCATCATCTCCCACATCTGAACCACAAATGAAAGTGCCTAAATACTTGTATTCTATCTGTTTAGAATCTTTATAATGATTAAAGTATATTAGAAAACACACAAAGCAACTCATCAAAGTTATCGTAATTATTATAAATATTCTTCTTTTATTTTTCCGCTCTCATAGTATTCTTTACATAAACCATCTAGTTTACCATCTTTAAAATGCTAACCCTTACAATTTCTTTAGCCATACATCTTTCTTATTCCAGCCATACGACTTTATTCTCTGATCTATTGTTCTCCAATGTGTCCATTTCCCTTTTCTTCTAGTCCTGTGTTGCACAGAATAAACTCTATATTTAATTCTCTTTTTAGCCCACGGTCTAAAATAATTTTTAGTGTTTGGTGCTAATAAAAAATGTCCTGAACCTGATTTGTTTGATGCCACACCAATGTTAACACTTACCATGCCATAACCATAACCCATACCTAAACTGACATTAGCAGAGTACGATGGACCTCCTGATGAACTATAATAAAACCCACCTTTGCTTCTAAATCTGGTCTATTTTGCTTTTCCGACCATATTCTTTATCTGTCACAAGTTTATACCCCTCGGGCAGATTATATCTAAAAGAATAGCGTTTACTTGCACTTTCATTGTTTATCAAGAGAAGTGTTCTAGTAGATTCACAAATGCTACCACTTACTTTTTCTTGTACTGCTTGCACTCCTGCACTAACACTACTGCGGTTATTGTTATAAACGACTGTTCCGTTATCTGTTTTGATACCTTCTCGTATAATCTTCAAGTGAATTAAAGAATTCATTGAGTTAAATATAGCATACTTTAATTTTTTTACAATAATTTTTTGAATTTCTAAGAATTCTGCAAAATAACTGTAAAAAAGAACGAATTGATACTAAAAAACATAGGTAAATGTATTTTTAAAAACCATACTTATCTTGCAAAAGTTGATTTTTTTAAGTAGAATATAGTCGGTATGGAAGGCATTTTACAATATAAAAGAATATAAAGGGGAAATGAATGAGATTTTTTCAAAAAATAGATAAGAAAGCCTTAGAAGTATCTGCTTATATAGTCTTAACCGTAGGAATTGCATATGCTTTGATTCTGTTGATAGGACAGTATAAGGTCATAGGAATGAGGTTATACTGTGCGGCTCAGTGGGTGGGGACGATTTTAAAACCCATGATGATAGGTGCGGTGATTGCATACATTTTATATCCCTTGTGTCGTCTTATTGAAAAAAAGATTTTTATCGACACCGTGGGAATAAAAGACGAAAAAAAGGCTCATCTGTTTTCTGCCGTAATTACTATTATAATATTCTTTTTAATTTTACTCACTGCAGTTTCCGCTGTGGTATTTGCCATAACAAAGCAGATACAGGGAATAAACGGAAATAGCATAAACACCTTTGTAAACAGCATAATCAATCAGGCGGAAGCCTTTGAAAGCAGTTTTAAATCATGGCTGGGCAATTTGAATATAGAAAAGGGCTATATGCTCAAGATTGAGAAAGCTTTGGTGGACAAGGTTATGGGGATTTTGCATAGTACAAGGGGTCTGCCATCGCTGTTTACAGGGATTGCGGCAGGTGCAAGTACAATGCTGTTTTCTATTCTATTTGCTGCATATTTTTTATTGGACGGTCCCAATTTGAAAAACTACTGGAAAGGCATCATAAGGGTTTTTTGGTCTCAGCGTGCCAATGACAGCATTAGCTATATTTGTAAAGATATAGATGAAGTATTCAGCGGTTATTTCAGAGGTGAGATGACAGATGCCTTGGTTATGGCAGTTATAATAAGCATGGCCTTTGCAATTATAAAAATGCCATATGGCGTGATGATTGGAGTGGTGGTGGGAATTGCGAATTTAATTCCGTATATGGGACCTGTCGTTGGTTATGGGTTGACCGTAATAGCAGGACTTGTAACAGGACAGATAGAAACCATGATAGTTGCACTTATTATAATTGCAGTAATTCAGGTTCTTGACGGTGCTGTTATCAACCCGAAACTCTTATCAAACAGCGTAGAGATACATCCGATGCTCGTTATTGTTGCACTCCTTGCAGGAAATAAAGTTGGAGGTTTTATTGGGATGATTGCTGCAGTTCCTGTGGCAGCCCTGGTAAAAGTTTGGTTTGAGCGTTTTGTAGAAACGAAACGAAAGGAAAGGTGTGGATGTGGACAGTTGGATAAGGATGATAGAATCCAGAAGAAGTGTTAGAACCTTTGACGGAAAATCTATTGATGATAAAAGAATGAAGCAGATGAAAGAATACATTGAAGGAGTAAGTAATCCATTCAAAGTTGATGTACTTCTTAAGATGTTTGATGCTGAGAAATATAGCCTGTCAAGTCCGGTAATTATAGGAGAACCATCATACATAATGGGATTAGTACCGTCTGTACATTTTGCGGAAATTGCCTATGGTTACACTTTAGAAAAGGTTGTTTTGTTTGCGAAAAGCATCGGTCTTGGTACGGTTTGGCTCGGGGGAACTTTTAACAGAGATCATTTTCATGACGCTGTCGGAATAAGAGAGAACGAGATTATGCCATGTGTCATGCCTGTCGGAGTCCCTGCAAATAAGATGTCGATAAGGGAAATTTTAATGAGAAAAGGTGCCGGATCGGACAGCAGAAATAAATTTAGTAAAATGTTCTTTAATGGAAACTTTGATGTTCCGCTAACGGAGGATGCTGCTGAAAAGTTTTTAAATCCGCTAAAAATGGTAAGACTTGCACCATCGGCAATGAATAAGCAGCCTTGGCGAGTTGTTGTTAAAGGAAAGTATGTCCACTTCTACCAAAAGGCGGATAAGGGATTTAACAAATCATACGGTGATATACAGAAGGTGGATATGGGAATAGCTTTATGTCATTTTGATCTTACAGCAAAAGAAGAAGGTATAAAGGGAGAATTTATAGTAAAGGTTCCCGGCATAACTGTGCAAAATGATATAGAGTATATCATTTCATATGTGATGGAGAATTAATCATATATACTAAGAATATTTTATTTTAAAATGAAAGGAGCAAGCCTATGGGAATTAAGGAATATGCAAAGGCTTTGGCTGAGGCGAATCCGGTGATTCGAGATGTTATATCGGGAAAGGAAACGGTATGGATCAATGAAAGGCTTCTTAATTTTGACATTATTGACGGACTTTGCCAGCTTGTGGTTTCAGATGAAGATATAAGTAAAGCGGAAGAAAGACTCAATCGGTTTGCACCTTATATAAAAATGTGCTTTCCGGAAACGGAAGAGACAGGTGGCTTAATAGAATCTCCTTTGAGAGAAATTTCTTCTATGAAAAGTGCTTTGGAGAATGAAGGAGCGAAAATCCCGGGAAGACTTCTTTTGAAAATGGATTCTCACCTTGCGATAGCAGGTTCAATTAAGGCGAGGGGTGGAATCTATGAAGTTTTGAAATATGCAGAAACTCTTGCAATTGAGAAAGGTAAGTTGTCGGAGAGGGATGACTACCGTAAAATTGCAGATATGAAAGACTTTTTCAGCGAGTATACCATACAGGTGGGTTCTACAGGGAATTTAGGACTTTCAATAGGAATCATGAGTGCCTTTATCGGCTTTAAAGTGAAGGTTCACATGTCTTCAGATGCGAAGCAGTGGAAGAAGGACATGCTGAGAAACAGGGGCGTTGAAGTGATAGAATACGAAGAAGATTATTCCAAAGCAGCTGCAGAGGGAAGGCGAAACTCAGACGCAGATCATACCAGCTATTTTATTGATGATGAGTATTCAGTTGATCTTTTCCTGGGATATGCGGTGGCGGCAAAGCGAATGGATAGGCAGCTTAAGGAAATGAACATCAAAGTTGATGCTGACAACCCGCTTATTGTCTATATTCCGGCAGGAGTGGGAGGTGCTCCGGGAGGAGTTGCTTATGGTTTAAAGAGACTGTATGGTGATAATGTCCATATTTTCTTTACGGAACCGGTTATGTGTCCGTCTCTTCTTGTGGGATATGCTTCTCAGAGATACGAACTTGCAAATGTAAAGGACTTTGGCTTGAGTGGACAAACCCATGCAGATGGTCTTGCCTGTGCCTCTCCGTCAGGGTTTGTTACAAGAATAGATAATAACATTGTCTCAGGAGATTTTACTTGTGAGGATAGACGGCTTTATGATTATATGAGGATGTTAATAGCTTCAGAAAATATTAGAATCGAGCCCTCAAGCTGCGCTTCCTTCATCGGACCGAGAATGCTTCTTCACCATGAAAATTCGCTGAAATACCTGA
>ERZ772932.1516-NODE-1516-length-10924-cov-2.708713_pt1 | contig 10924 bp, 7 predicted proteins | sample MGYA00511684_ERZ772932 | MGnify/ENA primary metagenome ERZ772932 (study PRJEB29015, sample SAMEA2738078) | human oral metagenome | biome: human oral; feature: human-associated habitat; material: saliva | place: China | collected 2210 ...
ACAATGGCGTAAATTGGGAACAGTACAGCCATAATAATAAAGCCAACCATCACCGCCATCACCAGCATCAAAACCGGCTCAATCATTGTCGAAATCGTGCGGATCTGCTCTTCAAGCTCGTCTTCATATACCTGTGCCGCCTTCCCCAACATCTCATCAATTTTACCAGATTCCTCACCAATTGAGGCCATCTGCGGCAAAAGTGGCAAAATATAATCTAATCCTTTCAAGGAAGATGACAATGGTTTACCCTGCTTCACCTTCTCGGAGACCTCAACAATCTCTTTCTCCAGCACTACGTTATTCATTGCCTCCCCCGAAATCGACAGAGTATCCTGAATCGACACGCCGGAAGACATTAAGTTCGCGGCCGTCCTAGCAAAGCGAGAGTTATAAAGTCGCCAAAACATCGTCTTAAAAATCGGTACATTCAGCTTAATGGTTGCAGCCCACTCAATTCCAACGGTTGTTTTTCTAAACTGCCAGATGAAGTAGAGCGCCACACCAAGCACAATTGTCACTAGCCACCAAAATGCAATTAAGAAATTCGAAAAATCCACCATCACCGATGTCATCCAAGGTAAAGGCTTCTTTAAATCCTTATATAGTGACTGCACCTGCGGCACAATCAAGAGAATCATGAATACTAAAACAAGTAAAATTACAATCAGAATAATTGCTGGATAAATAAGAGCACCACGAATTTTAGTAATCATCGCATGATCCTTTTCCTGCTGTGCTGCGAGACGTTTCAAAGACGAATCCAAGCTACCAGAAGCTTCACCAGCCCTAAGTAATGCAATGTAGACCTTGTCAAATACTTCCGGATATTTCTCACAAGCCTGTGTCAAGGTCTTACCAGCTTCCACGTCGACTAAAATCGACTCCACCACCTTTTGCATTGGCTTACTTTCGGTCTGCTCGATTACAGTACGTAATGAGTTTGAAAGCGGCAAACCCGCCCCAATCAAAGTTGCAAATTGTCTAGTAAAGACAATTTTATCTTTCATTGTAATCTTATTTTGAAAACGCTGAAATAGCCCCATATCTGAGCTATCTTCTTCGATTCGATCCGGTGTCATCCCCTGCTCAATCAGGAGTTTTCCCGCCGTCCTTTCGTTCTCGGCTTGAATCACCCCCTTCGACATCTGGCCAGTTTTACTATCGCGTGCCTTATATAAAAATCGTTTCATTAGATCCCCTTCACCAATCGTTCAAACTCACGCATGTCCACCGCATAGTCTCGCGCATCGTCATAAGTCACCGTACCTTGCTGTACCAGTTTCGCCAAAGTTCGGTCCATCGTCTGCATCCCCTCATTTGCACCGGTCTGGATCGTTGTATCAAGTTGATGCGTCTTACCTTCACGAATAATTGAGCGTACTGCTGAGTTAGCAATCATGATTTCTGCGGCCACTACACGCCCACCACCAATGGCTGGGATTAGACGCTGCGAACAAACCGCCATCAAAATACCTGCAAGCTGTGAACGGATCTGCGGCTGCTGTTCGGCTGGGAAAACATCAATCATACGATCAATCGACTGTGCTGCAGAGTTAGTGTGAAGAGTAGCAAACACCAAGTGTCCAGTTTCCGCAATCGTAATTGCTGATGAAATCGTTTCAAGGTCACGCATCTCACCAAGTAGTACCACATCCGGGTCCTCACGCAGCGCCGACTTCAAGGCTCTTGAAAACGAAAAGGTATCATAGTGCACCTCACGTTGCGCCACTAGTGATCTTTTTGATTTATGAGTAAACTCAATTGGGTCCTCAATTGTCAAAATATGCATCGCTTTTTCGGTATTAATCTTATTAATAATTGCCGCCAAAGTCGTCGACTTACCAGAACCAGTCGGGCCGGTCACCAGTACTAAGCCACGTGGATAATCTGCAAAACTTGAAATCACCGGAGGCATCCCCAATTCTTCAATCGTCGGCATTTTAGTTGGAATTAAACGAAAAGCTGCCGCTAAATTTCCCTTCTCATTAAAGGCATTCACACGAAAACGCGCAATTTCACCAAAAGAGAAAGAGTAATCAAATTCTTTATCTTTGGATAATACCTCACGCTGCATTGAATCGAGCGTTGAAAAAATCAACTTATCAACCGCATCACTATTTAAAGCCGGTGTATTTGGAATTGGAGTTAGTGCACCATCAATTCTTAAAATTGGAGGTAAGCCAACCTGAATATGTAGATCAGAGGCATTTCGCCTAATACATTCCTCAAGCAAGGTTTCGATTTTCACAGAGGTAGGCAAAGCTGTCGGCGTTGAAGCCGCTGCCGCTTGCTGTGTTGCCGTCGTCTTCACCGAAGTCTGCCCAGGCATCATCGGCGCTGCCGCCATTGGAGCACCCTGTGCGCCCGGCATCGTTGTCATATTTGCTTGTGGCTGTGTATTTCCCTGCATGTGTTTCCTCTCTCCTGCTATTTTAGCATAACCTTTATCAGTTTTATATATTAAGTCAAGTCCGAAGCTACTCGATTCACCTCACTTACGGTTGTAATTCCAGTCAAAGCCTTCATCATTCCATCTTGGCGCATCGTTAAAGTCCCCTTTGTTCGCGCCAATTTCATAATCTCGCTCGACGTCGCCCGTTTTGTAATCATTTTCTGGATATCATCATCCACTTCAATCGTCTCATAAAGACCGGCCCTCCCCTTATAACCACCTGGCGTTTCCCGATCATCAATCCCGCGCACCAGTGTATATCCATTCGGATTAACTACCGGCAATCCCGTGTATCCCAAATCTTCAGATACCATCGCCACCTGTTGTTGATTTTGTGGCAATATGTTCCCCACCAAATCATTAATCTGTTTGGTCTCCATTTCATTCGAATGTACCGCCTCGCGTTTTGGCGCCACTCGTCGCACTAACCTCTGACCAATCACCGTATTCAATGTTGAAGCTAAAAGATATGGCTCAATCCCCATATCAAGAAGCCTTGGCAAAATACCAGCCGCTGAGTTAGTGTGTAAAGTTGAAAATACCAAATGCCCAGTCAAGGCTGCCTGTACTGCCAAATTTGCAGTCTCTGCATCACGAATCTCCCCAACCATCACTACATCCGGGTCCTGACGCAAAATACTTCTAAGCCCCGCCGCAAAAGTTAGGCCAGCATCCACATTCACCTGAATCTGGTTTACCCCATCCATCTTATACTCAACAGGATCTTCCAGAGTGGCTATACTGACGGACTCCTTATCGATTTCCCGCAAAGCCGCATACAAGGTCGTCGTTTTACCGCTTCCCGTAGGACCGCAGATAATGATTAATCCCTTCGTATCCCGTAAAGACTTGCGAATCAGACTTACAGCTCGCTTATCCATTCCCAAAGAATCTAAGTCCGGCAGGTTTCTGCTACCGCCAAGAATACGAATGACCGCTTTTTCCCCGCGAACGGTAGGCATAGTCGATAGTCGCATGTCAATACCTTCTTTGTACACAATACGCCCGTCTTGCGGTCTGCGCGCATCGGCAATATCCAAAGCGGCCATAACCTTTAGACGATTGATAAAGGCTTTTCCCTTCTCTTTTCGTATAGCGCCTACGGACTGCAAAACACCGTCGCGGCGACAACGAATACGAAATTTTTCATCAAGAGGCTCTGCATGAATATCGCTGACCCCTCTGTCCATTGCATAGGAAAACAACTTTTCTATTAAGTTTTGAACCGTTTCCGTTTTTCCTTCCTCATCAGTCCAAACCGATTCTTTCATCTGAAAACCTCCTGTATGTACAGCATAATCGTTGTAATGGATAAACATCCCTTTTTTACCTAAATTTAAGGGGACTGAACAAAGTTTAATCTTCCCTTAATGCCTTAGTCTTGTTAGTGGTATAATAAAAAAATCGAATACAGGGAGTCTGACATGAAAAAATCACTAAAATATATAACCGTACACTATGGAAAATTCGGCAAACGAATAGGCGTAATTTTTACTGCCCTTTTGTTAATTCTCCTTGTATCGGCTCTTTTTGCCTCACACGGTGCAGCCTTTATCTTTAACCGCGTCATGGAAACTCAGTCGGTCGTAAAAGGCACGATTCATGTCAATACTTTATCTGCCGATATTCGCGGCCATGTAAATTTTACCGACTTAGAGTGGGACGATCCGGACGGTATGCCGATACTCGTTGTGCCCACAGGAAGCTTCAAAGTCAACCCTTGGGACTTCATTTTGCATCGTTCTTTAAAAACAACAACCTTACGTGAAATTACGCTAAACGATTCAACCGTATCGGTTAAATTTGATAAAGACATGTCGGCCCAAATTATTCCTTCCGATGCCCCGGAACCGGTAAAAAAATCGACTACTCTTGATGAGAAAATACGTACTCTCAATATGACGGACAAAAAGTTCAATCTGCGTATTAACCTCAATAATTGTCGCTTTGAAGCCTATAAAGACGATAAACAATATGTCATGACCTCTGTAGATGCCTCACTGCATTTGAAGTCCAATGAGTTTTTGACCGTCAAATTTTCTTCCGGGCCGTTTAGCGGTACGGCTGTCGGTGACGGTATCAACATCGACGGTTCCGTCAATTTGCATACGCCCATGCCCGAAACCGATTTGGAAGTAAATTTCTTAAAGGTTGATCCGTCTTCCGTCGGCTTCGGCAAATCCGTTCACGACCCTCTTACCTTGAAAACGAGGTTTACAGGAGCCGTATCCGCACCGGTGGCCCACGGCAAATTGGAAATGGATAAGCTGTCCATTCCCGCCCTGGATTTCACGAATGTCCGCGGCGATATCGATTATAAAGACGGGATTTTTCGATTTACGAACGTAACAGCCGATGTTTATAACGGCAAACTGTCGGCTTACGGCGATTACAATCTCAATACCAGAGCTTATACTATTCGCGGAAAGGGTACGGGATTGGACAGTCGCATAGCCTTAAAACGCATGGAATTTAAATGCCTGGTAGATACGGATATTACCATGGTGTGCGACGGCAATCCCGATAACTTGCTTACGTACGGTTCCTTCCGATCCGGAAAGGGACGCTACACCTTTTTCCCATTCAGTTATTTGGAAGGAAAGTTCTCCAACAGACGGCACCTTTTAGAATTTTTTGACGTAGCTATCGACACTAAATTTGGTTTGATTACGACCGATGCCTTTCAAATAGTAAACGGTAAGCTCCTCCTCGGAGACATCAGCATCGTCTTTCCTTCTTCATCGGCAGCATTTAACCTTTTCTCATCAGATACTAATGCCCCCACGTCGTGGTCTGACATTCGAGCAAATCTGTCTGTCACAAAGAATAATATACAAGAGTTGAAAAGCGGTATTGCCAACTTTAAGGACACGTCATCAAGTATGAAAGAGAATATGCGAGCTATTAAAGAAAACATGAAAAAACTCAAAACCGATGCGGCGCAAATAAAGCATTCTTTAAAAGCATCTCCTTAAGAGTCTTGTAAGTTGCGAAAATATACAGGAACGCTCCTTGACGGTCTTATGAAACCGTGATAAACTCATGAAGTACCTATGTGGAGCGGTATCGAAGTGGTCATAACGGGGCTGACTCGAAATCAGTTAGGCCGAAAGGTCTCGTGGGTTCGAATCCCACCCGCTCCGCCACATAAAAAAGAGTCGACACTTGTGTCGACTCTTTTTTATAATTCTTACGAAATAAATACTTACCCGATAAATATAATAAAAGACCGCCCTATAGGACGGTCTTTTATTATATTCTAAAATACGAAAACCAATTGAGCCCGTGTGAAGTTGCCTGCATCACAATGATTGCAATTTCTTATTTCCGATGCAAAAGCTCGGAATAACTGCAATTTTGCATTTTTGGCAAAAACATAGTCACCGCCGACACCCCACGAGGTTACACCGAAGGTGCCGCCCGTAAAGTGTTCCGTTCTCCAGTTACCCGTTCCCAGGAAATCTTGAATACCGCTTGAACCGCTGTTCAGGTAATCAACCCAGAGATCCCAGGTTTTCGGTTTTTCAAAGAGCGCTTTGCCATACTGCAACTTGCCGTAATATACATCGGCAGATGCCGTATCGTCTTTAAAGCTTACTCGATTATATTCACCGAAAAGATTCCATCTCGGACCGAAGTTCAAAGATACGTAGGCCCCTTTAAGGTCTTGGGGGGCATGCATCAATATTCCGCCCATTCCGGGATAATTGTTATAGTAAATACCGGCTGCCGACCCCGTCATAGAACCGCCGCCGAAGTTTCCTTCCAACTCTCCGTAAGCCGTTTTAGCATTGTTGGAATAGCCGTCTTTAAACTTACCGTACCCTGCAGTAGCCGTAAATTTCTTATTCGTAAAGCTCAGTTCGGCACCGTCAAAGGGATCATCATATTGAAGCCCCGATGCTTTACCTAACACATACGTATAGCGACCGGCTTTAAGATTCCACTTATGAGCCGGATCCAAAGCATAGTTTACATATGCCTGATCAACAAAGAAGTTATTGTAAAGGCTTCCGTTATAGGCGTACATAGGAGTTCCCGATGCCGCCGTTTCATCATCAAACCAGTTAATATACTGGATTCCCAATACGGCTTCCGCACGATCGTTAATCTTCCCGTTAGCGCGGATACGAGCACGATAATCCCAATAATCATGGTCTTCAACGGATTTCGAATCATTCATGTAGCGGAATCTCATATCACCCGTTACCTTAACCCGACCCACACGGTCTTCCAAGTCGGATACGCGAACGCCGAGATTATTAAGCTCATTTGAAAACTCGTCAGCCAAACGATTAATAAGAGCTCGTTGCTGTGCATCGGCATTGTCTTCATGTGCCATAGCCTTAGCCACTACTTCTGCCGCTTCGTAACGGGTAATATTGCGTTCGCCCTCAAAATGCGTCTTATCAAGGCCTTGAATAATACCTGCATTCGCCAATTCCATGACCGAATTATAAGCCCAACTATCCTTAGGTACATCTGTAAACGGATTCACTGCAAACCCTGTCGAACAGACAACCGACATAACTGCGAGAATAGCTGCCGTCTTCTTGTTCATCCTAAACACTCCTTTAAAATATTATGCTTTATTTGCATTAATTTCCTTGATGATTATATCAAATTTTTAATTTATTGTAAAAAATATATTTAAATTAACAAAAAACAAGACCTTTCAAAAGAAAGGTCTTGTTTCGTAGTTTCAGTTAAACTTAGAATGCAAATACGAACTGTGCACGCGTGAGTTCGTCCGGGTCAGATGCACTGCTGTCCTTGGATTTAGAAGCGAAGGACTGCATAACCTGGAACTGAGCATTCTTAGCGAAGGTGTAGTCTACACCGGCACCCCAGGTTTCAACGCCGTTGGCTTTACCGAGCAGGTTGTCCGTTCTCCAGTTGCCCGAAGAACCGTTGACACCGTTCTTTTCAGCATTCAAGTAGTCAACCCACAGGTCCCACGATTTCGGCTGAGCCATCGTAGCTTTACCGTACTGAAGTTTGCCGTAGAATACGTCTGCGTCAGCTGTACCGTTAGGATTATTTACATTTTGGTATTCACCCAAGAGGTTGAATTTTTTACCGAAGTTTACGGAAGCATAGGTACCCCAAAGATCATCGGGAGCCGTAGAACCGGCCAAGTCCGTTTTATTGAAGTTATTATAGAAGACGCCGACTTTGGACCCTGCTGCGGAACCGCCGCCGAATTTACCTTCCAATTCACCGTAAGCCGTCTTCGTATCGTTCAAATCGCCTTCTTTAAACTTACCGTAGCCGGCAGTAGCCGTCATCTTGGAATTGTCATAAGAAAGCTGAGCGCCGTCAAAAGTATCACCGTATTGAAGGCCCGTTGCATTACCGAGTTCATAGTCATAACGACCTGCCATTACATTCCACTTGTGACCGCCGTCCAGAGCATAGTTTACATACGCACGGTCAACGTAGAATTTATCCTTGTCGGACGATGCGGCATCTTGATTAGCAAAATTATTGGTGTAATAGTACCATGTTTACACTCTTTTGTAAGTGGAAATACTTTAAAATATCTAGATAAAGAATTAAAAGAAAATAATTATGAGACATTAATAATGAATGCTAATTTTGATGAAAATAAACAATTAGAATATATTAAGAAATTAGCAAGAATGAACGTAGATGGGATAATTTTATTACCGACAACTATGAGTAAAACGTATGAAGATACAATAAAATCTGTAGATGTTCCTGTTGTAATGTTAGGGCAAGAAGGAGAATATACTTATAGCGTCGAGTATAATGATTATAATGCTGCTAGAGATTTAACCAATTATGTTCTAGCTAATGGACATAAGAAAATTGCTTATTTAGGGGTAAGTGAGGAAGATATTGCTGTAGGATACTATAGGAAATTAGGAGTAGTAAGAACTTTAGAAAAGTATGGTTTAAGTCCTAAAAATATACTTATTAGTAATTTTGGTATGGAAGAAGCATATGATGTTGTAAAAGAAAATATAGAAAAGTTGAAAGATGACAGTTGTTTAATTTGCGCCACTGACAATCTAGCTTATGGTGCTATGAAGGCTCTTGAAGAAGAAGGTCTAAGTGTTGGTGAAAATTATTCAGTTGCTGCGTTTGGAGATTATACTTCATCTGCTTTATTAAAATCCCCATTAACAACTATAAAATTTGATTTAAAAGATGCAGCGAAGCAAACAGTTAGCATGTTACTTAATGTTATAAAAAAAGAAGATACAGCTATGAAACTATTAATAGGTTATGATTTAAAAACAAGAAATAGTGTAGTTGATTTAAATAAATATGGAGAATAAGAATGACGAATATAAAAGCGATTTTTTTTGATATTGATGGAACGATAAGAAGTTTTAAAACTAAAACTATTCCAGAAAACACTGCAAATACTTTAAGAAAGCTAAAAGAAAAAGGAATTAAAATTTTTATAGCTACAGGAAGAGCACCATTTCATACGACATTCTTAAATGATTTGTTAGATTTTAAGTTTGATGGGTATATTACAATAAATGGACAGTATTGTTATTTAGAATCTGGAGAAGTTTTAAATGATAAGATTTTATCAAAAGATGATATAAAAAATGTTCTTCCTTATTTTAAAGAGAATAAGATTGCGTGTGACTTTGCTTTATTAGATGGAGCATTTATGAATTTGAAAAATTCAAGGGTAAAATGGTTAGAAGATGAGCTAGGAGATCCAGAGCGTTTTAAAGAAGATCCGTTAGCATATGATAAAGCAATTAGTGAAAAAATCTATCAGCTTAATGTCTTTGTATCAGAAGAGGAAGAAGCAGGCTTTTTAGCATATATGCCTAATTCAAAAGCGGCAAGATGGACTACTCATTTTACTGATGTCATTCCAAAAGATGGTGGAAAAAATACTGGAATTGATGCAGTTATTGCACACTTCGGTATTAAATTAGAGGAAACTATGGCATTTGGTGATGGTGGTAATGATATAGATATGCTTAAACATGCTGGTATAGGTGTAGCGATGGGGAATGCTGGAGAGAATGTTAAAGAGATTGCAGATTATATCACAACAAGCGTAGATGATGATGGAATAACAAATGCGTTAAAACATTTTAATGTAATATAAAAACTAAGACTAGAAGAATTTTATATAAATCTTCTAGTCTTTAATTATTTACTAAATTTTTCTAAGAATGTATCAACACTTTCTTTTGGCATTATGACAGTAAGTTTGTCATTAGCTTCTAAAACTGTTGTTCCTTTCGGTACTATTTCACGTCCAGAGCGTTCAATCTGAGAGATAAGTGTGTTTTTTGTCCACTCTATTTCTCTGATAGATTTTCCAACTAAGAAACTATCATTTGAGACCGTTGTAAGGATTTCTACTTCCATCTCAACTTCATTATCTTCTAGTTTATTACTAGTTAGTATACGATCTAATAAATATTCATAAACAGGTTTTGTCCCAAGTATATTTGCTGTCATATAGGCGAATAGACAACAAAGTGCTATAGGAAGGAAATAGTTAAGTTTTTGTGTCATTTCAAATAATAATATTATTGAAGTAATAGGACTTCTGACAATTGCTGTTAGGTATCCAGACATTGATAATATTACGAATAAGGCTGTGTATTTTGCATCAAAGAAGTTGCTAAATAATGTCCCAAGTATTGCACCTTGAATCAAAATAGGTAGGAATATACCACCTGCAACTCCTGAAGTAAATGATATAAGTGAGAATAAAGTTTTTATAAAATATAATGTTAATAAAAACATAAAACTGAATTTATTCTCAATTAAAAATTCTACTAAATTATGCCCACTTCCAAGTACTATAGGATAAAAAATAAAAAGCATAAATGAAATGAGAAAAGCTACTTGAGGTCTAAAAACTATATTTAGTTTTAAAAATTCATAAATTTTAAATAGTATTTTTATAGTAACATTATAAAATGTTCCAAATATTCCCAATAAGATTCCTAGTAAGACAACCCAAGGATAAATACTAACTTCTACATATGGAATATCAGGGAATTTAAAAATAGCCGTAAGTCCAAAGATGTATTGACCAACTATATTAGCTACGACAGCAGCACTGAAACAAACAATAATGATTTTTTTTGTGATTTGCTTGTGAACTTCTTCTATTGAGAATAGAACACCAGCTAAAGGTGCCCCAAAAGCAATTGATAGTCCAGCGCTAGCCCCGCAAGTAATAAGATACTTTTCTTTAATATTGTCCTTTTTTAAAATTCTCGATACGAGTTTTCCACTCATAGCACCAAGTTGAATAGAAGGACCTTCGCGACCTAAAGATAAACCACCTAAGCTTGCTGTTAATCCACCTGTAATTTTATAAATAAGTACGCGTAATGGATTAGGATTTAATCGACCTGTAATTTCAGCTGATACTTGAGGAATTCCACTTCCACTAGCCATTGGTTCTCGTTTAAGTAAGAAACCAGAAAATATGGCTAGAGATATCAAGAT
>ERZ772932.1519-NODE-1519-length-10891-cov-6.523071_pt1 | contig 10891 bp, 17 predicted proteins | sample MGYA00511684_ERZ772932 | MGnify/ENA primary metagenome ERZ772932 (study PRJEB29015, sample SAMEA2738078) | human oral metagenome | biome: human oral; feature: human-associated habitat; material: saliva | place: China | collected 2210 ...
AATGAGCTAGACGAACGAGCAGAGGCTAAAAAGGAAAACAGACAACTAATCGCGAGCAACATCGCTCGTATGAATCTGAGAAATTCAGATAAACAATTTACATACGATGTGCAACCACCTGTTGGACTTGCAAAAGATGTAGAAGAAGGAGTTTAAGATGGTAACAATCAATAAACTAGAAATCGAAAACGTCAAGCGCGTTAAAGCAGTCAAATTAGAGCCATCAGCGACTGGATTGACAATCGTTGGTGGAAACAACAACCAAGGTAAAACAAGCGTATTAGACGCGATTGCGTGGGCCTTGGGTGGCAACAAGTACAAACCTAGCCAAGCGCAACGCGAAGGAAGTACAATCCCGCCTAGCTTAAAAATCACGCTATCAAATGGCTTGATTGTGGAGCGCAGTGGTAAGAATAGCACTCTCAAGGTCATTGACCCGAGTGGTAACAAGGCGGGTCAAAACTTGCTGGATAGCTTCGTGGAAGAGTTGGCCATTAACTTGCCAAAATTCATGGAGCAGACCAGCAAAGAGAAAGCGAAAACTTTACTGCAAATCATTGGGGTTGGTCCGCAACTTGCTGAACTTGAAATGCAAGAAAAGGCAAAATATGATGAACGCCATGCAATCGGTGTGATTGCTGATCAAAAAGAAAAATTTGCTAAAGAGCAACCTTACTACCCCGACGCTCCGAAAGAGTTGGTTTCTATTGCCGAACTCATTCAGCAACAACAAGCTATCCTTGCAAAAAATGGGGAGAATGCTCGTAAACGTCAAAATTTAGTGGCTATCCAAAATCAACACGATTCGGCAGCTGCAGAAGTTGAACGGCTCGAACAACTGCTGGCCGATGCCAAAGAAAAAGAAAGTCAGTTGGCTCAAGACTTGGCTATCGCGAATACAGATGCCATGGATCTTATCGATGAATCTACTGAAGAAATCGAAAACAACATCGCAGAGATTGACGAAATCAATCGTAAAGTTCGTGCTAATCTTGATAAAGATAAAGCCGAAGAAGATGCCAAGGGCTATCGCGAGCAGTACAAGGAGCTTGATAATGTGATTGCAGACATCCGCAAGCAAAAGACAGACTTGCTCACAAATGCAGACTTGCCGTTACCTGGTTTGTCCGTGGATGATGGCGAACTGCTCTATCTCGGCCAACGATGGGACAACATGTCAGGTAGTCAACAACTACAAGTAGCGACTGCAATCGTGCGTAAATTGAAGCCAGAATGTGGATTCGTTCTAATTGACAAGCTAGAGCAAATGGATCAGTTGACTCTTCAAGAATTTGGCGCATGGCTCGAACAAGAAGGCTTGCAAGCTATTGCGACACGAGTATCAACAGGAGACGAATGTAGCATCTTAATTGAAGACGGGTATAGCGTTAAACCTGAGACAAAGCAAATCCCCGAAACATGGAAAAATGGATTTTAAAAAATAAAGGAGAACCAAAATGAAAAAAACAGAAGAATTTATTGCATTGCGAAACAAAGAAGACGGACATTATCTAGTTGACTATAAAAACAACACACACACATTTGCATTCTCTGCTAGATTTTCAGATTCGATGAAAGATGCTGCTGTTATCCCTGAAGAAAACTTCAAAGAGGATGAACGTTTTAGCAAGCTAGCCGATGCGCTTGGATGTGAACCAATTATCGTCACAGCTACTTATGAACTCAAGACGCTAGATGGAAGCGAGCCAAAAGAATTAATCAAAAAAGAAAAAAGTCTCAAAGAAATCTTAGCCTTGATTGAAAAACTTGAAGATAAATTTAAAGATAAAACGGAGGACTAAACATGCAGATTACTAGAGGAAAACGGGCGCGAGCTCAAAAGGTAGTTATCTACGGACCAGAAGGAATTGGGAAATCTAGCTTTGCGAGTCAATTCCCAGACCCCGTGTTTATCGACACGGAAGGATCAACCGATAATATGGATGTGGCACGACTAGACAAGCCAACAAGCTGGACCATGTTGGTCAATGAGATTGCTTTTATCAAGGCAAACCCAACAGAATGTAAAACACTCATCGTTGATACGGTTGACTGGGCAGAACAATTGGCAGTAGCTCACGTATGCTCACAACATGGAAAGCAAGGAATTGAAGATTTTGGATGGGGCAAGGGTTACACTTATGTCCAGGAAGAAATGGGTCGTTTTTTAAATGCCTTATCTGACCTGGTTGATATGGGGATCAATGTAGTATTGACTGCACACGCTCAAATCAAAAAATTTGAACAGCCAGACGAGATGGGTTCTTATGACCGCTACGAATTAAAGCTTGGCCAAAAGACAGGCTCTAAAACGGCACCGCTTGTCAAAGAATGGGCAGACATGGTTCTGTTTGCAAACTACAAAACCTTAGTCATGACGACTGATAATGGCAAGAAGAAAGCCCAGGGTGGTGAACGTGTGATGTATACCAATCATCGACCGGCTTGGGATGCCAAAAATCGTCACGGATTGCCAGATGAAATGCCATTCAACTATGCTGGAATCGCTCATATCTTTGCTGGTCAACAAGTACAAGCGACTGCATCACAACCGCAGACAGTTGCTCCAGAACCTCAGCGAACTACACCACAAGCCCCAGAGCCAATCCAAGAGGAATTGCCTCTCGATATGTCTACGGTTGGTGAAGTACCTCAAAATGAAGCTCCTGTCGAACAACAAGCGGCGCCTGCACAATATCATGCAAGCTTACCAAAGAGTTTGACTGACCTCATGTCTCAAAATAATGTGACAGAAGAAGAGCTTCAAAAAGTCGCATACATCCGTGGACACTTCCCGCTAGGAACTCCGATTGAAAACTTCCCGCCTGATTATTGGGATATGATTGTCTCTCACTGGCAGGCTACTATGGAAGTTATTCAAAATCAGGTTCGAGCAGATCCAGAATTACCCTTTACCGTGTAAGTTTTGGGAATTAGAAATTATAGCAAAATACAATAAAAATTTTAGAAAATAGAGGAAAAACAACATGACACAACAACAATTTAACAACTTTGACCGCGAATACGACTGGAATGACACTATCCAAAAAGACGCTGAATTCACATTGCTGCCTGAAGGCCTATACACTTTCACAGTTAAGAGCTACGATCGTGGACGTCACACACCAAATCCACAGAACCCTGGTAAATTGCCAGCATGTAACAAGGCGACCGTCCATATCCAAATCGTAGCAAATGAAGGCGAAACAGAATTACGTCACAATTTGTTCTTGCATAGCTCGACAGAAGGCATGTTGTCAGCATTCTTTGGTGCTATTGGCCAAAAACGTAAAGGTGAACCGCTTCGTATGGATTGGAATGCAATCGTAGGACGAACTGGCGTATGTAAAGTAGGAGTCCGTGAGTACAACGGAAACAAGTACAACGAAGTGAAAGGCATGATCTACGCTGAAGATGTTGACTATACAAAAGTATTGAACCAACAAGTAGGGCAAACTACACAAGCAAGCTACCAACAACCGCAGCAGAACTTTGGACAACAACCACAAGGACAAGCTGGATACCAAGTCGGGCAATTCTAGGAGGTAAGGGATGCAATTAAGACCTTATCAACAGGAAGCACGGGAAGCTGTTCAAGCTGAATGGGCTAAAGGTCGCAAGCGCACGCTCTTAGTATTACCTACCGGTTGTGGAAAGACAATCGTCTTTTCCAAAATCATTGAAGACCAAGTGAAAGAGGGCAAGCGTGTGCTTGTCCTTGCTCATAGGTCTGAATTACTGGAACAAGCAAGCGATAAGCTCAAGACTGCGACAGGTCTCGGCACAGCTTTAGAGAAAGCCGAAAATACCTCTATCGGTTCCTGGTATCGAGTAGTCGTCGGCTCGGTACAGACTATGCAGAGAGAGAAACGATTGAGTCAATTTCCTCCTGATTGGTTCGATACAATTGTAGTCGACGAAGCCCATCACGCTATTTCAGATGGCTACCAGCGCGTGCTTGGATATTTTGAACAGTCGAATGTATTAGGAGTGACTGCAACACCAGACCGTGGAGATATGAAGAACCTAGGCTCTTACTTCGATAGCTTAGCTTATGAGTATTCACTAGTCCAGGCTATTCAAGAAGGGTACCTATCAAAAATCAAAGCTTTAACAATTCCGCTTAGCTTAGATTTATCAAATGTCAGCATGTCGGCAGGTGATTTTAAGGCGAGTGATGTTGGGACGGCACTGGACCCATATCTGGAACAGATAGCGGACGAAATGGTCAAACAATGCGCAGACCGAAAGACAGTCGTGTTCTTGCCTTTGGTAAAGACCTCGCAGAAGTTTCGCGACATCCTAAATGCAAAAGGATTTCGTGCTGCTGAAGTCAATGGAGAGTCCAAGGATCGTGCAGAGATTTTAGAAGATTTTGAGAAAGACCGCTACAACGTGCTTTGTAATTCAATGTTATTGACGGAAGGTTGGGATTGCCCATCAGTAGACTGCGTAGTCGTGTTAAGACCTACTAAGGTACGTGCCTTGTATAGCCAGATGGTAGGGCGTGGTACTCGATTGCATCCAGGGAAAGAAGAACTACTTTTGCTAGACTTCCTCTGGCACACTGAACGCCACGAACTATGTCGGCCAGCTCACTTGATTTGTGAAACTCCAGAAGTCGCTCAGAAAATGGTTGAGAACATGGAAGAGCAGACAGGTGTCATGCTTGACCTTGAGGATATGGAAGTCAAGGCAACCGAGGACGTTGTCGCACAGCGTGAAGAGGCTTTGGCAAAACAGCTGGAAGAAATGCGCAAGCGTAAGCGTAAACTTGTGGATCCATTGCAATTCGAAATGTCTATCCATGCTGAAGATTTATCGAACTACGTGCCAAACTTTGGATGGGAGATGGCACCTCCTAGCGATAAACAAATCAAAGCGCTTGAAAAATATGGCATCTTTACTGACGAAGTGGGTAATGCAGGGAAAGCTAATCTCTTACTGGATAGATTGCACAAACGGCAATCAGAAGGCTTGACCACACCAAAGCAAATCCGTTTCCTGGAAGGCCGTGGCTTCAAAGATGTCGGTATGTGGCAATTTGACCACGCTCGAAATATGATTGATCGCATTGCTGCTAATGGATGGAGATTACCTGCAGGCGTTCGACCGGCTGAATATGTGCCAAATTAATGAAGGAGAAAACAGTGGCAGAGAATGATTTTAATTTGTTGCCGTTGCTGGATTACATCAATCCTGCCACGGTAGACTACCAGACATGGGTAAATGTGGGCATGGCCCTTAAACACGAAGGATACACTGCATCCGATTGGGACAACTGGTCGCAAAATGATAGCCGGTACAAGAAATTCGAGTGTTTCAAGAAATGGGATACTTTCAACGAAGAAGCTGGAACTATCGTGACCGGTGCAACGATTACCCAACTAGCAAAAGAAAATGGTTGGGTATCTCAATCTGGTTATGACAGCGAGAATGCTCATGAATTAGGTTGGACAGATACAATCGACCGTGACTATCGTGTTATCGATAAGGATTGGATTGAAGGAAAGGAAATCCACGAGCCGACCATTTGGAATCCGGTTCAGGAAATTATCAAATACCTTGAAACACTTTTTGAAGCCAGTGAAAATGTTGGCTATGTGACCGAATGTTATCCAAAGACTGACGACGAAACAGGCGAGATTGTCAAATGGCTGCCAACTAAGGGGGCTTACGACCGTACTGCTGGACAATTAATTGAAGCTCTTAGCAAATGTAATGGCGATATCGGTGCAGTCCTGGGCGATTACCACGAAGAAGCTGGTGCATGGGTTCGATTCAATCCTATGGATGGCAAGGGTGCCAAGAACGAAAACGTGACAGATTTCAGATATGCCCTGGTTGAATCCGATAGCATGCCGATTGACAAGCAGAACGCCATTTATAAAGAACTTGAATTACCAATCGTTGCTTTGGTCCACAGTGGGAATAAATCACTGCACGCTATCGTCAAAGTAGATGCTAAGAATTACGAAGAATATCGTAATCGTGTTGATTATCTTTATAAAATCTGTCAGAAAAACGGAATCGTCGTTGATACACAAAACAGAAACCCAAGCAGACTATCGCGCATGCCTGGTTTTATCCGTAATGGCCAGAAACAGTTCTTAGTAGATACCAACATCGGTAAGGCTGATTGGGATGAGTGGTATCAATACATCGAAGATTTGAACGATGATTTGCCTGATCCAGAATCGCTTTCAGACAGTTGGGATAATTTGCCAGAATTGGCGCCTGAATTGATTAAAGGAGTCCTTCGACAAGGACACAAGATGCTGATTGCTGGACCGTCTAAGGCTGGTAAGTCATTCGCTTTAATCGAAATGTCAATCGCAATCGCTGAAGGTAAAAAGTGGCTTGGTTGGGATTGTACTCAAGGACGTGTGTTATACGTCAACCTGGAGCTAGACCGTCCGTCTGCTTTGCATCGCTTCCGTGATGTTTATCAAGCTATGGGATTGGCTCCGCAAAATATCAACAACATCGATATCTGGAATCTTCGGGGGAAGACCGTACCGATGGATAAGTTAGCACCTAAGCTCATCCGTCGAGCTTTGAAAAAGAATTATATCGCAGTCATCATCGACCCGATCTACAAGGTATTGACTGGTGACGAGAACAGCGCGGATCAGATGGCACACTTTACCAATCAATTCGACAAGGTGGCTACAGAGCTAGGCTCTAGTGTTATCTACTGTCACCATCATTCAAAAGGTTCTCAAGGTGGCAAGAAATCCATGGACCGCGCCAGTGGTTCGGGTGTATTTGCTCGAGATCCTGACGCGCTTATCGACTTAGTAGAGTTGGAAGTGTCAGAAGAATTACTTACTCAAAAACTGAACCAAGCAGCGTGTGAAGTATACAAGCAGGCTTTGCAAGAACGAAATAATGCCTATTACCAACAGAATGTCGGACTAGATGATCTATTGAGTCCAGCGCAGATGAGAGTGCACTTTGAAAAAGGTATCGATGATGTCATGGTTCGAGCTCCATACGTGGATAAACTCGAAGAAGTGCGCAAACAAATTCAGATAGCGACAGCGTGGCGTGTAGAAGGTACGCTTCGCGAGTTTGCCAAATTCAAACCAGTGAACATGTGGTTCAGCTATCCAGTACACGCGCTTGATAAAACTGGCGTGCTGGCCGATATTCAATTGGACGAGGTGAATGGAAAAAATTCTCCTTGGAAGAAAAACTTCGATAAGAAAGAAACTAAAGAGGATAAAGCTCAGAAAGTTGAGACTGCAATCGGAATTTTGAATGATGGTATCGAACCAGTAACTCTGGAAAGTTTGGTAGATTATTTCTCTACGGAAGAGAAGCCAGTGAGTGAAAAAACAGTCCGTAGGTGGATAAAAAACAACGGAAAATTTGAAATTATAAACAAGGAAATTGTGCCGAAAAACTCAAATATAGATGAATAGGGACAAGGACATATCGAAGGACACATCGAAAGACATATCGAAGGACATTATTCGATTTGTCCTTATGGACACAGGGACATTATTCGATTTGTCCTTATGTCCCTAAAATGTAAAAAACGAGGGACATATCGAATATTTTATCGAAATGTCCGAGGGACAAAATCAGGGACAGAATATCTCCCTCCTTGAGGAGAGATATTTAGGAAAATGTCCCTGAGAGTTCAGAAGAACAGGAACAGGAACAAGGGGGCTTTGCATCCGCCCCTTGTAACCCTGTAACCCTGTCCTTCACTCTGAACTTAGGCGCGTATAAAAAAGAAAGGAAAAATAAAAATGATCCGTCGAAAGAAAAAGTATTCAGTGAATTTGGAAATAGGCAAAAAAATGCCACCGCTTTATCACACGTTGCCAGGGCAAGATTTTTGGTATTCCGATTCTGAAGTTTTGAAATGGGTTGCAAATCAGCCAACTCTTTTAAACTGGGTAAAAGACCAACTAAAGACAGCTGGCTACATCGTTTACAATCCAGAAACTGGTCAGTGGAGAGGTGTAGATTATGATGATTGAATTCTTTTTACCAATGCAAAAAATCCCGACAACGACTCACCAGCAAAAAAAAGTAAACGTTCAATTTGGTAAGCCAATTTTTTATGAGCCGGCCGACTTGAAAAATGCCAGGGCGAAATTTGAGAGCTTACTTGCTCAGCATGTCCCTCCGAATAAAATTAAAGGAGCGATTCGTCTGACAGTCAAGTGGTGTTTCCCTCGTATCAAAAAAAGCTATGATGGCCAGTACAAGACCACAAAGCCAGATACGGATAATTTACAGAAATTACTCAAGGACTGCATGACGAAAATGGGGTACTGGAAAGATGATGCTCAAGTGGCCAGCGAGATTGCCGAGAAATTCTGGGCAGACACTGTCGGGATCTATATCAAGATTGAGGAATTGGAATGAAGATTGATTACATTGATTTCTTTAGCAAACAAATTCCAGAATGGATGGCACGCAGCAATCAGAAAAGCCAAGAGGTCGGATTTGGAACCGATGCTTATTGGCAATGGGCGGTGTCGTCAATCGGAGAAATTTGCAAACAATACAATGATGATGAGCTGGTGATGGAACAATTCGGCTTGCTCTTTAACTGGCTAGAAAAACAAGCAGGTTAGATTATGAAATATAGCAAACAAACAGTAATTGAAGGATTAAAACACTCGATTGAGAAAACTAAGGAAGAGATCGAGAAATATTCTACAAAATGCAATGGCAAGTTCGCACAAGGACGGACTGCGCATCGTGAGTTCCTGAAGAAGCAACAAAAGAAAATGGAAGAGCAGTTAAAGGAGTTGGAAGATGAATAAAGAGGTCACAGTATTATGAGTTTAGATAATATACATATACCTATCAGAGAGGGGCGCACATTATCTATTGCTAGTATTAACGGAAAATTAGAGATAGCAGTATTGGGGCTTGATGAATTCTTTGTCACAACAGATTATTTTGAAGATTGGTATGAAGATGTGATGCCTATTTCTGATATCAAAGATTTACTTAATGTTATTAAAAAAATTATGGAGTTAGAGGATGAAGTATAAAGTAACAGAATACAATTCAGATTTTCAAGAAGAACAAACGGGTACTTGTGATCTATGCTATGGTACTGCTTGGGTTGAGAATGGTTCAATCACGGTTGAAGATGAAAACGGAACTGAAACAGAAATTGTTCTAACTGTTTGGGATTGGGGCGATTATGACACAATCTATATTGATAACGTGGTGAATTTCTCCGCTTGGTTACAAGAAAGGGATGTTGAACCAATTAGTGAAGAAACTGAAACTTGGTCTTGGTTGCATGAATTGGTAGAAAAATATAATGAGGAAGAAGACAATGAATAAACAGGAATTGATTGAACGGATAGAAAGTTTAAAAAATATTTTCGGGAATAAAAATGAATATATCAAAATAGATATGGTAGTAGAACTTATTTCTGAACTAGACGAACCGCAGAAACCAGTAGTACCGCAGTTCGTGGCGGATTGGATTGAGTATTTTAAAAAATGTTCAGGCACATTATATGGAAGCACCGCACCTTACTCATACTATGGACGGGCTATAACTGATGATTTTGAGGGCGACGTAAAAAAAGCTTTGGAATGGATTCGTAACAATAGCGAGGCATACGCTCGTGCATGGTTGGATGGCTACGAGGTCGAGAAAGAGAAGCGGTATGAAGTGATATTGTGCAATGGACAGTCGTTGAAAACTGTGTACAGACAGGGTGAGGATCGTCTTTGTTTTGAAAAGGTATATGGCAATCTTGAAAGATTTACTAGAAAACAATTAGAAGACGCCGATTTTGGCTGGGTATTCGATTGCGAGGGGATTGAGATTGAGGAGGTGGAGTGATGACAGATGTAAAAGATTTTATTTTAGCTATCGAAAATTTAAAAATTGATATTATAACAAACTCAGATAACTTAGATAGCTATGATCTAGGAAATATCAAGAACCATGCAAGGGATTTATACGAAACTCTTGTATGGTTGCAGTATGCGAAGGAAGAGGTGGAATAAATGGAAAATTTAATGTTTTGGGGAATGCTTTTGATTTCTTTGTTAGTGATTGGTATGTCTATTTACATCCTGATTGCACAAGCCTTGCTTAATAACGAGTTGGCAAGAAAATTCAATGAGCAAAAAAGAGAATTAAGAAGAGCTTTTGGATGGGAAGAATATGACTGGGCTGAAAATTTCGGAGATTACGCACGAAAAGTAGATAAGCTTATTAAGTTTAAAGAAGAAATCGAACGACTCGAAGTTATTAAAAAAGCAATCGAGGTGCAGAAGTTATCAGACCTGAACCGCAAAAAAGAACAGGTTGAACAGGAAATTAAGAAGTTGGAGGGAAAATAATGACACGACCAAACAGATATCCATACACACGAAGTCAATGGGGCGAAGAGATTACAATAGCTCATATGAGCGATAACAGGACGTTTAAGTTAAGAGTTGAGCGTAATCAAGTTACAGGGGAAACCAAACAATGAAAGACACACTAATTCGCTTCTTGTTTGCATGGTCGCTTATCGCTACTTGCTTGTTATTCATGCAACAGAAACCCTTGCTAGTATATCATGCTGATAGTAAATACGCTATCACTGGCAAGGTGGAAGAAAAACGAAAAATCGGAAAGTTATTCACTATCACGGTAAACGGGAATGTGTTTGTGGTGAGTGAAGAACGATATAAAAATATTGAAATTGGAAATGAGGTAGAAATTTGACAATCAATATTAAGCAGCGACTAAAGGCCTTGCAATATATTGATATCAAAGTGAAGTCGAAACATCAGGAAATCATCAGCTTGAAGTCGGGTATTTTACGAGGACAGCAATTTGATAATATGCCGAAATCGAAAAATAATAAAAACCAGTCCGAAGAATTAAACGTGTTGATCATCGATA
>ERZ772932.1521-NODE-1521-length-10876-cov-11.489049_pt1 | contig 10876 bp, 7 predicted proteins | sample MGYA00511684_ERZ772932 | MGnify/ENA primary metagenome ERZ772932 (study PRJEB29015, sample SAMEA2738078) | human oral metagenome | biome: human oral; feature: human-associated habitat; material: saliva | place: China | collected 2210 ...
TGTGGTATAATAATATGATAGAATAATTAAAAAGTTGAGGATGAAATTTATGCGAATTTTACACGTCTTAGCACAATTACCAGCAAAAACAGGTAGTGGAGTTTATTTTACAAATGTAATAGAGGGATTAGAAAAATATAAACATGAGCAAGCAGCTCTATATGGAACTGCACCAGAATATAATTTTAATATATTGGATACCGTTTATGAAGTAGAGTTCGAAGGGAAAGACTTAGATTTTCCGATTGTTGGTATGAGTGATATTATGCCTTATAATAACACTCTTTATAGAGATATGACTGAGGAAATGATTAATGATTGGCAAAATGCATTTAGAGAAAAATTAATAAAAGCTAAAGAAGAATTCAATCCAGACGTTATTATTACTCATCATTTATGGATGTTGAGTTCAATAGTTTGTGAAATTTTTAATGATAGAAAAATTTTAGGTGTATGTCATAATACTGATATTAGACAAGCTGAGAAAAATCCTGTTATGAAGGAAAAATACGTATTAAATTTAGATAAACTTGATAAAGTATTAGCCTTAAGTAGTGGACAAATTGATGAAATAGCAAAAGTTTTCAATTATCCTAAAGAAAACATAATAAATATTGGGGCGGGATATAATGAAAAAGTCTTTTTCCCATTAAAAGAGTACCCTAAAAAAGATAAAGTAGAAATTATTTATGCTGGAAAATTCGATGAGTCAAAAGGATTTTTTGAATTAATTAAAGCATTTAGAATATTAGAAACAAAGGTTGATAATGTTGAAATAGAGTTAATTGGTAACTTGAAAGAACAAGATAGGGATAGAATAGAGAGTTTAGTTGGGGATTCAAAAAATATAAATATATATAATGCCATGGATCAAGTTCATCTTGGAGAAATAATGCGTGAGAAAGATATTTTTATCTTACCATCATACTTTGAAGGTTTAGGGCTAATTGCTGTAGAAGCATTAGGTAGTGGACTAAGAGTAGTTGCTACTGAAATAGAAGGTCTTATTGAGTTTTTAGGTGATAAAATTAACAACTCAGATATCATAGAATATATAGCTATGCCAACTATTTATGATACGGATAAAGCAGTAGAAGAAGAGAAACCTGCTTTTATTGAAAGAATAGTAGAAGCATTAGAATTAATGATAGAAAGAACAAGAAAACAGCGTGAGATTCCAAAAGAATTAATGGAAGAAATAGAACGTCATTCTTGGAAGAAAAAAATAGAAACAATTCATAATTTATTATAAAAATAATATGTATTAAATGTGAGTGGCTTAATAACATTAATGATATATAAATTAGTGTTTGAGTCACTTCATTTATCGTTATGAAAATTATTTTATAGGAGGAAAAAATGGATAAAATAATTTTATTAGATGGTAATAGCTTAAGTTATCGTGCTTTTTATGCTATGCCCGCTTTGAAAAATAAGAAAGGTTTATATACAAATAGTGTATATGGCTTTACTTTAATGTTAGAAAGAATCTTAGAAGACACAAAGCCTAAGTATGCTCTAGTAGCGTTTGATAAAGGGAAGGAAACTTTTCGTCATAAGAGTTATGAAGCATATAAAGGAACTAGAGATAAAACACCTACTGAATTAGTAGAACAATTTGGATACGTTAGAGAACTAATAGAGTCTTACGGTATTAAATATGAAGAGCACTTCGACTACGAGGCAGATGACATAATAGGTACTTATGCAAAAATTGCTGAAAAAGCTGGATTAGAAGTAATTATAGTGTCAGGAGATAAAGACTTAACTCAACTAGCTAGTGATAATATAACAGTTTACTATACTAAACGTGGAGTTACAGAAATTGATTACTATACTCCAGAGTTTATAAATGAAAAATACGGTTTAACACCTCAACAAATAATCGATATGAAAGGATTAATGGGGGATAAATCTGATAACATTCCAGGTATTCCAGGAGTTGGAGAAAAAACTGCTATAAAACTATTAACTGAATATGAAACTGTAGAAAATGTGCTAGAAAATATTGATAATATTAGTGGTAAAAAATTAAAAGAAAGATTAACTGAAGGTAAAGAAGATGCTATATTAAGTAAAAAACTAGCCACTATCTTTACTGATGTTCCTGTTGATAATAAAATAGAGGACCTTACTTTTAAAGAAAATAGAGAAAAGAAAAAAGAGTTATTTGAGAAATTAGAGTTTGTTTCATTTTTAAGAAAACTATCTCAAGAAAATAGTGTTGAAGATCCAAGTGAAACTGAAACTGGGGAAGAAAGAATTAAGAAAGATTTAGAAATTCAAATAGCTGATAAAGACACTAAATTAGATTTTAAGAATAGTTCATTACATATTGAATGTTACACAGAAGATTATCAAAATTCCGATGTATTAGGTGTTTCAGTATATGTAGGTGATACTGCATATATTTTTAGCGAAGAGAATTTTTTTGATAATAAATATGCGATTGATTATCTGAAAAGCCAGGAAGAAAAAACAGTTTATGATATAAAAAAAATCATTTATATAGCTAAAAAGAATAATAAAGAAATAAATGGGGATATCTTTGATATTAAGATTGCTAATTATCTAATAGATGTTACATCAAAAAGTGAAATAGATAAAATAGTATTTAATTATCTAGGCGAGATAATTAGTAGTAATGAAGAAATCTATGGGAAAGGAGCTAAACGTTCTTTACCTACTCAAGAAGTTCTAAATTCATATATAGCCAAGATAGCAGCTAGTATTTTAGAAGTTAAGCCTCTAATGATAAAGAGTCTTGAAGAAGAAAATATGCTAGACTTATATAAAAATATTGAAATTAAAGTGGCTAGAGTATTAGCTAATATGGAATTTGAAGGAATCCATGTTAGTAAAAAAGCTTTAGATGAAATGAGTCATGAGTTTGATGAAAGAATTAAAGTCTTAGAAGGTAGTATTTATACTTTAGCTGGTTCAGAATTTAATATAGCTTCACCTAAGCAGCTAGGAGTAGTTCTATTCGAAGACTTAGGATTACCAGTAGTTAAGAAAACAAAAACAGGTTACTCTACTGCTGTTGAAGTGCTAGAACAGTTACAATATAAACATGATATTATTCCATTAATTATGGAGTATCGTACTTTAACAAAATTAAATTCAACATATGCAAAAGGTTTAGTAAAAGATATTACACGTGAAGGAAAAATCCACACGCGTTATGAACAAACATTAACGCAAACAGGTAGATTATCTTCAGTAAACCCAAATCTTCAAAACATACCAACAAGAATAGAAGAAGGCAAAAAGATTAGAAAAGCATTTATACCAGCTTCTAATGATAGAGTAATTTTATCTATTGATTACTCTCAAATAGAACTGCGAGTTTTAGCTCACATTGCTCAAGATAAAGGTATGATTGATGCATTTAAACATGATGTAGACATACATACAAAAACAGCAAGTGATGTCAATGGTGTTCCACTAGATGAAGTAACACCGACTATGAGAAGGGAAGCTAAAGCAGTAAACTTTGGAATTGTTTATGGAATTTCTGACTTTGGATTATCAAATAACCTTGGAATTACTAGAAAACGAGCGAAAGAATTTATTGAAAAGTATTTAGAAACATTTAAAGGCGTTGATAAATATATGACAGATATAGTGGAATTTGCCAAAGAACATGGGTATGTAGAAACTTTATATAACAGAAGAAGAAGTTTACCTGAAATCAATGCAAAAAATAAAATAATTGCAAATCTTAATGCTCGTATTGCAATGAATACACCTATTCAAGGAACTGCCGCTGATATTATAAAAGTAGCAATGATAAGTGCATATAACTACATAGAAGAAAGTAAAGTTGATGCAAAACTACTGTTACAAGTACACGATGAATTAATTTTTGATGTAAGTAAAGATATTTTAGAAGAATTTACTGATAAAATGGTAACTATAATGGAGGAAGCGGCTAACTTAGACGTTAAGTTAAAAGCTGAAGCAAGCAGTGGACCTTCATGGTATGAAGCGAAGTAAATAACTAATTAATACAATAAAACAGTTTTGATTTGAAAATCAAGGCTGTTTTTTATTGTAATAGTTTAAAAAAATCCTAAATAAAAATAATATATTTTTTAAAATAAAATATAAAGTAATATTTACATTAAGAGTAATAAAAATTTCCGTTTTTAAAAAATATATATAAAAATATTATTTTTCTTTATAATTATTAGAAAATATACTTTTTTCAAAAATGTTCTAGATTTGTTATAATATAGTAAATGAATACATTATTAAATGTAAAATTTAATTATAAGGAGATAATGCTATGAACAACAATCCATTAATTAACGCAAGAGAACAAATCAAAAGTGCTTGTGATATATTAGGTTATAAAGAGGAAGTATATGAATCACTAAAAGATCCTCAAAGATTTATTGAGATTACTATTCCGGTGAAAATGGATAGTGGAGAAGTGAAGTATTTTAAAGGGTTCCGTTCGCAACATAATGATGCGATAGGGCCAACAAAAGGTGGACTTCGATTCCATCCATTAGTAACAGGAGATGAGGTAAAGGCATTATCAATTTGGATGACATTCAAATGTGCAGTTGCTAATCTACCATATGGTGGAGGAAAAGGAGGGGTTATAGTTGACCCTAAAGAATTATCAAAAGGTGAGTTAGAGAGACTATCACGTGGATATATCCGTGGATTATATAAATACTTAGGAGAAAAACAAGATGTTCCAGCACCAGACGTAAATACTAATGGTCAAATTATGTCTTGGATGATTGATGAGTATAATGTATTGACTGGTGAGCAGGGAATTGGTACATTAACAGGGAAACCACTAGAATTAGGTGGTTCATTAGGAAGAACACAGGCTACAGGTCATGGTGTCGCATTATCTGCAAAACTTGCTTTAGAAAAAACTGGTAAAACAGTAGAGGGAGCTAAATTTGCTGTACAAGGATTCGGTAATGTAGGAAGTTATACAGTAGATACAGCCATAAAATATGGAGCTACAGTCGTTGCAGTAACAGAACGTGATGATGATGGAGTTCAATATGCGGTATATCGTGAAGAAGGACTATCATATGAAGAATTACAAAATTGTAAAGATACTAAAGTTAGATTCCATACACTACCAAATACAAAACGCTTAACATTAGATGAATTCTGGGCTCTTGACGTAGATGTATTATGCCCTTGTGCTTTAGAAAATGCTATTGATTCTCATGAAGCAAGCTTAATTAAAGCGCCTATTGTTTCAGAAGGTGCTAATGGACCAGCTACTCTTGAAGGAGATAAAGCTTTACAAGAAAAAGGTATTGTTGTAATTCCAGATATTCTAGCTAATAGTGGTGGTGTTACTGTATCATACTTCGAATGGGTTCAAAACTTACAAGGATACTATTGGAGTGAAGAAGAAGTTGTTGAAAAACAAGATAAAGTTATGACAAAAGCATTTAATGATATTTGGGAAGTAAAAGAAAGATTTAATATCCCAATGAGAAAAGCAGCTTATGTAAACTCTATTGAGAAAATTGTAAAAAATATGAGACTAAAAGGTAGATTAAGCTAACTAAATTTTTTATTAACTTTATAATAAGAGAGTGACTTGAATTTCAAATTCAGGTCACTCTTTTTATAATTAGTTATTCTTTTTATTTCTATATAGCATTAAGGCTATTAAACCTAATGCAGCAATTGCAGTGAACGAAGTAGTGTTAGTTACCCCAGTTTTTGGTAAAGCTTTAACAGTAGAGTTATTATTTGCTTCTACTTTACTAAATTTAGGATAATTGCTAACAATATTTTTCTCTACTTTAGAAGTATCAGAATTAGCTGATGATTTAGCACTATTTAGATTTAAAATAGGTAATTCTTCAACTACAGGAGCATAATTAGGTGTATTATATTCAAATTTAGTATTATAATCATTAACACCTATTTTATTTCCATTTTCAGACAATGCAGTATTTCTGATGCTTGAATTCATAACAAATTGTTTATTATCTTGGAATAATTGTCCCATTTCAAGTAATATTTTCTCAGAATTATTTCTACCTGCGAACATAACACCTAGCGGTAAATTATTTTCATTTTTATATACAGGTAGAGAAATAGACGGGTTACCTGTAAGGTTGAATAACCATGTGAAAGGGGTTCTCTTCATCATAGGCTCCCATTGTTTCACTAATAAATCAAATCTCTCTTTAGGGTCTTTGATACTATTAATGTTATATAATTTTTTCTCAACTTCTGGATCTACATAAGGATCAATGCTTTTATCATTAGAAGGTGCAGTTACCGCATTAGTAGCCATTAAGAATAAATCATATTTTTTGTAGAAATCATCCATTTGTTTTAAATAAGTGCTAGCTGGTTTAGCAGAAGAAATATCAGTATTACCTACCACTTTTCCTTTTGTAATAGTTGATGTTCCAAGAGCATAAGTTGCAGGATCAAGTTCATATTTTGTTGTCTCATTTGCAAGTTTTGCTGCTTGGGCGTATGCACCACCTATAGCACCAACAGTATATGTTCTGATTCCTTCATATCCATCAACAGGAAACTCATTAACTTCTTCAACTTCAAAACCTTGAGCTTTTAAGAAGTCCACAGCTTTTAGAACTGCTTTTTTACCGTCTTCACTTAATTCAACATCTTTAAGTGGAGTTTTAAGAGTATAGGCTACTTTTAGTTTTTTTAAGTCGCTTGGTACTTCTTCAAGTGTTTTAGGTTTATTAATCTTAGTTTTATCGAAGTAAACTTTAGCATCTTCAATAGTTTTAACAAGAGGGAACTTAACTACATGTCCTGTTGGTTTCAATCCAATTAAACCAGTCCAAGAAGCTGGAATACGAATAGATCCTCCAGCGTCACTAGCACTGGCAATTGGAACCATACCACTAGCTACAGCACCAGCACTTCCTCCTGAAGAACCTCCAGTATTTCGTGATGGGTCAGCAGGGTTTCCAGCAGGTCCAAATAATTTAGAATCTGTAATATTTCTAGTTCCTAGCTCAGGATAGTTAGTTTGACCTAAAATAACAAATCCTAATTTTCTGAATTTTTTTGCTACCATTAAGTCGTTTTTTGATATTTTCCCCTTGTTAAAGTAAACACCATTTGATGCATCACCATTTTTGATTTGATCTAGACCTTTAATAAGTGTAGGCACACCTAAAAATGGTTGTTCATCCCAGTTAACAGGGTTAGAAGAAGCTGTTCCTGCTTTTATTCGACCATCAATTTCCTTAGCGTCAGAATATGCTTGTTCTTTAATAGCTGTTGGAATTTTTCCGTTTTCTGTTGTCAGTACAGCATTAAGTTTTGGATTTTCTTGATCAATAGTTTTATATGCAAGGTTTACTAGTTCTTCACTAGTTACTTTTTTCTCACGAATTAATTGAGCAAGCTCCAAGGCACTTTTTTGTTTGTACTCAGAAACAGTCATAGGAATTTTATTACTAATTTCCTTAGGTTCCTTTTGGAAAGTTGGTTGAGTAGTTGGTTGAGCGGCTGGTTGAGTAGCTGCAACTGTAGTACTTTCATCACTTGCTTTAGCGTTATTGTCTGCAAATATTGGGAACATTGCTGCTGTTGTAAATGCAGGTATAAGTACGTATTTTAATTTGTTTTTTTTCATTTTATGCTCCTTAAATGTATATAGAAATATTTTCTAGTTTGTATTATACTCCTGAAAAATAATGTAATCAAGGAAAATGTTTTCAAAAAGAAAAAGAGGAGGTGAGGGACACCTCCCCTTTTAAAAAGTATAGATTATTTATATCCTTTAAGAGCGTTCATACGAGCTTCTGATTGCCCTTTAGCATCTTTTTTCTCACCTTTATAAACCGCAGTTTCCCATGATCCGTACATAGGGTTAGGGAAGATAATGAATTTTTCACCAAATTCACCTTTTAATTCTTCGTATAGTTTTTCTCTATCAGTTTCTGAAGTTTTAGAGAAGTCAGCGAAGTCTACTAGATTATCTCCAAATAGCATAATTAAATTAGTATGTTTCATAACTTCTTGACGACGTGGTTCTTTAGATTTATCTCCCTCTTTTTTAAACATTAAATGATCACGTCCTTGAACAGGTAAGCCTTGTTCTTCAAGATTTTTAATAGTTGCATCTATTTGAGAATCAGTTCTATCAGAGATGTAGTAGATTTGAACTTTATTTTTATCAGCGAATTGAAGGAATTCTTTAGCTCCTGCAACTGGTTTTGCAGCTGCTTTTTGAACCCATTCATCCCAATCTTTGGCGTTAAATGCAGTTCCATCTTTAATGTTTTGAACTTGATATGGAGTATTGTCTAGTACAGTTTCATCTAGGTCTAAAACAATTGAGTATGGTTTTTCTGAAGGTGTTTTTAAATATTCTTTTAACTTAGCTGTTGCTATGTTATAACCTTGTTGGTATAGTGCATCTACTTCTGCAGCATTTTGATACCACAGAGTTCCCATAGTGTTTTCTCTAGATCTTAGTTCATCGTAAGAAAGAGTAATCTTGTTATCAGAATTTTTATTTTCTTCTTTTGAACTACTTTCTGATTTTTGTGCACATCCAGTTGCTAAAACAACAGATGCTAATAATGATGTCATAGTGACAACAACTTTTTTTCTTTTCATAGTTAGTTATTAACTCCTTTTTATGTTATCTAATATTAAGTATAGAACACGAAAACACAAAAATCAAGCCCTTTCAAAATTTGAGAAACAAAAAAATATTTTAATATAAAATTAATTTAAAATATTAGCGATACAAAAATTTCCCTTATAATAAAAGGTTTTAAATTTCGATGAAAAATATAAATTTTTATTTCATAAATATTTATATCATAAAAGTCTATAATTTAAGTTTTAAGATATTGAAATTACTATTTTGATATGATATACTGTGTTTAGGTGTTTTGAAACGCTTACTATAAGTTTGCTTATAGAATGTACATTATGAATTTAAATAAAATTAAAAAGTTTATTTTACTATAAAAACGTGATTTAATCAAAATGAATTTTTAAGAAACTTATAGTAATAAAATAAATTTTTAGGGGGAAAAAACACATGACAATAAAAGTTGCTATTAATGGTTTTGGTCGAATTGGGAGATTAGTCTTGAGACAGATACAAGCGCAACATGCTGATGATATCGAAGTTGTTGCAGTAAATAGATCAAGAATGAGACCAATTAATCAGATAGTATATTTATTAAGATATGACACAACACAAGGAGCTTTTCCAGGAACTGTAGAAGAGGGAGAAGGAGCATTTATAGTTAATGGAAAAGAAATTAAAGTATTTGGGGAACCAGATCCAGAAAATCTTCCTTGGAAAGAATTAGGTGTTGATATCGTATTAGAATGTAGTGGTAGATTCAATAGTAAAGAAAAAGCTGAAGCACATATTAGAGCTGGAGCTAAAAAAGTACTATTATCTGCACCAGGTGGTAATGATGTAAAAACAATAGTTTATAATGTTAATCATGATATATTAACAGGGGAAGAAACTGTTATTTCAGGTGCTTCTTGTACAACTAACTGTTTAGCTCCAATGGCAAAAGTATTACATGATAATTTTGGTATTGTTCAAGGATTAATGACTACAATTCATGGTTATACTGGAGATCAACATACTTTAGATGGTTCTCATAATAAAGGAGACTTTAGAAGAGGACGTGCAGCTGCAGAAAATATTGTACCTAATACAACAGGTGCAGCTAAAGCAATAGGGCTAGTAATTCCAGAATTAAATGGTAAATTAGATGGTGCTGCACAACGTGTACCAGTACCAACAGGTTCATTAACAGAATTATTCGCTAATGTTGAGAAAAAAGTAACTGTTGAAGAAATCAACGAAGTTATGAAAAAAGCAGCAAATGAATCATATGGTTATACAGAAGACCCTATAGTTTCATCTGATATTATAGGTATGAGTTATGGATCATTATTCGATGCTACTCAAACTAAAGTAATAGGTTTAGGAGATAAACAATTAGTAAAAGTTGTTGCATGGTATGATAATGAAATGTCATATACAGCACAATTAATAAGAACATTAAAACATTTTGTGAAATTAGTTAAATAATAAAAAAATTAAGAGAGAATGATAATCTAAATAAAAAAGATTATCATTCTTTTTTTAAAAATTAATATAATTTTTATTTTTCTAAATATAACTATAATAAAAATTTATTTGTAATTAAATTTGAAGAGAATAGCTCTTCTTAGGAGTAAATTATAAAAATAATCCACAGCATAATTATAAAGCGTTTTATAAGATGGTATAGAAAACTTTGAAAATGATAAAAGAATCAGTATTTCTTATGTCGTATCTCAATTGATATATGCCCTTCATGGTTTCTTTTTTATTTTGGTATTTGGAGTAAATGGGTTGGTAAAAACTTTCCCTAATTTATTTACGGTAGAAAAAGCTCAAATGGTAAAAGATACATTCTTCGACCCTAAAACTATGACAATTATTTTAGTGGTGGAAGCTGTTGCCGCTATTTTAGGAACTTTACTTGGTAAATTTATCTATAATAAGTTTTTTGACAAAAATATCAAGAGAGAAGGAATACTATCTTGAGTTTTATGGATAGAAGTAAAAGAGAGATACAAATCAAACCGATTTCAATTGGCATTTTAATGATTATGTACACAAGCATTGTGTTTTTTAGCACAATGCTTGTGTACTGGTTGATGCTTGCATTTAGTTTCCTTTTACTTGCAGTTATGAAAAAGAAAAAAGCTATGTCCGTTGCTCTATTTTATATATTATTGTTTGGTTTAATTATGATAGTTTCAAATAAATGTGTAATTACCGGTTGGATAGGTTCTCTTTACACAATGGGATTGATTATACTGAAACTTTTTCCGTTATGGACTTTAGCTGTAGTGT
>ERZ772932.1524-NODE-1524-length-10872-cov-2.794305_pt1 | contig 10872 bp, 9 predicted proteins | sample MGYA00511684_ERZ772932 | MGnify/ENA primary metagenome ERZ772932 (study PRJEB29015, sample SAMEA2738078) | human oral metagenome | biome: human oral; feature: human-associated habitat; material: saliva | place: China | collected 2210 ...
TGGCTCAGCTCCTCGTCCTTGAGTCGCAGGATCCGGATTCGCTGATCACCATGTACATCAACTCGCCCGGTGGTTCCTTTACCGCAATGACGGCGATCTACGACACCATGCAGTACATCAAGCCCCAGGTCCAGACTGTCTGCTTGGGACAGGCTGCTTCAGCTGCCGCCGTTCTGCTGGCCGCTGGCTCTCCCGGAAAGCGTTTGGCACTGCCGAACGCTCGAGTCCTCATTCACCAGCCTGCAATGGAGGGAATGCAAGGTCAGGCCTCGGATATCCAGATCATTGCCGACGAGATCGACCGCATGCGTCTGTGGCTCGAGGAGACGCTTTCGGCTCACTCAGGCAAGCCGGTCGAAGAGGTTCGCCGCGATATCGAGCGCGATAAGATCCTCACCGCCGCTCAGGCTGAAGAATACGGTCTGATTGACCAGGTTTTGGCTTCTCGTAAGGCTCGCAGCTAGTGAACAACTGCGTGACTTTACTGAGTCGCTGTTAACGAAGTGCGGGGGAGAGCGTTTTGGCGCTCTCTCCCGTACCCATTGAATGACCGGTCTTACACTGTGCATCCCGCGCGTCAATTCGCTGTAGAGCACCGGGTGAATTAGGCTGGATTTCAGTAAAAGACCCGATTTGGGTGAAGTTTTTCAGGAGGCATACGTGAGTCGATTGACCGACGGAGCTGAGGCCCTCAAGTGCTCTTTCTGCGGAAAGAGCCAGAAGCAGGTCCGCAAGCTCATTGGGGGATCCGGCGTTTACATTTGCAACGAGTGTGTCGACCTGTGCAACGAAATCATTGCCGAAGACACTGAACCGCAGAGCGCGCCCTCGGGTCTTCCTCTCCCAAAGCCTCGTGAAATCTTCGAATTCCTCGATTCTTGGGTGATCGGTCAGGACCGCGCTAAGCGTGCACTTTCTGTCGCCGTCTACAACCACTACAAGCGTGTACGTTCGCGCGAAGCGGGCAACGAGGAAGATATGTACGGCACTAAGTCGAATATCTTGCTCCTGGGCCCCACGGGAACCGGTAAAACCCACTTGGCGCGCTGCTTGGCTCGACTTTTGGATGTTCCCTTCGCCATCGTGGATGCGACAGCATTGACCGAGGCCGGCTACGTGGGTGAAGACGTTGAGAACATCTTGCTCCGCTTGATCCAAGAAGCCGGCGGAGACATCAAGAAGGCCGAGCGCGGAATCATCTACGTCGACGAAATTGACAAGATTGGCCGCAAGGGTGAAAACGCGTCGATTACTCGCGATGTTTCAGGTGAAGGCGTGCAGCAGGCTCTTCTGAAGATTATCGAAGGAACGGTGGCCTCGGTGCCTCCGCAGGGTGGCCGCAAGCACCCGCATCAGCAATTCCTTGAGATCGATACCTCGGGAATCCTCTTCATCGCTGCCGGCGCATTCGCAGGAATTGAAGAAATCGTCAAGGCTCGTCTGGGCCAGCGTTCCACCGGTTTCGGTTCGGAATTGAAGTCTTCTGCTGAGATGGGTGACCTTTATGAATCTGTCACCGCAGAAGACCTTCACAAATTCGGTATGATTCCGGAATTTATTGGTCGTCTTCCTGTGCTGACCTCGACTAAAGAGCTTTCTGAGGAAGATCTGGTTCGAGTATTGACCGAGCCCACGAATTGCTTGGTTGCTCAGTATCAGCACCTCTTTGAGCTTGATGGCATTTCCTTGGAGTTCACTCACGAGGCCTTGCTTGCCATCGCGGAGCTGGCGAACAAGCGTAAGACGGGGGCACGAGGCCTTTCTTCCGTTATGGAAGCAACTTTGTCGGACTTGATGTTTGACCTTCCCTCGCGTGATGACGTCTCCCGTGTCGTTGTCACTCGCGAGGCTGTGCTTGGTCAGGGGAGTGCCGAGTTGTACGAGGTCGATCCTGCAAGCGTCCAGAGCGCCTAGGGGGAATCATGCCGGATTCCTCTTTGCCTCAAGAACTGATCGAGGCGCGCAAAACAATCGACAATATTGATGCTGCCCTCATTCACATCCTTGCCGAGCGTTTCCGCTGCACTCAGAAGGTCGGACTTATCAAGGCTGTCCATGAGCTTCCCCCTGCGGATCCTGCTCGTGAAAGCGTGCAGATTGCGCGCCTTCGCTCGCTGGCTACAGAGTCTGGTTTGGATCCTGATTTTGCCGAGAAATTCTTGAACTTCATGGTGCGTGAAGTGATTCGTCACCACGAGGATATTAAGGCTGCCTATGATCAGGCGGAGGGTGTGCCTGAATCACATTAATGGAATTGATTCTCGATAACTTCTGGGTATAGAATGTTATCAAGTCGTTATCAAAAGATATCGAATTGTTATAAATCCTCCCAGGAGCTTCGATGAAGAATCGCTCGTCACGTACCCTCGTAGTCGGCGCACTCGCACTGGTCTTTGCCCTTAGCGCTTGCTCGCAGGGAACGTCATCCTCATCATCGGCGTCGTCAAAAGCCACCACTTCGAAGAGCGCAGCCCAGGCCTCAGGATCAAAAGATCCCAACATCGCCTTCGGACAATGCATGCGAAACAAGGGCTTCGACGTGCCCGATACGGGTCTGACTCCCGACCAATTCGCCAACGCTACCGACGCCTTCAATTCCGCTGTCAACGCGTGTATGGAAGAGGTTTCCTCACTCGTTGGAGAAGAGAACGACCTGACAAACGATCCGCACGCACGTGAGCTTTTGACAAAGGGAACTCAATGCCTGCGCGACCTGGGCTATGACGTTCCTGATCCGGGACAAAATGGCGTCGTCGACGTTCGGAATGTCCCCTCTGAAGCCGTCAGTAAATGCTTCGGAAGCGTCGGAGGCAACAAGTGACCACTCGTGAAAGCAGCACATACCGTCGTATAGGTGCGCTGGCTGCATCAATGGGGATGATCGTCTGCTCTCTTGCAGCGTGCTCAAGCAACTCCTCAGAATCAAACAATGCCCAGGAATTTAGCGGTGCAAGCGCGGAAATTACTCGCGGAGACCTTGTCGGTGAGACAACCGTCCAAGGAACCTTGCACTACGCCGACTCCTACACCCAAAAATCGAGCTTCGATGGTGTCATCACAGCTCTTCCAACTCCCGGTTCCACGCTCAAACAGGGGGAGAAGATCTACACGGTGGGCGGTGAAAGCAGCTATCTTCTCCACGGTTCCACTCCTGCATGGCGCAGCTTCGAAGCGGGAATGAGCAATGGAGAAGATATCCACCAACTCGAAGAGGCATTGTCTCAACTCGGCTATTTTGACGGGCAAGCGGATACTCGCTTCGACTGGCGAACCCAAGCCGCTATCAACAAATGGCAAAAAGAACTGGGACTGAGCCAAGACGGTATGCTTCCGCTTGGACGTGTGCTCTTTGCTCCCGAAGACTTACGTATCGGTAGTCTTAAAGCCCGAGTTGGCGACGCTGTTTCCCAAGGGGGCGATCTCTTCTCGGCCTCGTCTTCCAGGCAGATCATTTCCGCAAACCTCAAGCTCTCTGACCAATCTCTGGGAGTCGTCGGTACCAAGGTGACCATCCGGCTCCCCGGCGCGCAAACAACGAAGGGCACCATCTCGTCCGTCGAGCCTCCCAAGGAAAAAGCAGGCGCTGAAGGGGCAAGCGATTCACAGGGGACCAAGGATCGCATCATCCCCATCACCGTCACCCCCGATGACTCCGCTGCGACAGAGAAACTTCAAGAGGCCTCGGTTTCACTGGGTATTACCTCCCAGACGAAAACGAATGTTCTTTCAGTGCCTCTGGGGGCCCTCGTGGCGATCACTCCCGACCAATTCGGTGTGGAGCTCGTTGGCGAAGATGGGAAAGTCACGCGAGTTCCGGTGCAAACCGGCCTCTTTGCTGGAGACAGGGTGGAGATCTCCTCCGATGATCTCCACGAGGGACAACTTGTGGCGGTGCCGAACCGATGAGTCCGCTACTTGAACTTCGCGAGGTTCGTCGCAGCTACGGTTCTCCGCCCGTTACTGCCTGTGATGGAGTGAGTTTGAGTGTTGACCAAGGAGAATTCGTTGCCATCGTCGGTCCATCTGGATCTGGGAAGTCAACTCTCCTCAACCTGATTGGCACTCTGGATCGCCCGGATTCGGGGGCGGTCATCATCGAAGGAATGGACGTCAGCGCTCTAGGTGATGCAGAACTGTCCGGGGTGCGTGCATCCCTTATCGGCTTTGTCTTCCAGCAATTCCACCTCTCGCCGGGAGTTACTGCCTTGGACAATGTCGCTGACGGACTGCTCTACCGGGGTGTCCCGCGCGCGAAACGGCGTGAGAAAGCGCGAGAAGCTCTTGAAAAGGTCGGGCTCGGACACCGAATCGAGCATCGTCCGCACCAAATGTCCGGAGGTGAACGCCAACGCGTGGCTATCGCTCGTGCATTGGTCGGATCACCGGCGCTGCTCCTTGCTGACGAACCCACTGGTAACCTCGACTCGCGCTCAGGAGAAGCAATCGTTTCACTCCTGCGCGAACTCAATGATTCGGGGACGACGATTATCGTCATCACACATGACAACGATCTCGCGGCCTCACTTCCGCGCCAAGTCATGATCCGCGATGGGAAAGTGGTTTCTGACTCCGCAAGCGAGGTGAGCCAATGAGCCTCGATAGGGAAACAATCACCCACGCCTCGTGCCTGCGTGGCAGTGACGTCGCGCGCTTGGGAGTGAGCGGCCTTCGCGCGAGGCCAATGCGTGCAATCCTTTCGGCCTTGGGAATTGCGATTGGTATCGCCGCCATGGTTGGCGTTGTCGGGGTGTCTGCCTCGTCCCAGGCACGTCTACATGAACAGCTGCAGGCGCTGGGAACCAATATGCTGACGGCTCGCTCAGGTGCTGATCTTTCCGGCGCAAACCTGATCCTTCCCGAAGACTCAGTGGGGCGCATGCGGATGATTCCGGGAGTAACCGATGCCTCCTCGACGTCGACCTTGTCGGGAGTTTCGGTGTACCGCTCGCGTTTGATTGATCCAAATGCGACGGGGGGCATTTTGACGATGGCTGCACCAACGAATCTCCTGGACGTTGTTTCGGCGAAAGTCGCGCGTGGAACCTGGCTGAATGATGCAACATCACGGTATCCGGGTGTCGTATTGGGCTCGAAAGCTGCGGATCTTTTGGGGATTACAACTCCTGGAACCCAAGTGTGGCTGGGGAATACCTCCTTCACCGTGCTCGGGATTCTTGAGCCCTCGCCTTTGGCGGAAGAACTCGATAACGCAGCTCTTATCGGAATCCCGGTGGCTTCTCAGCTTTTCGGGGCAGGACAAGCTCCAACGACGATTTATGAACGCTCTTTGGATTCTGAGGTCGAAAACGTTCGAGAACTCATTGGTCCGACACTGGCTCCTCAAGGGGCGACCGGTCTGAAAGTCTCACGTCCATCGGATGCGCTGGCTGCAAAGAATGCAGCCGATCAGACTCTGACAACCCTTCTGGCAGGCGTTGGCTCTATCGCCCTGCTGGTCGGCGGGATCGGGGTCGCAAATACAATGATCATCTCCGTCCTTGAACGTCGCCGCGAAATCGGGCTTAGACGTTCCCTGGGAGCCAAACGGGGACATATCTGCATGCAATTCCTTGCCGAGGCCCTGCTCCTCTCCTTCCTTGGCGGATGCGTGGGATGTGTGATTGGCGCGGCGGTCACATGGGGAATGTGTCTCGCATACGGATGGCCCGTCACTATCGCGTGGTACGTCATCGCCGCTGGCCTCGGGGCTCCATTGGTCATTGGAGCAATTGCAGGTCTCTACCCGGCCCTGCGGGCGGCACATACACCGCCAACTGCTGCATTGGCCTCGCAATAAAAGAAAACCCGGTGCATCGTCGTGGTGAGCGATGTACCGGGTTTTCTTGCGACTAGCCTTGCTTAGCCGTTTTGAACGGGACCTCCGTAGACGTCGTCAATAACGTTGGCGTAGCGCTCAAGCACAGCCTTTCGCTTGACCTTGAGTGAAGGAGTGAGCAAACCATTGGCTTCCGTGAAGTCGGTGGTTAACACGCGGATCTTTCGGATCGATTCTGCGCGCGAAACATGCTCATTTGCGCGATCAACAGCACGCTCCAAAGCTGAGAGAACCTCGATATTGGTTGCGGCCTCACCAATAGACATCGGCGGTAGACCGTGATTCTTCAGCCACAGTTGCAGCATCTCTGCATCCAAAGTGATCAGCGCGGAGATGAAGGGACGCTTGTCGCCAACGACGACGACCTGCGAGATCAGGGGATGGCCACGCAAGGGGTCTTCCAAGGAAGCAGGTGCAACGTTCTTTCCGCCCGCGGTAACAATAATGTCCTTCGCTCGACCGGTAATGCGGACGTATCCGTCGCGGTCAAGAGAACCCAAGTCTCCGGTCTTGAACCAGCCGTCTTCGGTGAATGACGCGGCAGTGGCCTCTGGGTTGTTGTGATAGCCGCGGAAGACCGAGGGGCCTTGAATGAGAATCTCGCCTTCGTCGGAGATCCTCACCGACAGGGGAGGAAGAGGCGGGCCAACGGTTCCGATCTTGGACAATCGGGGAGTGTTAACCGAAAGCGGGCCGACCGTTTCGGTCAAACCATAACCTTCGAGAACGGGGAGTCCGAGCCCCGTGTAGAAATGTGCCAGCCTGGTCGAAAGGGGCGCGCCGCCAGAAATGATGAAGCGCGCGTTTCCTCCAACCAACTGAAGGATCTTCGAGTAAACCAAGTGCGACGCCGCAGCGTGCTGCATTTTCAAACGCCTTGAGGGGCCTTCCGGGGTCTCAAGTGCCTGAGAGTACTGAACCGCCACATTGGCTGCCCAACGGAAGATCTTCTGTTTGCCGCCACGACCGGCCTTCGCGTCAGCCGAGTTGTAGATCTTCTCAAGTACTCGAGGAACCACCAAGAGGTATGAAGGCTTGAAGGTCGCAAGGTCAGGAAGGAGATTCTTAGTATCGGGAGTGTGCCCCAAAATCCCTTCGCCGCTGAGTTGGAAGACCTGAAGGAAACGCGCGAATACGTGGGCAAGGGGGAGGAAAAGCAAGAGACGTGAGTCTTTGCCCATCGCAACCTCAGGCATCCACGCGTGGGCGTTGAGTGCGAGCTCCGTGAAATTCCCATGCGTGATTTCTGTGCCCTTGGGGCGTCCGGTTGTCCCCGATGTATAGACGATTGTCGCCAGATCATCGGTTGTCAGTGCTTGAGTGCGCTGAGCAACCGCAGTCCGCGGAATTGTCACGCCTGCATCACGGATGGTCTGCATTGCCTCGGCATCAAGGGAAAGCAGAGTAACGTCACTGCGTCCGAGGTGGCGGCACGCTGACTCAGCGAGCTCGCGTTGAGTGACTGTTTCGGTGATCACTGCCCGAACGTTTGCGTCTTGAATGATGTATTCAATCTGCTCGCCTGAGGAAGTTTCGTAGATCGGCACTGGAAGAAGCCCCGCGCACCACGAGGCGTAATCCAGAAGCGTCCATTCGTAGCGAGTACGCGACATGATCGCGAGCGCATCGCCCTGTTCGAGGCCTAGCCCGATGAGTCCCGCTGCCGTTGCCTGAACGTCTTCGTAGAATTCTGCAGCGGTCATATTCTGCCAGGTATCGCCCATTTCGAGTTTGCGGGCAATCAGGGGGCGGCGCGCCGAACGCTGGACGCGTCGCGCAAGAAGATGGGGGATCGTCGTGTTCTCGTCGATGCGCACCAAAATAGGTGCATGCCACTCAAGGGCCTGAGTTTCGCCTTCAATTTCAAGCGATTCTCCGGACTCGGGGGAGGAAACGGAAACCGAGGTTTCGTCAGCGGACAAGGCTAACAGGTCAGGATCTTCGTCAGACATGGTTTTAGTTTACGTGTCGAGAGGCGTGCGGGTGGCGATCTTGCCAGCGAGATCCCCATGATGAGAGGTGCCCGGCGTTAATTGCGCGCCCCTGCTGCGCCGCAATTTCCTTCACGAGGCTCTGCTGGGTCACCCATCCCAGGAAGTTGGGGGTGGGGGAGTCCTCGTCGATGACCGCGAGTGCCCAGGGATTATCAGGAGAGCTCAGGCGAGCAAGGACTTGGGAAGGAAGCGCCGACGGGGAGATCGAGGAGGACTCATCCAGAGCAAGAGAGCTGATCTGAGTATGTGGGGGAACACCTCGAGAAAGATAGGAAGTGAGCTCACTCAAAGTGAGCATTCCTAGATATCGAGGAGCTTCCCGGTAACGGTCTTTCGCTGCGATAACGGGAAGGCAGGGCACTGGCGTTGATTGGAAACACTCTTGTGCCTGAATCAGCGTCATGTCCTCGGTCAACATGCGGCTGGGCGTGGTCATGAGCTGGCGAGCACTTCGACGACCAAGCAAAGTGTCGTCGACGGGTTCGTGGAGGACATCGCCTCGGCGGCGGAGCTTTTCCGTATAAATCGTTGAGCGAGTGAAGAACCGCGAAACAAAGGTTGCGATGATGACGGCCAACATCATGGGCATGATCAGGGAATATTGTCCGGTCATTTCAACGATGATGAGGACCGCTGTCATGGGGGCGCGTGCGGCACCGGCAAAGGCGGCTCCCATTCCGATGACGCCGAAGATCGCGCTTTGTGAGGTAGCCCAAGGATCGACAAGCTGACCGAAGATCATTCCGGTCATTGCGCCCATGAACAAGGTTGGAGCAAAGACTCCGCCCGACCCACCGATACCGATGGTGTAGGAGGTATAGAGGATTCGACCGAGGAGCAAAAGAGCGAGGAATGGAATCGAGTAGGAGCCAAAGATCGCCGAAATCTCGATTGGGTAGCCCGAGCCGTACATGTAGGGGAAGCAGATGAGAGCTCCGCCAAGGGCAATGCTCAAAATCGCTGGTCGAGACCAATTTGGGAGTGGAATTCGAGCCCAGAAGGCATCGATCCAGTCTTCGCTGAGGTAGAGGAACTTCGAGAAGGCAAGGCCAACAAGGCCCGCAATAATTCCGAGGATCGCAACCCATCCGATATCGGGGAGGGACTGCAGGGGGAAAGTTCCGCCCAAATCAATGAGGGGATGATCTCCACTTGCTGCGCGTGCAACCAAGGAAGAGAGGACAGAAGAAACGACGACGTAGCCAAAGGCCTCGGCAGTGAAACGCGTCAAGATCACTTCAAGAGCGAAGAAAGCGCCAGCAAGGGGAGCATGGAAAGTCGCTGCGATTCCCGCAGCGCTTCCGCAGGCAGCCAGCATGATGACGCGCTCTTTGGGTAAGTGGAGCGAAGCTGCGAATGAAGATCCTAGTGAGGCACCAACTTGAACGATTGGGCCTTCACGCCCAGCTGATCCTCCGCCGCCGATGGTGAGGGCAGAAGAAATGAGTTTGACGACAGCGACTTTGGAAGGGATATATCCGCCTTTTTGCTGGACCGCGAGCATGACTTCGGGGATCCCGTGTCCCTTCGCAGAAGGTGCGAAGCGGGAGATAAGGGGCCCGTAAATCAGCGCCGAGATCACAGGGGCGAAGAGAAGGAAGACCCATGCTGGGATGGGGAGGCGGCCATGCGAGCTGCCAATGTGCTGCGTGTAATCCCAGTAACCTGTCGTTACCCAGGTCCATGCGCCGATCATAGCGTTGAAAAGGACGGCTGCGGCACCAACGATTGCTCCCACAATCGCTGCGACAACGGCGAGTAGCGATCGGTGGGCTGCGCAGACATGCCCGATGCGTGTCATGCGTCCGGGTTGAGGAGACTCCTTCTTTTCACTCACCCAAACATGGTAGTCCCGGCCGCCTGTACTTCAGCGGGACTTGAAAGACTCATGCTCGTGATGGACATCACAAGGAAAAATGGGGTATTCAAGTCCCACTTGGGACTGCTGACACCGCGAAGATCAGGGGAGAGGCAATAGGCTTAAGGGGTAACGATCATCAGATCGTCGCGGCGCTGCGCGTCGCACGAAATAACTGAAGGAGTGCCCACAATGGCAGAACCTCGTATTGTCACCGTCACCGGTGCAGCCGGAAACATCGGTTACGCCCTTCTTTTCCGCATCGCTTCGGGAGCCGTGTTCGGTCCGGATACTCCCGTTAAGCTCAACCTGCTGGAGATCCCCCAGGGCGTGAAGGCCGCTGAGGGCACCGCAATGGAGCTTGATGACTGTGCATTCCCGCTGCTCGCAGGCGTGGAGATCTACGATGATCCCAAGGCTGCATTCCAGGGCACTAACGCTGCCTTCTTGGTTGGCGCAATGCCTCGCCGTGCTGGCATGGAGCGTGCTGACCTCCTCGAGGCCAACGCTGGTATCTTCGGCCCTCAGGGCAAGGCCATCAATGATGGCGCTGCTGAAGACGTGCGCGTCCTGGTTGTTGGCAACCCCGCAAACACCAACGCAACCATCGCAGCTCACGCAGCCGGTGACGTTCCCGCATCGCGCTTCACCGCAATGATGCGCCTGGATCACAACCGTGCAATCTCGCAGCTGGCACACAAGACCGGCGCAGCTGTTGCCGACGTGAAGAACCTGGTCGTGTGGGGCAACCACTCCGCTGACCAGTACCCCGATGTCTCCTACGCGACCGTTGGTGGACAGGCTGCTTCCGGACTTGTTGACGAGGCCTGGCTTGCAGATTACTTCCGCCCGACCGTTGCCAAGCGCGGCGCGGCGATCATTGAGGCACGCGGTGCATCCTCTGCTGCATCTGCCGCAAATGCCGCAATCGATCACATGCACGATTGGGTACTGGGAACCCCCGCCGGAGAGTTCACCGATGGCCAGCACTACGGTGTTCCCGCAGGCCTGTGCTTCGGCTTCCCCGTCACCTCCGATGGTGGCGAGTGGCAGGTTGTCGAAGGCCTGGAGGTTTCTGAGGCAACTCGCGCTGGCATCGATCACAACATTGCTGCTCTCCAGGACGAATACAACACCGTCAAGGAGCTCGGCTTCATTAAGTGACTCTCGCCGAAACTTAAGGT